>WNFB01004558.1_pt1 | contig 17481 bp, 17 predicted proteins | sample 5400501 | NCBI WGS metagenome assembly WNFB01 (sample SAMN13153341, study PRJNA577476) | soil metagenome | isolation source: 200 cm saprolite under Douglas fir tree site 2 hole 1 | place: USA:California | collected 2015-04-18 | reverse complement strand
GGAAGCAACATGGAAATAGTCGTTCCCATCGCCTGGAACTCCTCGTGCCGCAACCCGGCAGGAGTAGTATAGTTAGGAAACACTGGATCCACTGGCGGATGTTGACGAAGAGGAGCTTGATCCAAGGTTATTCCCTCCCTGATTTAAGAAGCTACTGCTATTTTGAGAAGAGGAGCTTGATGTCGAGGTCGTAGAAGACCCGGACGAAGTTTTAGTAGACTGACTGGCAGTGGTTCCAACCTGGTGCAGAGCGGCCAGCCCGCTGAAGGTGCCGAAACCTACGATCGAGGCAACGACCAGCCACTTCTTGAACGTGTGGGCCAGGGCCAGAGCTCGCGCCTTGGGCATCTTCTCCGGCGCTCTGGGCTTCTGACCCGCAGCGCTCTGCGACGCTCGCGGATTCTGTGGCCGTGGGAGCTGTTGCTGGCGGGCCTGCGGGGTGACATACCCGCCTTCATAGAACTGGTTCTGTTGTGGTGTCCACTGAACGGTTGTATTGTAATCGTATCTATTCGTTTCCATTTTCATCTCCAATCTCTATTGGAAAAATCATCGTTAAGAGCGATCCGCCCTGGTTGTATATGGGCGGAAGCCGCTTATTCAATCAGATTTCTTTCTATCCTGTGTCAAGCATACCGCAGGTTTATTGGCTTTCTATTGGAAATACATGAGAAACTTCTCATTTCAAGACTTCTCCGTCTCTCCGAAACGACCCGCTCACACTTGCGCAAAGTCCTCGGTCAGCCAAAGCTGCCCATGTTGCTGATCAAGGAGAATAGCGATGCCGACGATGGTGCCGCTGGTGGTCAGGATATTCTGGCGATGACCATCATCGGGTGGCTGTTCGCTCATCATGGCCTGATGCAGACCCAGCGCTCCATTGACGCTTTGATCGCTAGTTTCTCCAATATTCTCTGCCGCCCATGACCAATTGACCCCCTGTTGTCTTTCGCGATCGCCCAAGGCTGCCTCTCCTGGCAGTTGGTGGGACAGGGTGTTTGCTGCTTGCATGGCAAGATCGTGTTGCCTCGCACTATTGGCCAGGGCGGTGCTCCACTTCAAAGGAGGGAGTCCACTCCTGGCGCGAGATTGATTGATGGCCTGAAAAACAGCTTGTGCGATCTGCTCCTCCACGGCCGTCGCACCAGTGGCGCCAGCTTGAGCAGATGTCGTCTGGTTGCCCGCCGTTGTTGAGCAGGCACACAGGAAAAAGAGAAGGATGATGAGGCAGAGACTGCCAACCCAGGACGGTTTGATTCTGTTCATAATAATAAGTTCTGATCCCTGGCGAATCCAGGACAACCCTGGACCGCCAGGGGTCGAGTGCCGCAGCCAACCACCGCTGATCGGAGTGATCTAGTCGCTGGTGGTCACGGATAAGCGACGGCCCACTATCAACCGATGACAATGCTGGTGGCAGTGATGCTGCCATCGCTGTTGTGCGTCCCCATGACGCTAATCCGGGTGCCAGCCTTGATGGCGCTCGCAGCGGCAGCCTTCCCAGCCTGGGTGTAGCTGGTACTCGCTGTCGTGTGAATCGTGACCGAACTGCCACTCGCCGTTTTAGCCACGATCGTATTGCCATTCACGCTCGACACAGTCAGCGACTCGCACTGGCCCTGTGCCCCCTGCATTCCCTGTCCGCCGGCCATCGACTGAGAGGGACTGGCATTTCCCTGCGCGCCAGCTAGCGACTGAGCATTGTTGGCGCCCTGCGCGAAAACGAGCGACTGGGAGCTACTGGAGCTTCCAGTCGTAAGGGCAGCGGCCTGAGTAGCGCCGTTCGACGCACCTAAGAGCGTGCCTACCCCCAGGGCGAGCATGAAGGCAAGAGCCAGGCCCCCGATCAGGAGCCACCTGCGCCCGCGCCGGCGTGGAGCAGGTGGTTGATCCAGCCGGGGCGGGACCATTCCTTCGTAATCTTCCATTGGTATACCTCCTTTCCTGAGAATGAGTTGTGCGGCGGATAAACCGCCGCACTCTGAGTATAGGATAGTACGATGTGAAATCTATTGGAATAGAATGTGATTTCTCACATCCCATTCTAAGAGTTTTCCGGCCCTCATGACACTGACGTTATTTCGTACAACTGCTCAGTGCCACCGATCAGGGACACTTTCCCTTTCCGCCCAATCTTACAGCGCAGCCTTTGGATTTTCGTTAGAAATACATGAGAGGCTTCTCATCCTCGCAATAGATGCTCATCGACAATAAAAAACCTGTGGCTGGTATTTATCCAAGCCACAGGTCATCAAACCCCGCCAAGTCCCTGGTAACAACTACGTGCAGTACCGTTTGCAAGAAAAACTCTTGCTTGTATGAGCGATGTTGCGTAAGATAAGCAGACAATAGTCCTGCCTCGACTCTCATGCATCAGGGAACGCTTGAAAGGAACGGTTTGGCAACGGTGCATACGCTACACTCTGGGTAAGATGAATTACCTGATCATCCTTGCGGAACATGCCGCGTGATTGCTGAGGTCATTCTCTCTGAGCTCTTGTTGTATAGAGTTTAGCCTTACCTCAAGTGACTCTCATTACTGTTGTTAAGAGACAGGAGGTTTTCTTATGCAAAGGACAAAAGATTTTCTTCAACGTCATCCTCGTGCCAAACAGTCCGATGGTTCTGTGCAAGCGAACGATTTCAGGACCCCTCAATCGGTCGTGCCCATTCCACTATGGGTGTCCATAGTAGTGATTCTCGGTGCCGTATTGACCGCAACTGGTGCCATCATCAGTAAAGTAGATCCGACGATCCTGACGAATGGCAGCCCCATGACAGATGCGGCGCGGGTCTATGCAGACTATATGTTTGCGCGGAACCTCCCGTTGGCGGTGCTGTTGCTTCTTCTCCTGGCAGCGAGAGCTCGGCGCATGCTGGCTGGGTTCATGGTACTGACTGCTCTCATTCAGTTTGTTGACGTAATAGACGACCTGGCTCGCGGAGCATTTCTGCTCGTCCCAGGCTTGCTTGTATTCACCATCGTGTTCCTGATCGGAGCGTGGCAGCTATTCGGACAGGCAGTCTGGCATGTTCATGTCTGGCGTGAGGTGGAGAGTCATTCGCCTGAGTCTCGCTAAGTGGCATATCAAAGCAGCAGAGACGCATAGGGACAGGATCAGGATACATGAGGAGGGAGCCTGGTCCTACCTCCTCATGGGATTTTTCTTGCAAACAGCGCTACATGTGGTTGTTACCAAGGTGTTGGCGAGGTTTGGTTAGCATCTAGCCATGAATGCTTGCCAGTGTTATACTTTGCGAAGAACGTAGTAGAGCCAGGCAGATCACGCAGAAGGTTGACGTCATGGGCGCGGCCAGCAAACGGAGAAAACCGAATGAGCGTTTACGCTACCAGCGACACCTGCGCGGCTGGACGCTGCGAGACGTCGCGGACAAACTGTATGACTTGTGCGCGAGCGAGGAACAACGAGAAAGCGGGATGAGTGCGGACACGGTGGGCAGGTGGGAACTGGGGGTCAGTAAACCAAGCCTGTTCTACCAGCAGAAGCTGTGTGCGCTCTTTGGCCAATCGGCTGAAGAGCTGGGGTTGAATCTTCTCGCTGAGGCTTCGGGTAGCAGTTCTGAACAAGCCTTGGGGGCATGGCTGGCAGCAGGGGCTGCTGACCTTTCGGCGTTATGTGCAGAGGGCTGGTCACTTGAAGAGGTGCTCAGCTCACTACAGGTTGTGCTCAAGGGAGTTCAGGCCATGCCAAACGTGTCACGACGCCAACTCTTGCAACTTGGCGCGGCTGCGGCCATACGCGGCGTTCCAATCCCAGAGGGAAAACATCTTTCAGCAGAGGAGCGCATCAGGCTCCATAGCGCGCTTAGTGAATGCATTCAAGCAGGGTGGAAGCTTTTCGTAACGGCAAGCATGCCGCAGGTACTTGTAGTTGGACAGGCACAGCTTCATCTCCTACACCAATCCCATGCAGAACTCTATCCGAGTATGCGCCCTTTATTCTATTCGCCGGTCTACCGCTTGATAGGAGCTGCTCTCTTCTTTCAGTCGCGCTATGCCGAAGCTATGCAAGCCCACACACAAGCATATCTTACCGCAGTAGAGGCATGTGATCCATGGAACATGGCGGAGAGCCTGGGTTGGCAAGCCGGTGTCTTAAAAGCATGCGGAAGGCAAGCTGAATCGATCCAAACGACAGAAGCCGCTCTACGGCTTCTAGGTGGCTTCCATGAGGCCCACATTCTTACGTCGCGTGCACGTCTGTTAGCACAATGGGCAGAGAGTGCTGCATTATTGGGTGAACGCAATGTAATGGAGGAAAAGCTGTCAGCGTCTGCGGAACTCCTCAACCAATTTGAAGGAAATGACGAATTTGATGCTGCGATTTGGCAACTCTATCGAGGAACGTGTGCACTCTATATAGGCAATTCCGCCAGTGCGGATACCTACCTCGAGCAAGCATTACACGATTTGAGACCAGACTTGCTCCACCAGCGCGCCTATGCAGCGTTGTTACAAGCTCAGGCCCGTCTTAATATGGGAGACATGAAAGGCTCACTGGAGGCAGTGGGTACGGCTGTACCACTGGTTGTTGCGGCGGATTCACCACTCCTTGATCGTGGGCTGATTGATCAGATCGAGCAGTTAACGACAACATTTCCCAGGAATGCTGAGGTGAGGGATATCTCTAAAGAGGTTCAGCGACATCCCCGATTGTGCGCATTCCATGTGCAACAGCATATCCCACGTTACCTGGAGGCCAGGCTTTGACCCAGCAAAGTGGACAATTACCCACAAATCACACTGGGCTTCCTCCAACCATTGTCATCGGAGACTTCAAGGTGATGTATCGACCTGGATTGGCTTTCGAGCAAGCTAAAACACGATTAGCTCAACAAGGTTTCCAATTACAGGAAACGGCCCATTTTCTACTCGCACGCGCACCAGCAAATCAGGCGGTCACCATCGTTCACCACTTCACTCCACAAGAGATAGATAACAATCTTGTTGATTTTCTTATGCAAGAGTTAGATGGTTTAATGACTTCAGATCAAACGTTCGGTCAAGCTCTTAGAGGAGTTGTTCATTCTGTAATACCCTACGATCCAGTGAAGGCCTGGAATCTCTTCTCAATGAACACACTTCAACGCCTACGTAAATGGTTGATTGATCCCCCCGCACAAGATGATCGGCAGAGTACCGTCTTAGTAGCTGAACGAGAACCAATACCGCACGGGAGAATCATTGGGGTTGACAATCGCCGTGATGCCATTAACCTCTCTACTAACCTTGCGAAACAGGTAGGAATGCATGACCTGGAATTTGTGCAGATCGATGTGTTAACCCCTGGGTTTGTAGAGCTAGGGATCTTTGACACAGTGACAACTATCCACATGTTGGAGCATCTTGCCGAAGCTCAGTTACCTCAAGCATTTGAACAGCTTTTGCAAGTAACTGGTCATCGTCTCATCATTGCGGTTCCGTATGAACAACAGGCGACATCGGCATATGGTCATGAGCAAGTATTCACCCAGGAAAAGTTAAAACAATGGGGCCAATGGTGTATTGAATCGATTGGAGGCAGTTCACGTTACTGGTGTGAGGATGTTGCAGGCGGATTACTTATTATAGATCGTTCGCTGGAAGCATAAATGTTCTCCATTTGGTTAAGAAATCTTCGTGATCTGTTTTGAAGAAGTTCGTTCCAGGACAAGCATTCCACCAGCGCAATCCTCGTATGAAACACTACCCAATCCTCCCAATTGTTGTAGACACCATGCTCCCACTGCTTCCAACTTCGCACGGGAAAAGAGCTGCTCGTGCCCGTAGGCGCTTTCTGGCTCACCTGGCTCGTACGGCACGGCGAGGATCAGTCGTTGTGCTGTCACCTTCAATAAATTTGTGAGTGCGCAGTACATCTCCGTTTCAGAGAAATGTTCAAGGAGATGAAGTGCCACAACCGTGTCAAAAAGTCCAAGGCTACTAAAATTGCCGGCAAGGAGATCAGCCTGCACAAATTGTACGCTCTTAAGCTCCTGCTCTTCTGCAAAAGCACGCACAACTACAAAAGAGTCCGTCTGAATATCAGCGCCAACCACATGTGTGAGTGTTGGAACAAGCTCTGAGATGAGTAGTGGGAGAAAACCAAATGAGCAACCAACGTCGAGAAAGCTCTCTCCGACTTGCAGTTGGCAGACACGCCGGTAGACCTGAGCGAAGGCATGCATTGTTGAAGCGGGAGGAAGCACCTCGTTATAAGCACCTTTCAAGAACTGTTGATACTGGCGTAGTGTGTTTGTGCCATAAAGATGCAGAGCGCGGAGAACATCGTGAGGGAACAGTGAGAGCACGACAGCACCAAACACTTCACCAAAGTCTTGCGGGTGCGCAAGGATCCCCAGCGGCTTTAATTCATGCAGAAAGTAGTCCCCGATATTCGCGTCTATTTCTTCGGGTGCAAACCAGTGGACAAGAATAGTTGTTGGAGCTTGAGCACGTGTAAAGAGGAGGAAGTGTTCAGTCTCGTCAAGGTGATAGCCCCCCTCAGCAAAACGTTGCTTAAGCAAGGCTCGGTTCGCACGATAACCATTCACGCCGGTGATATCCCCCACACGCACAGAGCGTTCTTGGATAGGTACTTTTCTGGGACTCATGTGGCCTGTTTCAGTCAAAGCTCACTCCTGGAACATTCATTACTACTCTCTATTATGTCATACCCTTAGCTTGTTTTCGTCTGTCCTACGAGCAGAAGGAGAGAGTTCATCATAGGTGTTGCTGTGCGCTGACACGTTTGAACGGAGCAGCGTTTGTTCCTTTTGTGCGTTGCTGACAAAGACCCACAGACGCATTCCCAGGTAGGAGATGAGCGCGGTACCGGCGATGGCCACCACCTTCGAGGCATTGGCCCACACCGTCGCGTTGACCAGAAAAGAACGGAAGACATTGCTGGCGAGCCAGAGGATGATGGTACTCCACCCGACCCCGCATAGCGTGATCAGCGTGAAACGCGTCACTTCTCGCCGGGTGGTTCGCTGCTTTTGCCCGAAGGTCCAGTACTTATTCAAGAGAAAGCTGTTCACCGCGCCCAGGCTGTAGGCGAGTGAGTTATACGCCAGCAGCATGAGCGAACTGGTGGTGGGGAAGAGCCACAGCAGGCCATTCAAAATCAGCAGGTCCACCAGGGTGTTCAGCCCACCGGCCAGGCCAAACCGCAGCGCCTGCCTGGGCAAGCGGCCCCGCTCAAAGACGTGCTGTTCGCTATGGCGCGGTCGAACGAAGCCGGGGGTGTCGTCTATCTCGTTCTTGCGGAGTTCCAATGTTTCTATCATGTACAAATCCTTTCAAATCAGCGTGTGATACTCATTGCGTTGCCTAGCGTAGCAGGAGATGATGAGAAAGGCATTGGAAGAAGATGGGTGATTTCTCATAGAGGACGCAACCTGGCAAAGACAGAGGAAATTTCATCTACCGGGGAGCCCGCGTAGAGCTCAATCCCGTTGTCCTGGGGGTCATCCAGGGAGGTTATGTACCCAGGTTGCAAGCGCTAGAGAGAGGGCGCCAATAGGAGCAGCACCCAGGCCGTGAAGATAGCTGAAGACAAAGAAGGCCAGGAGCCCAAGCACGAAAATGAACAGCACGAACAGGAAAAAGACGAACCTTACACTACTTGACGCTGGCTGAGTCATGGGTGGCTGCTGTCGATACCTATCATACATATCTGCCGGCTGATAAGGTGTAACAGGTGAGCGATTTACGGGCTGTGACAGAGGAGGTTCGTATAACTGCTGCTGGTGCATTTGTCCTGATCGATTTGCGCTCAATGGCCCTGAAACTGGTATTCGCCCTATGGAGCCGGGTGTATAACCGCTTAAGCTGTCCTGACTGAAGCTGCCAGGCATATCGAAATACCTGAACACTATATCATCGATATCGCGCTTCATCTCCAGAGCAGTCTGGTAACGCTGATTACTATCGAGCTGGAGCGCACGGGCAAGTACCGCCTCTATATCTGGGGACAGGCGTGGATTCAGCGTGCATGCAGGAGGAAACTGAAATGGTGGGTAATCAGCCGGGTCGCGGTTCGTTAACAGATGGTGCAACGTTGCTGCCAAGGCATACAGGTCCGAGCGCGGCTCAGCATTGCCCTGGTATTGTTCCGGTGGGGCATAGCCTGGCGTACCGAGCGCCGTAGTCTGTTTTCGCCGCGCATTTGTTGAAGGAGCGTAAGCTCGGGCAATGCCAAAGTCGACCAGGTGCGCTCGCTGATCCTTCGCCCCAATAATGATATTGGCTGGCTTGATGTCACGATGCACAATTGGCGGAGTCTGCTGTTCCAGGTAGTCCAGAATATCAAGCACCTCCGCAGCATACCTGAGCGCATCTTGCTCCTCCATCGGCCGCTTGATGTGCTCCATACGAGCCTCCAGGTTTTCCCCTTCTACATACTCCTGCACCATGAAGTAGCGCGACCCTTCTTGAAAGTGGTCGGTCACGCCTGGAATCAGAGGATGGCCAAGGTGTGCTAAGGTTTGCACTTCACCTTTGAAATTGCGCACATCTTCTGTCGAGTCGGCATGCTCAGAAATCAGTTCTTTGATGACAACGAACTTATCGGCAAGACGTGTATCAATTGCCAAAGCTAATGATCCCATACCTCCTTGACCAAGTATCTTTTTGATGATATAGCGACCATTCTGCAATTGTGAACCCGGGGCGAGCGAGTGAGCGTTGTTAGCATTACCGCTCTCTCCCTGGGTCGTGGTTGCAGTAGCCGAATCTAAAAATGCACCGCAATTCTCACAAAAGCTCTCTTCGTCGCGATTTTCAGTTCCACAATATGGACATTTTTTCATAACTCAAACGATCCTTCTTGGAATATCCCTCCTCTAATATCATACCATCTTGGGTTGTCTTGCAGGAATTTGGAGGAAAGATAAAAGCTGGATGGAGTGATGATGAAAGAGGGGGAGGAGCGATGCCGCATGGTGTGCCACGTTCCATGAGAATATTCTCATACACTTCTAATCAGAATTCAATAAAGTGATGCTACTCTAGAGCATAGTTAAACGAAACAGAGAGGTAAGCAGCGTATCTGGAGGATTATATGACAAAGCAACTGACGGATACTGCTCTTCGAGCGCTGGTAGCGCAATGGACACGAGCGGCGCTGGGGGAGTTGGTAGAAGATGACAGCGTAGAGGATGAGGACGAGCAAAACATAATTGCTGCTCTTCAATCGTTCTGCACTAGAGTAGAGGAAGAGAAACCGACCGGAGAACTGCCGGCACCCACATTAAGGAAAAAGGAAGAGAGCAATGCATATCCTGGTAGTTGAAGATGAGCAGCGCCTGGCGTACCTGCTGCGCCGCGTCCTGCTGGAAGAGCGCCACACCGTCGATCTGGCGCACGACGGGCACGCTGGTCTTGATCTTGCCCTGAGTGATACCTACGATGTGGTGATTCTTGATGTGATGCTGCCCGGTATTGACGGACTCGAGATCTGCCGTCAGATGCGTGCCGAACACATTATGTCACCCGTGCTGATGCTCACGGCACGCGGAGCGATTGAGGACCGTGTGATGGGCCTCAACGTGGGGGCCGATGACTACCTCACCAAGCCGTTCGCCATGGAGGAACTCCTGGCGCGCATCAACGCCCTGCTGCGTCGGCGGGATCGTCGTTTTGATGAGGCCCCTCAGCTCGCGGTGGGTGATCTGACGCTCGACCTGGTGCGGCACGAGGCACGCCGCGCCGGTCGCGTCATCGAGTTGACGGCCAAAGAGTTTGCGCTGTTGGAATACCTGATGCGCCATCCAGGCCGGGTACTCACGCGCACACAAATCGTTGACGCGGTCTGGCGCTACGACCTGGACGCACTCTCCAATGTCGTGGATATCTACATTCACTACCTGCGTGACAAGATCGACCAGGGCTTCTCGCATGCATTAATTAAGACGGTGCGCGGCGTGGGCTACAAGATCGAGGCGTAGCACAGCAGCAAGAAGGAGCAACAGCATGAACTGGAGAAGTCCCGCCCGGTCAATAGTGCACCGGGGCAAGGGTCGCCTCTCACGAGAGCCGGGTGCAGCACTATTTCAAGGGCTGCGCATTCGCTTAACGCTCTGGTACTGCGGGGTCCTGGGCGCGGCCCTGGTGTTGTTCGGTGTGATCCTGTACTTTGGAGTGCAATTCTTCCTCCTCAATCCCGTAAAGACGAGCGCTCAGCAGCATGCAGATGTGCATGTAGGTCAGGCGCAGTCAGAAGACCGTAACGCGTGCTTGACATACCCCGTCAGCCAGGGTCCCTTTGGTCAGCCCCCCCCAGAGCAGGGGCCATTTAACACCGAACTGGTGGCCTGTTTTCAATCGAACGGCAGCCTGGCGCTAGTTGATACCTCTGAGGAGTCGCAGCTACCATCCGTCTTTTTCACGAATACCCTGGCGAAGTTGGCTTTGCAGACAGGACAATCACAGAGCGACATCGTTGACGCGGGAGGCTCGACTGGGCAAATATATCGTTACGCGGAGCTTATACCATCGCCTTCAGGCAGCGGGTACTTGGGCGTTGTGGTAATTGGTGAGTCTGTCAGGGATGCTGAAAGTGCTCTGGGAACGCTTCTCAAGCTTCTGCTTGCCGTCGGGGGCGCGGCGCTGCTCGGCGCGGGAGTAGGTGGGCTCTTCCTGTCCAACCGCGCGCTGGCACCGGCGCGACTGGCCTGGTCAAACCAGCAGCGCTTCATCGCCGATGCCGCGCACGAGCTGCGCACGCCGCTGACCCTGCTGCGCGCGGACGCCGAGGTCCTGCTGCGAGGTCGTAAGCGCCTGGAGACAGAGGATGCGGCGCTGTTGGAGGATATCGTTGCCGAAGCGAGCCATATGGGGACGCTGGCAAACAGCATGTTGACGCTCGCTCGCCTGGACACCGGAACCATCCACCGGGAACACGAAGTGGTGAACCTGGCTGAACTGGCCCAGGAGACAGCACGGCGCGTGCAAGCCCTCGCCGAACAGAGTGGCATCGCTGTCCAGGTGGAGTACACTAACGATCCTTACGTGATTGGGGACTCCATGCTGCTGGAACAGGCGATGCTGGTGCTGCTCGACAACGCCATCAAATATAACCGGCGTGGTGGTCGCGTCACCGTGCACACAGCGGTGCAAGATGAACGAGCGCTCCTGGAGGTAAGCGACACCGGGGTCGGCATTGCAGCCGAGCATCTGCCGCACCTGGGCGAGCGCTTTTACCGGGTGGACAAAGCACGCTCGCGCGAGGCAGGTGGCACCGGTCTCGGGCTCTCTATCGCCCGGAGTATCGCCCTTGCTCACGGCGGCCAGCTCTCCCTCGCCAGCGTCCCCGGGCAGGGCACGACGGCAACGCTCACGTTGCCCCTGGCAGACGGGACTCTGCTTGATGACCTGGACGATGTGCCGGGAAGCATGTCATCGCTGCCAGAACAGCCGGTTTGAACACGTTTGCTTGCGCTTGACGCAGCACAGTCCCATGATCTGCGAACCTGTCCTGCACAAGAAGAGCATCAGGCTCGCACGGAGATATATTCACTACTATCAAGGAGGAACCATGAAGAAACGTTACATCTTGCTGGGCGTGCCCAGCGTTATCCTCGTCATTGTCGTCGCTGGTCTGCTGTACATGGCGCACTTCGCCAGCGTCGTCAGCCAGACCGAGGCTCATACTGCGCCAGGGGCCGCAAAGGTCTCCACAACGCCCATTCCATCAACCGGGTTGAGTACCTTTCAGATCGTGTCTGCCCAGACCACCGCATCCTACAGCGTAAACGAAAACCTGATCTTCCAAAATAAACCGAATAACGATGCGGTAGGCACAACGCACTCGGTCCAAGGAAGTTTCAAGATACGCACCAGCGCATCCCCGCTCGTCGCATCGATGAACATCACGGTCGACCTGCGGACATTGCAATCGGATGCGTCGAGGCGCGATAACTACATACAACAGCACACACTGCAGACGGACACCTATCCTTATGCCACGTTCGTCTCTGTCAGCACGCAGGGCTTACCGGCGAGCTACAGCGATGGGCAAACCATTCATTTTCAAATCACCGGCAACCTGACGATGCACGGCACAACCAACAAAGAGGTGTTTGATGTGCAGGGGAAGGTCGTTGGGAACACGATAACAGGAACGGCGACCACTACCATTTACATGACGGATTTCGGCATCCAGCCGCCCAACCTGGCAAACATCGCGATTGCGCAAAATAAAGTGGTTATTACTCTCACGTTCACGGCCACGGAGGCATGAGAAAACACTCATCTTGAGCAGGTCGGGTACAATGAGATCATCTTGCAGCGAGAAGTATTTCCCTCCAGAAAAACCTCTCGCCTTTCTATATGTAACGAATGGGCGCGGGCTGAGACTACGTCACTGGAAGGAGTACATTGAGAGTTACCGCAAAGATGTGAGGTTGTTATGCCGAATGTTTCATTCACCGGGTTGCTCATTGTCGCGGTGGTTGCCTTTGCAGCACCGCTCGTGCTCGCTCTTACTCCTGCACGTCGTTTACCCGCCATTGTACTCGAGATCGTGGCGGGCATCGTGCTTGGCCCGTCTGTGCTTGGCTGGGTCAAGATCGATCTACCGATTTCCATCCTCTCAGTACTTGGGCTTGCTTTTCTTCTCTTTCTAGCCGGGTTGGAGGTTGAACTGGAGCGGTTGAGAGGTCGCCTGTTGATGTACGTTGGCCTGGCTTTCCTGCTTTCATTTGGACTGGCATTGCTGGCCGGCTATGGACTCTATGTAGCCGGGCAGGTGCTCTCACCGCTGCTCATTGCGATTATCCTGGTAGCGACCGGGTTAGGTGTTGTCATTCCGGTGCTGAAGGATGCAGGGGAAAGCACCTCGGACTTTGGACAGCTTGTGATCGCCGGTGCCATGTTCGCTGAATTTGGCTCGATCATTCTGCTTTCGCTCTTCTTCTCCCGTGAAGCCACCGGCACCGCCACAAAACTGGTGCTGCTTGCAGGTTTCGCCCTGCTGGCTGCTGGCTTTGCCTTCGTCGTGCTCCGCCTGGAGCGCTCGACGCGCATAGCTGCAGTGCTGCTGCGCCTCCAGGACACGACCGCGCAGATTCGCGTGCGCGGAGCCTTCATGCTGCTGGTCGCCTTCGTTGCGCTGGCATCAGTCCTTGGACTCGAAACCATTCTTGGCGCATTTATAGCCGGTGTGATCCTGAGACTGGTCGATGGAGACAGGATGATGACACATCCGCAATTTCGCCAGAAACTTGAGGCGATCGGCTTCGGCGTCTTCATCCCAGTCTTCTTCGTGGCGAGCGGTATACAGTTCGACCTGGCTGCGCTCTTCTCAAGTCCTGCGACCATTTTGCGCGTACCGCTCTTCCTGGTGGCGTTGTTACTGGTCCGGGGGGTGCCTGCCCTCCTGTACCGTCCACTCGTCGGCAGTCGTCGTTCCGTCGTCGCGGGACTCCTGCAGGCAACATCGCTTACCTTCATCGTTGCAGCAACGCAGATCGGTATGCAACTCGGTCTGATTACAAAGGCCACTGGCGCGGCCCTCATAGGCGCAGGACTGCTGTCAGTTCTCATCTTCCCGCTACTTGCGCTCACGCTCTTACGCCGCACCAAACCGGCTTCCCTACCTGTGCAGGAGCGGGCCTAATTTGCGATTCATCATATCATACAGCGCGCCGGCGGCCCACTCCACTTGGCTGGACAAGGGAAAGGAAATCAGCTCGCGATGAGGATCAAAGCCGCTTGGAGCACTGATTCCCTTGAGCGTATGTGGAGCCATCACCGTTCCTCTCTTGCTTCATCCTCTGAGGGAACAGAAGGATTGGCTCTCCATGGAACCCAATGGGTTCCATGGAGCGCTGGCGGGCGCAGCCACAGCGAGATATGCGCTGGCTGCATCGTCTCCTGCACCACCGCCAGCAACTGCTCGCGCAACTGGTCCAGGTCAACCTCCTGGCGCAGCGTGGCGCTGAACGCCTCCAAGGTCTTGGCCGCGTCGTACTTGCGGCGATAGAAGCGGCGATCAATGGTGTTCTGGATGCGTCTGCGCAGGGGCTGGGACAGCGCGGCAATCGCCAGGGTCGAGGCGACGATCACCAGCGGTTGCGCGCTTTGCCTGCTGAAGAGCCCGACCAGGCTTTCCAGTCCAATGATGAGGCCGGCGTAGACCACCGCCAGCAGGGTGGTCAGCAGGCCATAGACCAGCGTGCGGTTGATGATGCGGTCGATGTCCCACAGGTGATAGCGCAGGATGGCAATCCCGATGGAGATGGGAATGCCGAGCACGGTGAGCGGCCAGACCAGTTGATAGAGCACGCCCAGCAGCGAATGCGACCCGAACGCCTGTGGAAACAGCAGTGAGAGCGCCACCGGCCCAATCCAATTGAGGAGGAGGTCAAGGACGATGAAGAAGGCCAACCACTTGATCTGCTGCCGTTCCGGCAAAGTCGCCCCGCGCCGATAGCGGTAGACCATAGCCCCGGCCAGGCAGGTAAACAATGCCAGGAGGATTGGAAAACCAACCGACCCCAGTGGGGAATTCGAGGGAATAAACCCATCGAGAGAATTCCCCACCATCAAAGCGGTGGTCGGCCACACCATCCAGCGAGGTACGAAACGCCCATTGGGAAAGAGCGCTAGGACCGGAAAGGCCAGGGATTGGCAGAAGAAATAGAAGAGCACGAACCACACTGGAGCCGTCTGAGTAGAGACGCCCGGGCTTACGCTGTTTGGTATGAGTCCTCCGAGATTAGCAGAAGCCTGAAAAAGGATCAGGAAGAGCGAGACCAACAGCGCCATCCAGTCGTCAGACTTGCGCCAGGCGAGGAACAGCCCAGCAGCCACCCAGACCACCAGCGGGATGAGGCCATAGATCACAGAGTAAAAAATGGCAAACGCGCTGACCGACACACCTAGAACATGCAGCGTGTGCAGCGCATCCGGCGAGAGGAAGCCCGTGGTACACTGCGCGTTCGAGCAGGGGGTTTGAAATTGTTCCAGCAGGTATGGGAGATGTGGCAGGTTGAAGGCCAGCAGCCCCAGGGTGAACAGGACCAACGCTGCCCAGATGCCGCGCGCCAGCACGAGCGGCGCCCCCTGCAGGCGGGTCTCAGCAGCAGTGGGCTTTTGAGCGCTGACGCTCATGGCTGGTGAGGCTGATGACTGGTTCATCGCGGTCCTCCTTCTTCGGTGTTCTGGTGCTTCCTGCGTTGTTCGGGCGGACGGAGCCACAGCGAGACGTGCTCTGGCTGCATTGTCTCCTGAACGACTGCCAACAACTGTTTGCTCAAGTCATCCAGATCAACTACATTGCGCTGTGTTGCGCTGAAGGCTGCCAGGATCTTGGCGGCATCGTACTTGCGGCGGTAGAAACGGCGGTCAATGATGGCCTGGATGCGATGGCGTAGTGGCTGGAAGAGGGCCGCAATGGCGAGCGTGGAAACGACCAGCACCACCGGCTGCTGTGAACCCTGCCTGGTAATCACCCCCGCCAGGCTCTCCAGTCCAATGATCAGGCCCGCATAGAGCGCGCCCAGGATGCCCGAAAGCCCGCCATAGACGAGGGCCTTGTTGATGATGGTATCAATATCGTAGAGTCGCGAGCGTAGGATGGCGATGGCAATCGAGATGGGGATCAGGAGCAGGAAGCCATAAATGATGGTTCCAGCCACGAGTGTTCCTAGCACGCTCGATTGCAGGACGGCTGGAGGAAGCAAGACATTCCCAAGGCCAATGAACAGTACAAAGCCAAGGATGCCGATGGAGAAGCCAAAGACGACCCACTTGGTCTGCTGGCGCTCTCTGGACGTGGAAACGCGGCGGTAGCGATAGACTTGCACACCCACACTACAGAGTAGTAAGGCGACAAAAACAAGATTGGACCAGAAACTTCCGTTGGTGTTGGTGAGGCCGTTGCCGAAGAAGATCGTAGAGATCCAATAGAGGACTACACAGAGGGCAACCCAGCGCGTCCAGCGGGGCACAAACCGGCCACTGGGAAAGAGTAAAAAGAAGATCATGAAGCTGGACTGTCCAAGGACATCAAGGGTGCCGATCAGCGCAAACCAGGCAGGAGAAACCGGCGCCAGTGCATCCTGAAGGATACTGGTAAAGCCAGCGCCACCAAAGAGCACCAGCATAAAGGCACAGAAGAGCGCCATCCGGTCAGCAGACTTGCGCCAGAAGATCAGCGCGCCCAATGCGCAGCAAACCAGGACCGAGACGGCATCCAGCATGACGTGATAGGCTGCCAGGAAGCCGAGCGAGAGGCCAAACTGGTGCAGAAACTGCCGGTCGAAGGCGGTCAACTGGAGGGCGAAGCACTGTGGGCCTGGCTGACAGTGGGCTTGCAGCACGGCATCGTAGCTGGGAATCATGAATGCGTTGAGTATCAGGATGAGTAGTGTCAACACGATCCAGCTCACGCGAGCGATGAGCAGCCAGCGCCCTTGTAGGCGTGTATTCGGCGTGTTGGGCAGATGACCACTCGTCTTGATGGATGCAGATGAAAGGTCCATGCTACTCCTCCTTCGCCATCTGCGTTCGTTCAGGCCGTGCCGGTGGGCGCAACCAGAGCGAGACGTGCGCCGGCTGCATGGTTTCGTTAACGACAGCTAGCAATTGCTCGCGCAACTGGTCCAGGTCCACCTCCTGGCGCAGCGTGGCACTAAAAGCTGCTACGATCTTGGCTGCATCATACTTCCGTCGGTAGAAGCGGCGATCAATGATGTTCTGGATGCGACTGCGCAATGGTTGGAACAGGGCGTAGATGGCCAGCGTGGAAACGACCAGCACCACCGGCTGCTGTGAACCCTGCCTGGTAATCACCCCCGCCAGGCTCTCCAGGCCAATGATGAGGCCCGCGTAGACCGCCGCCAGCAGCGTGGTCAGCAGGCCATAGACCAGCGCCTTGTTGATGAGGGTGCCAATGTCCCATAGCCGCGCGCGCAAGACGGCAATGGCGATAAAAATGGCAATAAGCAGGAGGGCCACCTGGAAAATGGGGTTCAGATTCCCCAGCACCGGGTCATTCTGGAGTGATGGCGGCACGACCAGGACGGTGATCGGGATGGTCACCACGAGGACCAGCATAGCGAGGGCAAGGCCAAAGACCGCCCACTTGGTCTGCTGGCGTTCCCTGGGCGTGGAGACGCGCCGATAGCGATAGACCTGCGCCACCGCAGCGCTCAGCAAGAAGAAGGGGACCAGGAAGGTTGCCGGTCCCCCGGCATTAGAGGGCAGCGCCGGAAAGAAGACCACTGCCAGCCAGTAGGCCGCTACCAGCAGCGCGCCCCAGCGCGTCCAGCGCGGCGCAAAGCGCCCGGAGGGAAAGAGATAAAAGAACAGGACTAGGGAAGCTTCTCCCATCGCAAATAGCACGAGGGCAACGACCCGCAAGACGGCATTGGTCGCCAGGGTCGGCACGATGGTCCCGCTGGTGAAATCATACAACGGGAGCGCGTTGCCAAAGGTCACGAGCGCAAACGCGCAAAAGAGCGCCATGCGAT
>WNFB01002046.1_pt1 | contig 17481 bp, 17 predicted proteins | sample 5400501 | NCBI WGS metagenome assembly WNFB01 (sample SAMN13153341, study PRJNA577476) | soil metagenome | isolation source: 200 cm saprolite under Douglas fir tree site 2 hole 1 | place: USA:California | collected 2015-04-18 | reverse complement strand
TAGTGTGGCGACCATTCCATGAAGGAGATTCCCTTACACTTCACTGTGTGGGCGATAATCACCGTAGGCCTGTTGCGCGTGCTGGCGGCCAGGTCAAAGCCATCCATGATCTGAGTGAAATCATAGCCGTCGACCTCAATCACGTTCCAGTTGAAGGCCCTCCACTTTGCGGCCAGTGGTTCGATGGGCATTATCTGCTCTGTGAGTCCGTCCTGTTGAATCCCGTTCCTGTCGATTATCGCAGTGAGGTTGTCCATCCTGTACTTCGATGCCGCCATTGCCGCCTCCCATACCTGCCCTTCCTGCTGCTCCCCGTCGCCCATCATCACATATGTCCTGAATGTCTTCTTGTCGAGCCTCGCTGCCAGCGCTGTGCCAACTCCCAATGAGAGCCCGATCCCCTCTGAACCCGCGGGGGCCTCGACCCCGGGGATGCCCATGGACGGATGCCCCTGGAGTCTTGACCCCAATTTCCTCAGGGTCATCAGCTCCTCGACCGGGAAGAAGCCTGCCTGTGCCAAGATGGAATATAGCAACGGCGCCGCGTGGCCCTTGCTCAGGAAGAACCTGTCCCTGTCGGACCATGAGGGATCCTTGGGGTCGTAATGCATGACATGGAAATAGAGCGTTACCAGCAGCTCTACTGCGGACAGGGAACCACCAGGGTGCCCGGACCCTGCTTCCGCAAGGCTTTCCAGAATCAGCTTGCGAGTGCTTCTCGCGAGTTCCTTGAGTCTGCCTACTTCTTGCGCGATCTCCATCAACGCCTCACCGGTACCTGAATGATTCTTTGGACGAAGTCCTCCGTCCCTTGAGCCCTTACCTCGAGGTCATGCATCGAAAGCGAGGCCGCTCTTGGAAGCTCACTCCTTGCCTCCCCTGCTACGTTACTTAGCACCGCTGCTTGGTAGGCATTCCCTCCGGAAGCCACTGCCAAGCTGAAGACCCCGGTCATGGCGTCCCTGACACCGACCTTGCTGAACAGGTTCTTCTTACCTCGGATGGGCGGGAAAAGAGTCACGTTGTCTTTGTCGAACAGGGTCACTCCCTGCTCTCCCCGTGTAATCAGAATGGCCCTGCACTCGAGCCTGCTCAGCAGGTTCACCCCCATGTTCCTCAAACTCGTCTCGTTGACCATAGCCATTCCAGTGGCGTGGGCTGCCTCCTCGAGGTTCGACTTCACGTAGGTCACCCCCGAGAAGTCGAGGTAGTGATGCATCTTTGGCTGCGCCACGACGATCTTCCCCGAAGAATGGGCGGCAGCGACGATCCCCCCGATGAGGGAGCTCGATATCGCCCCACGGTCGTAATCTGATAGTATCACGCAGTCAACGTCCGGAAGGTGAGGCTCAGCCTCAGAAAGGAGCTTTTTCGCCATCGCTGGAGGGACATCTCTCCTGTCTTCCCTGTCTATTCTGAGGGTGTGAAACGTGTTGACCATGATCCATGTCCTGAGGGACGTGGGTCGGCCGGTGTCTGTCACAACCCCGTCATAAGAGACGCCGTACTTGGAGAACTCTGACTTCAGCCAGTTGCCATATTCGTCAGAGCCGACTAGTCCCACGAGACTGACGGACGCCCCCAATGAAACAAGTTCCCTAGACAGGTTTGCGGCTCCGCCGGGAAGGAATATCTCACCAACATAGTCCCCTGCTGGCACTGGGGCTTCCCTCGCTAACTTACGTGCAGCCACCTCGACAAACCTGCTGACTAGCAGGTCGCCTACAACCAGAATCTTTCGTCCCTGGAACTGTCGGAGTACCCCGGTCAGTCTTTCTTTGTCGACCGAGTCCAGCGGCAATTTTTTTCGGAATTGCTTGCCTTCTTGCCCTCTTTAAGTCTTGGCGGCCTTCTTCTGGCCCGACCCTCCGTCCGATTTCCATTTCTCTGCGAGCAGGTCGCCGATTACACCCACAGCCTTCCGAAGTTCTCTGTCCATTGCTAGAGGATCGTAGCCCTTAGGCGGCGGGTAATCGAGGAACTTTTGGTTCGGGTCGGCGCTGAGGAAATCTTTGCTTGCCTCATAGATTGTCATCAGCGCAGGTCCGTTGAGCCTTTCAAGCTCGGACTTCCATGCATGGTGGAATCCCTTATCCGAGAGGAAGGTCAGTTTCATGTCCCCATCGGCCTCTTTTTTCACGTCTTCCCAGAAGACCCGGTCGAAGTCCCCCTTCGCGACCTTACCGGATTTCAACTTCGATTCGTACGACTTGGCCAGATTTGCGGCCTTCTCAGGTGAGATCTCGAAGTGGTCGGAGATTTGATCCATCGTGAGGCCAAGGTCGGAGAGGTAGTAGCAGCCCTCCTCCAATATTTCGTCGCTGACGTCATCGGTCTGCATACCCCAGACTCCTTTCGGTTCGCTTTAAGCGCTCTTAGCGGGGGCTCTCTCTGTCGAAGAGAACCTGGGACCGTTTGATATACGGAATCGGATTGTACCAGTTCCATTTCCCTACAGTCGACATCACTGCGGGCACTAGGTACGTCCTCACGATGAGGGCATCGATTAGGATCGAGAATGCGAAGGAGAACCCGAGTTCCTTCAGCAATAGGTCGCTCGATAGCATCAGGGCGCCGAGCGAGCCGGCCAAGATGATTGCGGCCGCTGTGATAATCCCGCCAGTCTGCTCGATGGCCCCTACGATCGCGTCGTTGAGATTCTTTCCTTTAGTTGCTTCCTCTCGGACGCGAGTAAGGATGAAGATGTTGTAGTCCATGCCTAGGCCCAGGAGTGTGACGAATAGAAAGAACGGGACGATGAAGAGAATCTGATAGCTGTAGAATTGTTTGAAGATGAACTGCGCAATTGCGAGCGTCCATACGATGCTCATCAAGACCGATGCTACTGCGAACACAGGGAGGAAGAGCGACCCAAGGACGACCAGAAGTACAAGAGCGACGCCTATCGCAACAATGGGCACCACGGCGTTGAACTGCGAGTCGAACAGGTTCTTGGTGTCTAGGGTTGAGCCGGACGCTCCTCCGACGAAGACTCCAGTCACCCCGGGGGATGAGCCGAAGTTCGTGTGAAGATGCTGCCTGATATATTGAGCATCGGTTATTGCCGCGGTCGAATACGGGTTGATTCCAAAGTTCAGCGTCACGAGGACCGTCTTGTTGTCTCTGCCTATGCTCTGGGTCACGTCGACGAACGCCTTCTTGCCGGATGACGTCGAGTAGTTGATCGAATTGTAATCGACCGACTTCCCAAACGGCATGGTTGGGCTTGTGATGTTCCGCACATCTGGAGAGGCCGCTATGCTCGAGCTGACGCCCGCGACGGTTTTCATCTCCTCCAGGTTGAAGGAGTGCGACACCACCAAGGGCTTATCGAAGGTGATAACTACGTAGGAGGGTGAGAGCCTCCCTGCGCCGAACGCCGAGGCCAAATTGTTCGACGCTGCGACCGATTCGAGATTGCTCGGAGCCGCGGAAAGAAAGTCATAGGTCGGAGTCGTGTTGACATACGTGTAAATGGCGGGGACCGAGACGACGATCGCCAGCACGATGAGCACCCTGGCCCTCTTGACCGCCAGGGCCCCGCTTCTTGAAAAGTAACCTGTCTTTCTCTCGAGCCTCGTGAGGACAGACACAGAATAACGCTCGAAGCGATCTCCGGAGTTAGGCCAGAAAGTTCGTCCGCCCACTATGCTGACTATGGCAGGAACGAGTGTGAGCGCGACCAGGAGAGCGACCAGGACGCCTAATCCCACAACGTAGCCAATGGTCTGCAGGAAGATGACCGAGGTGAGGGCCAGGGCTAGGAAGGAGATGATCACGGTCGCTCCGCTGGTTGCGATGCTTTCACCAGCCCAGGTTACCGATGTCCCGACAGCCTGCTGGACCGACGCTCCCTTGACCCTCTCCTCCCTGTATCGTGCGACTACGAAGACGCTGTAGTCTGTCCCTACACCAATTAGTATCGTCAGGAGTATCGTTGGAATTGTGAAATCGACTTTCGCTATGTAGGTCCCGACCAAGACGATGAAGACCTGAGATATTCCGAGGGCGACCCCAATGGTGCCCAGAGTGATGAATGGAGTCAAGAGGGACCGGAAGAAAAGACCTGTCGCTACTATCAGCAAGACGATGGTCACAGGGAGAATGAGCCCGAGGTCAGCCTGAGTGGAATTCCCGAAGTCGTACGAGACGGCATCCTCACCTGTTACCTGAGCTGATTGGACCCCCGAGTTGGGGCCGGTGCCCGACTCGACCGCCGCGACATCGGCTCTCACAGACACGATATTCTGGTTGGAAGAACGGTCCAGTCCCAGGGATATCAGGGTCACGTCCCCGGCCGGCGAGACCAATGAGGTTATGAGGGTAGTAAGGCTCCTACCCACGCCAAAGTCCGAGGGTTTGCGGACGATGTTACCTGCCAGCGAACGCACAGAGGAGTTGGTGTATGTATTCCCCAGGGCAAAAGCAGATTTCACGAATTTGTGCGAGAAGCCAGACGAATTGGAGACGTAGGCCACAGAAAAATTAGCCAGCCTTGAATTTGCCTGGGCTCGGGTGTCGCTGAGGAAATCAGAAAGGCTGATGGCATTTAGCACGGCCGAGCTGAAGGCCCGCGAATCGGGCCGGAAGGTGTCTGCGTACTGGATTCCAGATGTCCGCGCTGCAACGGATGCCCTGGCAATCACCGTAAGATTGGAAAGTTGGGGGTCGGACCAACTCGCGCTCCAGGCGGAATCGAACAAGTTCAGGACATGGGAGGAATAGAGTCGGAATGCGGTCGAGTTCTTGGATGAAAGAGTCTGCGCGGTTGTGTTGAGCGCCACCGCGTCCGCCTTGGACAGATTCTGTGTCGATGCGTAGGCCTGCTGCCAGACTCCGATGTAAAGAGCCGGGACCCCCAGAAGGAGACGGGTAGTACCGTTTGCCCCGTCCTGCGCGGAAAATGTCGCGCGGTTAGTGCCCTTGATGGCTGAATACAAAGGAGAATAGACGTCGATGGTCTGGTTCAGACCGCGAATCCCAGGGTCTGTTTTCAGTGATGTCGTGACACGGCTTATGAAATCTTGGGCAGCCGGCGAGGTGACGTTATTTCCGGAGATGACAATCAGGAGAGTGCTGCCGGGGACGGTCTTGGCGAACTGCGAGGAGATGAGTTCCGAAGCCTTTACCGATTCAAGCTGATTTCCGGAAGCTCCTCCTTGCTGAAGCGAAGTGACAGCCCCTTCGTTAAGGACAGCGGGCACGACTGCGATTAGAGCGATGATCCAGGCGGCCACGATGTACTTCCTGCGCCTGTATACGAAGCCCCCAAGCCGCTTGAAAGGAGCGGAATCACTCGAATCTGGACGAGACTGAGGCTCGTAGATCAACAAGGATGCCTCAACACATCGTGTAATTATGCATTGGAATATTGTAGGAATCTTCAGCGCTTTTTGACGTGGAGAAAGCCGTCCATCTCCTTCACTTCGTAGAGCGGCTCATCCTCCACGGGCTCATCGAAGACTCCTTTGCCTGTCTTGAGGTCCCAGACGGTCCCATGGCCGGCACAGGTCACGGCCGTACCATCCAAGGTGCCCTCAGAAAGGTCCCACTGTTCGTGAGTACAAATGGCCCCCATGCCGTAGTACCTTCCGTCAACGTTCGCGATTAGGACTGATTCTCCGCCGACCTCCACGCTCACCATCGCATCAGGGGGTACCTTAGATGCCTCGATTGCCTTCATGTAATCTGCCATGTTCTCCACCGGTTAGGTCGCGGATAAAAATTCTTTCTCTGCGGGGCAGAGCACGTGGAGACGCGTCTAGGACCCCATGGTTTTTCAGGTCAGGGCTAGCTTGGCGCTGTTGCTTGTATGTTCTCCTCGAGTTCCTTCAAGTCTTTGAGGGAATCAACAAAGAACCACTCACCGTAATAGGGATAAGAGAGAAGTTCGCCGCGAGCCACCAAGTTGGGAAACGTCTCCCTCTCGATGTCACCCTTGTCCGGCAAATACTTCTGCGCTCTCTTCGCGTTCAAGACATAAACCCCGCCGTTGATCCACACGTCAGGGAACGCTGGCTTCTCCTCGAAACCCCTTACAACCTTGAGCTTGTCGATCTTGACGACGCCGAATCGCGAGCGGTAGGGGACCACCAGCATGGACGCTGATGTCTCTCCCGCCTGCCGGTGTGCTTCGACCATCCGCTTTAGAGGCAGGTCAGTGATGATGTCCCCGTTGGTGACCACCACGAGGTCATCTGGTTGGTTCGCCGATATTGCTTTTTTCACTCCACCACCCGTCCCAAGAGGTTCATTTTCCACAGAGTAGTTCACTGGCACCCCTTTGAAGTCCGACCCGAAATGTTCTTTCAGCTTCTCCCATTTGTAACCGCAGGCGAACGTAATGGAGTCAATGCCCCCTTCTTTCACAAGCCATTCGATTTGGTACTCGGATATCGGCCGCCCGTTAACCGGAATGAGCGCTTTGGGTCTGTCGTCGGTCAGAGGACGGAGCCGCATGCCGAGGCCGCCAGCAAGGACAATCGCTTTCATGCTCTCCCCTGGATGGGCATTCGGCCCTTTTTCCAAGCGATAAGGATTTCCTTGTTGCGATGTCGGTGTCAAATGTGATGCCTCTCATTGCGCCTCCATGTCAACGTGGTTACCTTCGAACGCTGTATAGACCGAATCGCAACATGATTTAAGAAGGGCTCCTGATGCGACCCTCGAGTTTGTCTGGACAAGAACTGGTGGCGCCAAGTGTCACTCGGCCGCTCCTACCGAAGCAGCCTGAGGTGAACATAGGGAGCGCGGGGCACGTGGACCACGGCAAGACCACTACGGTCCAGGCGATAACCGGGGTCTGGGCAAGCGCCCACAGCGAGGAGCTGAAACGAGGTATCACAATCAAGGTTGGCTATGCCGACGCGGCATTCTACAAGTGCTCTCACACCCCGGTCCCAGCAGCTTATTCCACAAGCCCGAAATGCCCGGTCTGCGGGAGAGAAACGAAGCTTCTCAGGGCGGTAAGCTTCGTCGACACCCCTGGCCACGAAAGTTTGATGACTAACATGCTGGCGGGTGCGTTCCTAATGGATGGTGCACTGCTCGTAATCGCAGCCAACGAGCCCGTGCCAAAGCCTCAGACGAGGGAACACCTTCAGGCGCTGCAGATGCTTGGGATGAAGAGGATTGTGATTGCACAGAACAAGGTGGACCTTGTGAACGACTCCGAAGCGAAGAAGAACCATGCCCAGATTGAAAAGTTCGTCGAGGGCACAGTCGCGGAGGACGCGCCGATTGTGCCTATCTCCGCCCAGCAGAGGCTGAACATCGACGCCCTAATCGAAGCCCTTGAAGAGGTCGTCCACACTCCCAAAAGAGATATCGGGGCTGCCCCGCTCATGTACGTCGTCAGGAGTTTCGATGTGAATAGGCCCGGCGCGGAAATCTCGGCGCTCTCTGGCGGCGTCCTCGGAGGGAGCCTTACGAGGGGGGAGTTGCGCGTGGGAGAGGAGATAGAGTTGAGGCCGGGGATGGTCGACGAAAGGAGCGGCAAGTACGTCCCGGTTGTGACCAAAGTGGGGAGCCTGCAAACGGGAGCGGGGCAAGCGGAAAAGGTCGGTCCTGGGGGACTCGTTGCCATAGGCACACACCTCGACCCCACTTACACTCGTGGTGATCAGATGGTTGGGAGCGTCATCGGCAGGCCCGGGACTCTCCCGGAGACCCTGGAGCACGTCACACTGGACGTGACTCTGCTTGAGACTGCAGTGGGTTCGGCCGAGCTCGTCAAAGTCGATAAGGTGAAGCTGGGAGAGAACGTCAGGCTGAACCTTGGCACCGCGTCTACTCTGGCTGCTGTCACGTCGGTCAGGGGGGATGTGATCGAGGTGGACCTGAAGAAGCCGGTCGCCATAGAGATGGGGATGAGGGCCGCCATAAGCAGGAGAATCGCAGAGAGATGGCGCCTGATCGGATCTGGCGTCCTGAAGTAGTCCTTGCAACGTGTAATATTTGACAGCAGTTTCCTGATGGCGGTAGCCGAGAATCCTACCACGTGGTTCCAAGATATCGTCCAAGGTCTGGGAAGTTTCGAACCCATCCTCCCGGCCTGCGTTCGAGATGAGCTGTCGAAGATGGCCCTGGGTCGGGGGAAGCGGGCGCGTGGAGCACGTGTTGCCCTTGAGCTGGCTGCAAACTTCGCCACAATTTCGTGCGGCATGGCGGCCGTCGACGACGAAATAGTTTCGGCGGCACTCACGAAGGAGGCGGCTATCGCTACGACCGATTCAGACCTTGCCCTTTCGGCGAAGGCGGCGCACCTCAGAGTCGTTTTGCTCAGGTCCGGAAGAGTTGCGTTTGGGTAGATTCCTCTGACAAGAATTCAAGAACCCGTTAATATTCCAGCCCGAAGGATCGCCCCCAAGATGTTTCTCCCGAAGATCGACTCTCCGAAGGAAACAAGAAGGATTACGGCATTCGTCAAGAAAATTGTTGCCGACGCCTCTGCCGGCGGAGTGGTCGTGGGCCTCAGCGGGGGAGTCGACAGCTCGGTGGTATGCGCGCTTTGCGTGGGGGCGCTGGGCAAGCAGCGGGTCCTTGCGGGGTTAATGCCTTCTGACTTTACTCCGGAGCAAGACATCGAAGACGCGAAAGCCCTGGCGGAATCCTGGCAGATCAGGTCGTCGACCGTTCAAATATCTTCGTTGGTGAGGTCGCTCGGCACCTCGGTCGAAATAGATGGGACCAAAATCGCGAAGGCGAATGCAGTGGCGAGAATCAGGATGGCGATCCTCTACTACTATGCGAACACCCTTGGATACCTTGTGGCTGGGACAGGGGACAGGAGCGAGAATCTTCTGGGCTACTTTACGAAATGGGGGGACGGGGGCTCAGACTTCTTGCCGATCGTACATCTCTACAAGACCCAGGTCCGGGAGCTGGGGGAATATCTCGGATTGCCAAAGAGGGTGGTGGAGAAACCCGCGTCTCCTCAGCTCTGGGCCGGCCATAAAGCCACGGATGAGATTCCTGCGGATTACGACAAGATCGACGTAGCTTTGCACTATCTATTTGACAAGAAGGCTCCCAAGGCCAAGGCCGCGAGGGCGGCCGGAGTCTCACTTCATGTTGTAAACAAGGTGTTGGAAATGCACAATCGGTCTGAGCACAAAAGAGTACTCCCGCCTTCACTCGTCGAAGAAAATTAGGATTTTCGTCTCATATTAGCCAAAGATTAATATCGCCGACTCAAAGCGGTGGCCGCGTTTCTGACCATTCATGTTTGAGCTAGTCAATCTTCAGGATGTAGTCCGCGTCCCCCCTGACAAGTTTGGGTCCCCACTTGAGAAGGTCGCATTGGACCTGCTCAAGTTGAAGTATGAAAGCACCATCAACCCAGACCACGGATATCTCGTGCTCGTCACCAAGGTCGACGTTGACAAGGTAGGGAAGATCATAGCCGGGGACGGGGCGACTTATCACAGAGTCCGGTTCGAAGTCTTGTCCTTCTTCCCTCTGAAGCAAGAGATAGTCGAGGGAGAGATAGTCGAAGTCACGGACTTCGGGGCTTTCGTTCGCATCGGCCCCGCCGACGCGCTCCTTCACCTGAGCCAGATCATGGACGACTACCTGACGAGTGACGTGAAATCGGGAATCATAACCGCTTCGCAGAGCAAACGGACGTTGAGGGTGGGGAGCAAGGTCAGGATAAGAATAACCGCGGTCAGCCTGGGGCACGGAATCTCGATGGGTAAGATAGGAGTGACCTGCAGGCAGCCGTTTTTGGGCGCCCTTGAGTGGATCGAAGAGGAGATTACGAAGGCAGCGAAGGCACGCAAAGCCGACGAACGTGCGGAGAAGTAGAGAAGGAATTGAAGGAGCTGGCTTGCAGGAAGTGTAGGATGCTGACCACCGAGAAGGCCTGCCCCAACGATGGCTCGACTGAGCTGAGCAACGAGTGGTCTGGCCTGATAATAATTATCAACCCGGCGAAGTCCCAGGTCGCAAAGACACTGGGAATAGTGAAGCCTGGAAGATACGCACTCAAGGTAAGCTGACGCCTTGCGCGGGGTGTTCCAGCTCCCTGAAGGAATGAGGAAGAAGCTCGCGAGGCCTCTCGGTCGAGTCTTCAGAGGACAGGAAGTGAACAGCCTGGAGTTCGAGAGTTTGGTGAGCGAATCCAAGATGGTGATAACAGTGGGAGACAGGGTGACAGACACGGTCGGTGAGCTCGGCAGGACCCCCGACGTCCAGGTCGTGGATGGCGTAGAGAGGAGGAAGCGCAGGGAACCCCCAAAGGTTCCCTACTCGAGGCTGGTGGAAGTTGAGAACCCCGCGGGGACGTTGACCCAGGAAGCAATCGACGGGATGCGAGAAGCATTCGGAGGGAGCAAGCCGGTCCGTGTCCTGGTTGAGGGGGAGGAAGACCTGATGACGATACTGGCCGTCGCGATGGCCCCTGCGTCAGCGGTCGTGTTCTACGGACAGCCGGGGGAGGGGGTAGTCGCTATCCGGGCCGACGCCATCACAAAGTCGAGGAACCGGGAAATCCTCGCCAAAATGGGAATCAAGGGAATCCGCCGATTCTCATCAAGTTAATATCCACGCGAAAAACGGGTGGCGGGATTGCAGCTAGAGAAGAAATCTCAGTCTAAGGTCCTCGACAGGTCGTACGTCGAGGCTCACATCGATGACAAAGCTGGTAGGTTTTCCAGGAAGGAGGCTATCGCGATGGTCGCCCAGGAACTAGGGGTGCCAGTGGAAAACGTGGCGCTGATCAGGATGGACGGCCAGTCCGGGACGACCAACCTGCTTGGGAAATTCTACGTCTACGGGTCCGCTCAATCAAAGAACAGGGTCCATCCCAGGCACTTGGAGGAGAGGACTCTGACAAAGGCGGAAAGAGACAAACTCAAGCAGGATCGCAAGAAGGCAGCCGCTCCGGCTGCCCAGCCTGAGGCGAAGAAGTAAGGTTGTCGAAACAACAACCGGCGCCTCCACCCCCGGCCGCTGCGCCTGCAGAAGTCGCCGCCCCGGTCGAAGAGAAGAAACCCGAGAAGAAGCAGAAGCCCAAGGCCCCTAAGAGGAGGATACAGGTGCACAAGCTCTACAAGGTCGAGGGGGAGACGCTTTCAAGGCTAAGGAAAGAGTGTCCGAGGTGCGGGAAGGGCTACTTCATGGCCCAGCATGACAATAGGCTGACTTGCGGACACTGCGGTTATACGACGTACACTCAGAAGACCTAGGCGAAAGACAGCATCGCATCCCTCAGCATCCTGGCCATGCCGGGGGTGAGGAACGGTCTGAAAGGCCTGAAGTACTTGGGTGCCCGAGCTTTCTGGATGCCTGACCGGTCACCGGACTTCGCGTAGGATTCCAAGAACGTCATGGCAACTTTCCTCATTGCCTCTTCCCTGTTCGAGAGCTTGGCGGTGTAGTAAAGGAATTCTGCTATGTCCCATCCTTTGTCCCCTCCGGGGAAAGCCTGTTCAAGGTCGGTCAGGAAGAGGCCGACTTCAGATACGATGACGTTGCTGGGTTTCGTATCCCCCAGGACCAGGCCATTCGAATGGACCTGTGCCATAAGCCCGCCGTATGTAGACACTGGACTGATGCCGTCGGAGGATCCCCTGAGGTAAGCGTTGATCATGCTGGATAAGTTGGGGCCGGAGACGAATGCCTTCACAAGAATCCTCTCCGCGGGCGCGACTGCGAGCATCGAAGGGACCAGAACCCCAAGGCGTCCGAGCCTTAGCGTCATGCCGTATTCGCGGTCCATCCTGGCCAGAGGCGCTGTGCTGAACTTGTTTGCCGCGGAAGCCCAGACGCCGAGCAGGGCCCACTTCAACGACCTGACGTCAGTGTAGTTCTTTACGACCACCGACTTCTCCCGAGCCGAGTCCTTGAACGTCAGGATTCTTGTGGTCGAATACGGTTCGCCGATGTCCTTCTCCTTGGTCGAATAGGTCTCGAACTCGAGGAGATGGGCTAACTCCTTCACCAGAAATGCCGCGTCCGACACGAAAGCCCCCTGCTCTAGCCGTATCAATGAGCGGGGGTTGGCCAAGGGAGGAAAAGGAGGAGGGTTCTCCCTCATTCGCCTGAGCTTCGATAGTGCCTCCCGGCTGAAGACCGATAGACCGACCCTCCCAGCATACCCGTGAATCGCGTACTGGGTGACCCCCCGGGCAGTCACCGAAAACAGGGACTGCACCCGGGTGAAGGCGTCAGCCTTTAGCTTCTCTGGGACGATTCTCACCCCATCTTGGCTAGCTTGAAGAAGTCCCCGCCTCTCCAGAGGCATGGCTGCTTCGGCGAACCCTTCCGTTGAGACGGTCTTGTTCTCTTCTCCAAGAGGACAGGTGTAGGTGTGAACGTAGCTGTACAGCGCCGGGGGGTAAATCGATGCCCTCTTGTTCAGCTTGTCAAACAAGAAGTACTCGTAGGGAACGAGCAGATGTCGGCCGAATTCTCCGTAGTCTGCGGAAAGCTCGAGCAGCGCCTCCAGGAGCACCCTCCTCTTGTACTCGACCTCAACTGTCCTTAGATGTCCTGCGCCGACAATTGGCTCGTAGACGTTGAGGAGGCGTCCCACTACGAAATCCCCAAGGTAAGAGGACTCCGCATCTTGGTTGAGGAGGTCCTCGTCTACAATCAAGGCGGAGGCGGCCACGGGCGCGTTGACGTACCTGTATCTGACCCCTTCGCCGAACCTCTTGAGAACTATGAGGACGTCGTAGTCCGAGTCGGGGCGTGCATAGCCAGCCACCTTTGAGCCGTAGGCGCAGAGGGCTGAAATCTTGGATTTGTCAGCAACGGATGATGCGACATCCCTGATGGAGGATCGCTCGCTCTCCGAAAGCCTCAACGGCGAATCTTCTCTTGCAATTCGCCCACCCTCGACACCACTGCGGGGTCGAACCTTGTCACGGATACGACTTTCATTGCCAGTTTCACTCGATTTTCTTCCGGGCCTACCCAGCGGATCGGGAGGTTCTTGGCAATCCACGAGTCACCAACCTTCTTGTTGAGGGCCTGGTCAGAAAGATTCTCCTTGAACTTCCGGCTTATGAGCGACACCAGGGACTTCTCTGAGAAGAGGAGCCGAGGAGGGACGGTCCGCCCTGCGTCAGCGAAAGATGCCTCGTAAAGTGTGGTGGCGACCTCGTCGGTAGTGACGTTTGTCGTGGTGAGCTTCCTAACCAAATCTACGTAGTGGGTGAACTCGTGGGCTACCACAGCCTCTATCGTCCCCTTGGTCCCAAAGGCAACCAAGGCCGCCGTGAGCTGCACCAGAATTACCACGCTTCCTGTCATCGTGGTAGGAATGACTCTTGCAAACAGAACACCCAATTGGCCGTAGTCCCCGCCTCCCTTTGAGACCGGGAGAACAGGTTCGATATAGTACGGAGGGTAGCGGAGGCCGCTCGCTTTCTCGACCCGCTGGACGGCACCTACGACATATTTCATCCGGAGCCTCACCTTCTTGGCCATCGCCCTGGGGATCTTCTCCTGCGCCACAGCTTGGTCCAGAAGAATCAGCGGGTCCAAGGATTTCGCCGCCGACCCGGCGTGCTTATGAATATTCGTCGGTCATTCGACGAGGCGGAAGTTGACTGGAGGGTTTCTGCGCGAAACTTCCATGAAAATTTCAGTATGCATGACCCCCGGGATCTTTCCGATCACATCGTAAACAGCTCTGTGCAATTCATCGAGAGACTGCCCCTTCAGGTTCGCGATTATGTCGAACCGGCCGGTTACTTCCCGAATAAGCCTGACCCCTTCAATCTTTTCGATCTCCCTCAGCACGGTCTCCCGTTGCTTGGGGTCGATGTTTAGTCCAGCCAAGGCACCCGCCCGCATCCCCAGCCTGTCCTCGTTGACCTGGACGGTGAATCGCTCTATTACCCCTCGCTTTTGGAGCCGCTTTATCCTGCTGTACATGACCGAGAGGTTGACGCCGAGGTCCTTGCTCAACTTCGGGACGGATACAGACGCGTCAGAGTAAAGTGAAGAAAGTATCTTCATGTCAAGGTCATCCAGCCTCGCCATCCAAGAATCGCCTTTGTGCCTCGTCGTCACTACGAGATATTTCTACTTTTCAGCCGAATGTCCTGAAGGATTGCGCGAATCTATCCGTTCTTCGCCGAGTCCTCTATCTGCTTGGCGTTGACCTGAAAGGTCTCTTCGGTGATTGTGTTTCCCCTGACTAGCTTCCGCTTCTTCGCCCCTTCCTCCTTCGTCCGATACCCTACTCCTCGGGTCAGAAGAATGTAGTTCTTCCCCCCGCCCAGAGTGTCTCTCCTCATGGGGAAGCCAGCCTTGTCGCTCCCTCCGGTAATCATTATCTTTCCCGAGAGGCCTATCGAGGCTGCATCAAGGACTTCGCCTATCTTCCGGCCGACGAGGAGCTGGGCGCTTGCGTCCTTTACCTCGTGTGCTTGGGACTTGCCTGTTTTCGGGTCAGACACGACCAGCTTGAATGCGGGCAATTGAACGCCTGCGAATCTGTGGTGGATATAAACCTAGAAGCCGAATAGGGGGTCAGCCGCTGATTTGATTCGGATTATCTCGTCAAGGACCTCGTGTTCGTCTACGGTCAGCGACGCCGAAAGCTTCGTCCGCAGGAGTTTCGCTTCGTGGCTTCGCGGCATGGTGTAAATGTTGTCGTTCTCCCTTACTTGACGACCGAGCGTCGGGCCGTCAACTGAAATCGCCACCTTGTCTCCCTGTTTCGCTTCGGTCATTGACTTTCCCTGATCCTGGACCTGCTCAACAGTCCCCAGTTCTATCCCCTCCGCCGACATCAGTTTGACCTTGGGTCTGAGTCTGCCCGTCACGATTTCGACGCCGAAGACTGCAGGGTCGTTACGCCTGAAGAAAGTTCCGGGGATAACTTTCAGCTTGGCGGGCCGAGTAAGGTTCGAAAGTGCGGCTTTTTCGTCCGCGTCCCTCTTCGCTGCTGCCCAGTTGACGTAGTTGTCTATGACCTCGTATATGATCCCTGAGACGAAAATTGGGCTGGTTCCGACGTATTCCTTGGCTTCGGGAAGGACCTTCGAATCGAATCCCAGGATCGCCCCCAGGTACGGGTCGTGGTCCCCGACTACTTGCGCGTCTACAATGTCGTTCTTCGAGATTTCCCCTATGTCCGCCTGGCGGACGGGGATGCCCCTCTCCTCGAGCATCCTGAGGAGGGCCTCGAGGCCACCGATGCTCCCCGCTTTCACAATTACACCCATGTTATCGGTCTTCACGACTATGCTGGAGAGTTCTTTCTCCATCTCGGCCTTCAGGGAGCGGAACTGCTGCTCGGTCTTGAAGGAGGCGACGGATGTGCCCGGCACTACCCCCGCGAGGTCGGCGGAGACCAGCTTCACACCAGCCGCTGCGTAGACCGAATCGACAGAGGTGAACTTGTCGCGCGGGTCGCGCATTTCGTCCAGTGGCTTCGGCATGAAAAGGGCCTTGACCTTCGATTTGAAGGCTCCGTCCCTCCTGACGAGGCCTATCGAATCGCCCACGTTCAGGGTTCCCTCGGTAAGAATTACATTTGCGGTCTCTCCTATGCCGACCTCTTCCTGCATCTCAAGAATGATCCCTCGGGCGAACTTGCCTTTAGATTCCACCGTCTCCAGCTTCCCCTTGAGGAACTGCTGGGCGAGCCCAATCAGCATGGCAAGCATCTCCGGTATCCCTGCATGAGTCCGGGCAGACACCGGGATGATCGAGACCTGCTGCCTGAAGTCCTTCACACGGTAGTACGCGTCTGACTGGAAGCCGAGGCGGGAAAGCCCCCCAACAATGTTGTAGAGTCGTTCCTCGAGTTCGTCGTTCCATTCAGGAGGCTGTTCCTTGAGGAGCTGTTGAAGGGGCCCGTGGCTCCCCTTCTTCCAGCCTTTGATCATGTCGATCTTGTTCATCGCTATGAGATAGGGGACCCTGCGTTGCTTGAGGATGTCGATGCTCTCCAGCGTCTGATTTTCCAACCCCTTGAGGGCGTCCACTACAAGGATGGCGATGTCGGCTGCAGACCCCCCGCGAAGTCGGAGGTTCGAGAAGACGGCGTGGCCGGGGGTGTCGATCATCAGAAGGCCGGGAATCTGGAGTTCCCCTCCCGCATTGTCTAGGAGAGGCCCGCAGATCTGTCGAAGCGTTTCCATCGGGAAGAAGCTAGCTCCTATCTCCTGGGTAATCCCCCCTACCTCCCGGGCCTGGACTCCGGTTCCCCTCAGGGCGTCCGCTAGGCTTGTCTTCCCGCTATCAACGTGTCCGAGAATGACTACTACCGGCTGCCTCATTCTGCCCTTCTGTTCTGACATTGCTCATACAGCTCCTTATGACGCCTTCACGCTCCGGACTTCGTGAAGAAGGCGGCTTGCTCCTTTGTAAAGCTCTCGGCCGAATCCGAGGCATGAATGGTGTTGTCCGTGAGTCCTAACCCGAAGTCCCCCCTAATGGTCCCTGCTGCTGCCTCCCAGCTCTTCGTCGCTCCTACCATCCGCCTGACCGTGGCGACTGCGTCCCTTCCCGAAAGGACCGCGCCCACCACCGGGCCGGAGGTTATGAAAGATACGAGCTCGCCGAAGAAGGGCTTTTCCTTGTGGACGCTGTAGAACTTCTCGGCCTGAGGCTTGGACATCTTTAACATCTGAAGGTGCTTGATCGTGAACCCCTTTTCCTCGAACCTGCCCAGGATTTCGCCTACGAGCCCCCGCCGGACGCCGTCAGGTTTTACAACGATCAGAGTTTCTTCGACGCCAGCTGTCACTGCTTCTTCGCACCTCTAGCCCACTTCAGCTTCCTCGGGTCTCGGCCGAGCTTGAGGTCGTTCACTTTGCACTTTGAAGAACAGTAGGACCGAGTCGAGCCGTCGTTCCTTACGAAAAGTATCCCTGAACCGAGTCTGACGTCTTTGCCGCAGAAAGCGCATTTCTTTGGAACATACATCTCAGGCTACCGCACCCCTTTCTTTTTCTTGCCTTTGGAACTCGGAATATAAAGGGCGCGCTGCATGATGATTGAAATGTCGCACAACGGCGACTAGGGAACCTTCGAATTGGGGGTTAAGTATGTTCGACCCGTCAATGGGTATGCCTCTCGAACTACCCTCGAGTCTATGGGGGAAGCCCACTACGGTTCAGGTCGATCCGAACCTTGCTCACTTCGCTGGTCTAGCCTTTGGTGATGGCTATCCCGCCTGGGGGAGAGGTCAGGGTCGTAACGTCGAACTCTATGATCGCGGATAGATTGACCGGCATAGTCCACCAAATCGCGGCGGAGTGCGGAGGGTCTTCCAGAGTATATGTCAGGCCGGGGGAAATTTCAGATCTCCCGCAGCACAACATTGTGTTGAACTCGACCCTGATTAGGCGCGCATTGTTCCACGACACTATGCGACCACGATACGATTCAATCTACTCGCTGATGATGGATGAAGCGCTTGCACCCGATGTCCAAGGTGGACTAAGCGATGCAGAAGGGAGTCTACTCTTGCCTCAGCCGATTGAGTACCCTCACGGTAGAATCTTTGCGATG
>WNFB01002045.1_pt1 | contig 17484 bp, 16 predicted proteins | sample 5400501 | NCBI WGS metagenome assembly WNFB01 (sample SAMN13153341, study PRJNA577476) | soil metagenome | isolation source: 200 cm saprolite under Douglas fir tree site 2 hole 1 | place: USA:California | collected 2015-04-18 | reverse complement strand
TTCCGGAGTAGGTTAGCCAGTTTTCGGGCTCCTTGTTGGCATCGAGGATACGCTCGAACGAGACTTGGGCCTGCGAAGTCGGCCCCCAGAAAAAACTTGCCATGGTAATGAGCAACAGCACTCGTGTATTCATCGACTGTCAATCCTCTTCAGAGAAACCAAGTAGCTGACGAGGTCGGCGAGTTCTTTAGGATTGAGTTTGCCTTGATAGGAAGGCATCGTTGATTTATCGAGGAAGGCGTATTCCTTCAGGTTCGACCTTTCGAAAGAACGCAACTGCTCCTTGGAATCCATAAGCTGCACCGTGAAGGTGTCCTGGTTAAGCAGTCTTCCGGTAATCTCGACATCGTCCCGGGTGACCACGCGAACGAAGCGGTTCTGAGGAAATATTTCGGCGCCGGGCTCTAGAATGGAGCGTTCCAATTCGGCTAACCGGCGAACCGACCCGATCTCGGTGAGGTCCGGGCCAACCCGAGACCCCTTGTCCCTGACGCGGTGGCACTCGAGGCACCTGCCGTTTCCTTCGAAGATCGTCTTACCACGCGCGGCATCGCCCGGGGCAGACATGCTTTGGGCTGCGCTTGCGAGATAACGCAAGTAAGCGGCTAACCTGCTGATCTCGACCTCCGAAAGCTCGTTCGAAAACCCAGGCATCCCAGTTCCCGGGATACCGGCTTTGACGATCTCGAGGACATCGCGATCAGAAGACGCGCGTCGGAACTTGCCGTGACCGAAATCTACTCCAGCAACGGAATCACCATCGGGGCCATGGCAAACCGCGCAGTTACCGATGAAAAGCCGTTTGCCATCTTCCGCGTCACTTGGGCTGTTGCTTTGCTGGGCTAACAGCGTGCCAGCCGCCAGCATCAAAGTGCACAGCCTTAAAGCCCACATGGCCTGCTGCCTTTTCGAGCACAATTAGCCATCCTCCCGGCGCAGGTGTGTGCCCTGCGCTCTCAAATCGAAAGCTGTAATCCGTTCATCGTCGCGGACACACCGAAACTGCGTGCGTAGGTAGCGATATAGCTCTGAATAATACTCGAGCCACCAGAACCTCGACCAAGCAAAGACGATAAAACTGGCTCCCGCTTCTCGAAGGCGTTCCAGCTCACGAATAGCCGTCGCATCGTCCTCAGGATTTCCCCAGTATTGGCCATCGTGCTCCAAGAACGGTATCCGCTTGCGACCAGCGAGCAATGGGTCTGTCTTCCATTCATCCCCGTCGACCAAGATGAATGTCGCGCCGAAGGGGACCAGCGTCGCAATGTCCAAGGTCGCTCTGTAAATCCGATGCGCCCAAGACCTGGTCCTCCACAGCTCTGGGTCCACGCTGATCTGAAGCCTCTTGCAATACTCGGCGGCCGCCTTCGATGCATGATCGAAGAGCGCTAAATCGAACGCCAGCCGGTCCTCAAATTTCAAGGATGAATAGCCGTTCTGCCCGTGCACGCGGTAGAACGCCTGGGGCTTCGCAAGCCGCTTTATGCGACCGTGAAGCACCGCCAGCGTGGATAGATACAAGTCAGGCCCCGGCCTTACCATCCACCGCGTCTCGCGAGCTGACGGCCTTGAGACGAACTTGGGCCAGACATCGGGCAGAGGGAAAATGCTTTCCAAGAAACTACGCGCGAAGGCATTGCCGGACGTCGGCGGATAAGCCACTCCATCGGGGCCCTCATCCACCAATACATTACGCATGTTACCTTCAGGAAGTCGCCCCCACCAGATCCTGCCGGTCTCGCGCGAACATTCGTCCAACTCCACAAGCGGCCAATGCACCTTTGCAACATCGGACTCGCCAAAAAGCTCCATCGCCGCTTCTGCGGCCGTTGGAAGCATGGCGTCATCCGAATCAAGGAAAAAGATCACTTTCCCGCGGCTCTGGGAAAACCCTGCATTTAAGGCCGAGTTCTGGCCTCCATTTTCTTTCAGCACCGGAATGATTCGGTCGCCGTAGCTGGCGATGATTTCGCGCGAGCCGTCTGTCGAACCATCGTCGACCACGATGACCTCGGTATTCGGGTAGGTCTGGTTCAGCGCGCTGTCCACAGCCTCACGCAAGAAGCGGGCGTAGTTGTAATTATTGACGATGACGCTCGCGAGGGGCGGATCGCTCATGACTGCCTCGCAGGAAGGAGTGATGTCGGAGCATTCCAGGCCGCGTTGAGAAGCACTTCGTAAGCTTGCAGGTATTCATCCACCATCCTCGCGTGGCCGAAGCGTTCCTTGGCGTGTTCCCGGACGATCCTGCGGTCCAGCGCCAAGGCGCGAGGTACGAACGAGGACAGTGCCTCCATGGAGGCGGCGTAGAAACCCGTCTTTCCGAAATCGACTACCTCTTCCACAGAACTTTTTTGAAGCGCGATCACTGGCGTGCCGCATGCCATGGCTTCAATCATCACCAGACCGAAAGCTTCTTCGGCTTGGATAGGGAACACAAGCGCCGTGGCCTCTCTCAGCAAGGCGCACTTTTGCTGATGGTCGGCTTGTCCGATGTACACGACGTTGTGGCCATCAATCAGAGGCTCGATTTTTTCCGTGAAGTAAACTCGCTCCTCCTCGTCGAGAGGCTGCCCGGCCAGAACGATGGGCATCCCAGCCTCGTTTGCTATCCGAATAGCGTCTAGTGGCGATTTTCCCGCTCCCATTCGCCCTAGGAACGCGAGATATTTTCCGGGGGATGGAGAAAATTCATAGGAGTCAAAATCACAGCCGTTGTTGACCACGCGAATGCCGCAGCGACGCTGCTCAGGTACTCCGGCGATTTGCTGCCGACTAACGGCCGTGACCGCAGCGTTCTGATAGCGTTCCAACAGCCAAATGGCATCGGGAGTTATCGGATTATGAAGTGTGTGCAGGACTGGTGTTGGCGAAAGGACGCCAAAGGGAATCGCGTAGCACCCCACGTGCGAGTGGATGATGTCGAACGAGTCGCTCGCGCGCAGCGCTTCGGCGATGTTGCAGGACTCGTAATACTCGTACTCCCAAGCGCGGCCCCTTTCCATCGCTTCGATCATGTTCCATTCGCAAAGAGCTTCGACTCTGGCCGTGGTGGGAGAGTCGCTGGAAGTAAAGACAGTAACTTGATGGCCCCGTCTGACGAGTTCCTCCGCAAGTAAGTACACGATGTATTCCACGCCCCCCTGTGTGGCCGGAGCAACACGAGCCCACAAGGGCGGAATTAGAGCCACTCGCAAGCGGCGAGATGTGTTGTTCTGCAGGTTCATCGCGTAACAGATCCGATCTCGGCAGATGCCAAGAGACCCGGTAAGGCGACGAAACCGCACAGTACGATTCCCATTTCGATTAGCGCCGACCGGACTCTGGCGTCGCACAGCGTTTTCACCTCTATTGCGCGTTCAGCTATATACGTCGTATTCGGGATCTCTCCTTCACCCGGGTGACAGGCCAACTCCGTGACGCCCGGTGGTAGTTGCGACAAGATTTCGATTAACGCATCTGAAGTGATCCCCCTTGCATAGGGCGAGCCCTCGGCGGATTGCCCGTAAAAGCGCCCGCAATAACGTATCTCCGAGTTGCAATCGCGTACTGGGGCCCTCAACTCTAGGGCGGCTTCGAGCACCACAGAGCGTGCCGGCTCGCGAAGATGCACGTGCTGGTGAGAATCGATGTGGTCGGGATCTCTGCCCGTCAGGGTTCGGAAAACGGCAAGCTGCCGTAATGCTTCGTGACGCAACTCCGTCACCTCGTCGAGTGGCACCACATTGTAGATAGGCGTCCAGTGCTCGTCCTTATAGACCCATTCTCCGAAGTCAAGGTGCAATCCCAGGCTAAGACCAGGACGATTTCTAGCGTACTCCGCGGCTTCGACGGCTGCCGGCCACCGCACCATCAAGCTGGCGCTCGTCGCGATGCCGTGATCATGCGCATGGATGACGCCGCGATTCACCGCGGAGCTGTGGCCGAAATCATCGGCATTTACAATCACGTATCTCTTGGCACACATGTCTCACGGTCCCAAATCATTCAGCAGTCTTGCCAACACGGTCTCGGCCTTGAAATATTCTTCGGCAATATCTCTAGCAGCGTGGCAGTGTCTCTCGTAATCGCACTCGATCGCCTCGAAAGCAGTCAAGATCTCGTCCATGGTGTTAAAGGCGAACAGTCCCTCACCTGTAGGGAGGATTGTACCGAAGCCGGTGTCCTGAGTGATTACTGGTCGGCCAGCCGCGAGATAACAGGCGCTGCGATCACTGAACCATCCAGTCTTCAGCCGCACGTTCGCATCCTTAGCCACAGTAAATTCGCCGCGCGACGCCTGCAAATAATCCCTGTAGGAGCACACAGTGAGCGGATGAGAGTCCGTCAGACGCCAGCCGTTTGACTTCAGCACATTCCTGTCCTCGGGGGACAATTGGATCAAGCCGGTAGCTAGTTCCACTGGCTGCGTTGTGCGTTTCGGCAGGTCGATGAACTTTAAATACTCGCGATGCTTGCTCCAGTAATAAGTGTTCCCCTCGAATACGGTGTCGCGGCCGTCTTGCCTCCAGTTTCCCACTGTCGTGAACTCCGCTTTGGTAGGTCGACCGGCCTGCCAGAGGTCAAGCACGATGGGCTGGCAGGTCTTCGCCCTGAGATGGGGCAATGGCGGCAAGGAACAATCAAAGTTGCCGATGTTCAGCCCGAACGTCACGACATCATCATGCTCCTCGACCAGTGTGCAGACGTCTTCGTCACCCATGGCGAACAGCACCTCGTGGATGACGGGGTCGGTGCACACATACACGAGCCGCCCCACTTCTAAACCTTCTTCTGCCAGGCGCGTGGACCCCGTGATGCTGAAAACAACGTCTGCGTGTGCCAGCAATTCTTCCGCTGACTCCCGATCCAAGCCAAACCATGCTTTGTCCCCATAGCTTCTTCGGTAAGCCCAACGGTCGCTGAAGCCGAACATTTCGGCGACCTGCGCCAGATACGATACGGCATATCCCGAAGTGTTGACTCTCGCCTTTCGAATCGGATCGTATGGCCATGAAGACGAGGTTTCGAAATAGTACGCATCGTGGCCCAGCCGTTGAAAGCCAACTGCATACTGCATTGCTTGCCACGCAATTCCGGGGTAAGGCTCACACGCGATGTTCCCGAGAACGACAATGCGAAGCGGGATCACTTATAGCATCCCATCTGCACGAGACGCCCGTGCTCCAGTTCCAACATGACGTCGCAGTCTTTCAGCGTGCTCAGGCGGTGCGCGATCATGAATGTGGTGCGGTCTTGCATGAGGCGTTCTGTCGCCTTCAGGATGGCCGCTTCGGTTTTCATGTCGACCGAACTAGTTGGCTCATCGAGCAGAAGAATGGGGGCATCTTTCAGAAACGCTCTGGCGAGTGAGATGCGTTGGCGTTCTCCCCCAGAAAGGCGGATCCCGCGCTCGCCGACTACGGTTTGGTACGCATGGGGTAATGCCAAAATGAAATCGTTCGCGTCGGCCAGCTTGGCCGCCTGAACGATCTCTTCCTCCGCAGCTCCGGGCCGGGCGTAAGCTATGTTCTCGGCGATGCTCGTCGAAAAGAGGACGGGTTCCTGGAGAACAAACGCGAACTGGCTGCGCAGATCGGCCAGCCGGTAGTCGCGTAAATCCACGCCGTCCAGCAGGATTCGCCCGCTCGTGGGGTCGTAAAAGCGAGTTAATAGAGTGAGTAGAGTCGTCTTGCCGGCTCCTGTCCGGCCAGAGATGCCAACACGCGCCCCGCGCGGCACCTCGAAACAGATGTCTTGGAGAACCGGATGGTCCTCCTCGTAAGCGAAAGACGCATGTTGGAATGCTACGGACCCGGAGGCCCGGACCAGCGGGCGGGCGTTAGCGCGCTCGGGAACATCCGGCAGCTGATCCAGAACCGAAAAGGCCCGTTCTAGACCAACCCAGTGCGTTTGCAATGAGGTGGCTTTGCGGCCGATGGTTTTCAACGGTGCGTAGAGTTGACCGAGGTAGCTGACCACGAGCAGCAGGCTTCCCAAAGTCAATGTGCCTGCCCGGACGTGGTGCACGCCAATCCAAAGGACGCACGCGGTCCCCAGAGCTGTGGTCAGGCCCACGAACAAACTGTACCATCCACCGAGCAAATCCAGTTGAATCCGAGCCCACATCCCCGCTTGGGATTTGTGGAGATAGCGGTCCTCCTCATGCTTCTCTTTACCGAACGCTTTAACGACGCGGACGGCCGACAGAACTTCCTGCAAGACTCCCATCGCGCTGCTTTCCAGCTGCTTCACCTCTTTCGAACGTTTACGAAAGCGTGGCCGGTACGCCATCGAGAGCATGAAGAGGACAGGCGAAATGACCATCGCAACCAGGGCCAACGGCGGATCAATACGAAACGTCACGTAGAACATGACCAGCAACGTAACGGTCGAAGTGACAAGCGGACCTAATCCATCGATGGCGAGATACTGCATGGATGCCGTATCGTACTGTATGCGGTATACAGAGTCCGTCGTCCCTTTAGCATCGTGATAAGCCAGCGATAGGCGCTGCAAATGAGAGAAAAGGCGAGCTCGAAAGCCCAGAAGCAATTTTTCTGCGGTCCAGGTACGGAGAAATGAATTCGCAAGTGCGAAGACATTTTCAAGCGCGGCGATCCCCAGAAGCAGAACGACGGCGATAGCCAGGACGGCGGCAGGCGATCGAACAGCGGATGCGGGCAAGACGCGGCTAAGAAACCATGGCAGAGGGTGCGTGCCGATAGCACTGTCTATTACAATCTTCAGAGGCAGCGGCGTGAGCAGGCCCAGCGGAGTTGCTAGGAGACCCAGAAGGAAAATGCCGACGACATGAACCCAGTAGGGTCTCGCCTGCTGAAGAAGCCTTCGAAACAGTGTCAGGTCGCGGTGATTCATTTTACCCATTCCCATGCTCGTGTTCGTCCTAGCAGAGCCCGAACTTGAATGTTAGATTCACGTTGGTTCCAAAAGCCAATTGGTATGACCGACTTTCAAAGTGCCGATCCAGCACGGCCTGAAGTCCTCGCAACACTTGTTTCCACGAACGAGACCTGAAACGTGCCACAGCGATCGATGAATTTGCGTTCATCACTGGTCGTCCATCTAGAATTGAAAACGCACTAACATTTGCAGCCGTCGAGGCGGCCCCGCGCTGACAGAACGTCCAAAAAAGGGTGAGCTCAGATTGCCCACGGGCTTGCCGAGGTTAACGTGATTGAGGACATTAAACGCATCCACTGCCGCGGTTGCGCGCAGCCCCGTCTGTTCCTCTTTCTTGTGTTTCCCAGTTTTGCCCCTAACTAACGTAAATGACTTGGCCAGCCGAAGGTTGAGCGTGGTGGAACCTGGTCCTTCCAGGCTATTTCGCGGCACGCCGGGCGGCCGAGCATTGGCAAACGTGGTCCCATAATCGTCCGTTCCGGTGGTCATCGTGTAGGCTTGCCCGGAGTGGACCGACAGCGACGCACCTAGGCTGACGTCCTTCGGGGCATTCCAGGTGCCGTAGAAATAAAGAAAGTGCAGAGAGTCGAAGTTAGACCGAGACCACTCGCCCGTTAGATCGTATTGATTCGCAGGAAACGCAGCGATCCCGGCAGTATTATCATAGGATCGGCTCAGCGTATATTGCGCCATTCCATTGAAAAAACGGCTGATTTTTGTCCGCACTGTCAGCTTCAACGCATTGTTTGTCAAGTACCCTTCCGATTCGATCTCCCGAAGTGTCCCGATCTCAGGATTGGGGCGCTGGAGGTAGAGGGGAGGAAGAGGGGCGTTGAGGTCGCGCGACCGAAACAAATCGAAGCCGCGGATGCCCGAATAGGTGGCCGTGAATATCGTCGATTTTTGCAGCTGCGTTTCCACCCCAAAGCTGTAGTGCAGGTCGTACGGCAAACGAACATCAGGTGCAAAGCGGACAATGCTGCTTGGAAGGTTCTGAGCCACACCACCGACCGTGAGTGGGTTTGGATAACTCGGATTGGAGAACACAATCTGGCGTAAGGTTTGACCATTGAAGCGAAGCATGTCAGCGATTGCCGCCTGACCAGTGGTCTCGTAGAAGATTCCTGCCCCACCGCGAAATACGACCTTCCTAGATCTGCTGGGGGCTAAGGCGAAGGAGACTCGCGGAGCAAAGTTCTTGGAATTGGAAATGTAGTTCTGCCAGTCATATCGTAGGCCGAGTGCTATCGATAGTCCTGAGCGTATGCGGATTTCATCCTGCGCAAAAAGACCCATCTCTTTCTGCCAGTACACCAACTGGCTGGTCCCTTGCTGGTGCACGAAAGAGAAAGGTCTGCCCTGTAGGTACTCCGTGAGGGAGGAGAACTGGAAAGTGCCATCAAAATTTGTCCGGTCATTGAGGCTCCAGCGGCTGAATTCCGGAAGATTGATCCCGGCCCTGACTAAGTGTTTGCCGTGAGACCATGAAAGCGTGTCGGTAAGTTGTAGGTAGTTGTGCAGCTCGTTGTAATTAGTTTGACCACTGCCACCCACGAATGCGCCAAGCACCACAATACGGGGATGTCCCAGGAGCACACTCCTGTTGAGGCTTTCCGACGTAGTCGCTCGAACAGAGAATTCGTTGATCAGCTTCGAAGTAATTGCGGCTCTCTCGCTGACATAGAGGTAATGCCTGCTGGTGGATTCGTTCGAGGCGGCCTCAGGAAGAGTCACACCCCCGACGCCATTGCCATTGTCCGACCAGTTAAAGAAACTGTAGCGGACCGCCAGAGCGTTGCCCTTGCCAATCTGTCGATTTAAACCCCCCAAAAAGTAGCTACTGCTCTGTGGATTGGAAAAATTCTCGATCAGCGTTCCGGAAGGCACCTGGGCGTATACGACCGCTTGGCGGTCATCTTGCTTCCGGCTGGCGCTGAGCTGGAATGTGGTCTTCTTGCTCTTTCCCAGGGGTCCGCTGAAATAGCCATCGAATAGGGAGAGACTTTCAGGTGGCCTGCTGTTTGCGAAGGCATTTCGCGCGTCAAACCTGTAGTCGCGGAAGGATGCGTCCAGAGAGCCGTGGTAGTCCGAAGATCCATTTTTGGTAATGATCTCGATCCGGTTCTTCCCCGGGGCTGAATACTCCGCGGAATAGGGATTCTGATTGATTCTGACTTCCTGAATGGCTGAAGCCGGGACTCCGACCTCAGAAGCCGTTACGCCGTCGACGATTAGGATCGCGCCTCCCGAGCCCCCCGACCCCGGCCCTAGCATCTCGGTGACGGCCTTCACGACGTCGTTATCTAAGGCAGGTAATGAATCCAGTGTTTGCCTGTCCAGCGTGATGATGTCTGCATTTTCCGTAGCGTCACGACTCAGTTGGCCTTGCGAATTCGTCGCGGTGACTTCCTCGTGCAGTACGGCGAGCGGCAACACGATACGCAGCGGGGCCGAAGAGTGCGGCCCGACTTTCACACGGCTTCTCAATGTCTTGAAACCCTCCCGCTGCACTTCCACTTCATAGTTGCCAGGCGGTACACCTGTGAATTGGAAGTGCCCCGTTAGATCGGTCGCCGTGAATGGCTCGTTCTCGAAGCTTCCTCCGTGGAGGGTCACTTTCGCTCCCGCGATAGCCGCATTGCTCGGATCAAGCACTACGCCGGAAATGCTTAGGGCTTCAGTGGGAGCCGTAGACGCTTGTTCAAAGCGGCCCGGAGAGCTTCGCTGACTGGCAGTAGCCGAGCCCGCCGATAATATAAACAATCCCGTGACGCACGCGGCTTTGAGCGCCGAAGCACAATTTCGCTGCTTTCTCATATTTGTTCCAATTCTGTCACGAGCTTACGTAGCCGCATCCAGTGCCCACGCGCGCCCGCGCTTCGGGTAAAGTCGGGATCGTCTCCCAGCCATCGGACAGTCATATACAACCGGGCAGCCTTGAGGACTTTTGCGAACTCGGTGGGCGCCCCTTGGGGCCAGCGAGTCCGGACGTAGGTTTCCGTGCATACATCCGCGATCTTGCTTTCCCATCCATCCGTCAGGCAGGCCAGATCAATTAACCCCTCTCCGATCGCAGCGGATTCCCAGTCGATCGGACAGACCCGCCCCTGGTGAAACAAAATGTTGTGCTGGTAGTATTCGCCATGAATGATTGCCGGTGCTGAGCCCAGCAACGGAGACAAAAAGTCGTCGGCGCGCGCATGGAGTTGGCGAAGCCAGGATGATTTCTTGTAATTCGGGTCGGCAAAATCGACCGTGCGAGTAACCCATCCGAGGTAGTATTCCCTGTCGTATCTTTTCAGAAAGTGGAAGTGCTCGTTGCCCAGGAGGCCCCGACTGCTCACGTGGAACCGGGCAATCCATTGGGCAGTTTTGCCCATTGCTACAGGGTCATTCAGCTTTCCGACCCGCAGACCGCCTTCCAAATACTCCAGAAAGAGCCAATATTGGCCCGTTTCTGAATCTGTGTAACCGCCATAGAATCTTGGACGGAACTTGTCTGTGCGCGTTAGGATGTGCCGGTAGGTTGCAATCTCATGCCCCACGCCGCCTCGATGCCCGTGACCCGTGTAGCCCACCCCTGCCGTATATTTGCAGAACAATCGGCGCGGCTTTCTTCGCCCAATCCGGCAAGTGACAATCTCGCATGGGAACGTCGTCGCGTAAGGTGTGGATTCACGGCCCAAAAGAGTCAGGGGGCCTCCGTGGAGATCTTCGCTCTGCAGGGCCAAGGTGAGACCTCTTTCTAATGCATCAGTCTTCGGGAGTCCGGAAATGAAATCCTGCATTCGCCTAAACCTCCAAACCCAGAGCCCGAGTAGAGGCAGTCAGCCGGGGGGCGTAGATGCGCAAGCGTCTCATCGCCTTTTCCTCCGACCCTGCTGCGAGCCGTACTATTTCCCAACCGACGGCTAAAAGGATTTTGAACAGCGCTCCACAACATACCTGCTCCTCAACTCGTCGGAGCTCTATGCTTGCCCATGTCCTTCGCGCAGTAGACCAGTAGTTCGCGGCATCAATCTCCGCCAGGTCGGTTGCAGGAGCTCCCCAGCCGGCGTCCTCCCAGTCCAAAGGCAAGAACGCAACTCCAGAGGGAGTGTGTCGAGTAAGGATGTTTTTAGGTTGAAGATCGCAGTGGACCAAAGTCCACGGAAGGCCTTCACAGCGTTCTTCGACGACGTGCCAGTTTCGTTCCAAGACTTCGAAACAAACCAGCATAGTTTCGAAGACCGACCGATCTAGCTCGGCCAGATTTTGCTCAGTTAGGCTCTTGCAGAGTCCCAGCCGAGCTGTCCGCAGGATTTTCATATACCATGCCGGTCCGCGGTCCGGTAGGCGGCCGCGTATCGGCAGATTGGAGGCCGAGCCATGCAAGTGCGCCAACCAGTGCGCAAAGGCCATGGGAAAACTTTCGCCCTTATCTGCAACCTGCCTAATCCCGCCGTCTTCCAGAAATAGCCAACCGTAGTCTCCGGCGCCCTCGTCGATAAAGCCATAACAGCGAATTGAATCCATGGGCAGCCGGTCCAGAACTTCAGTGTAAATAAACGCTTCAAGTTCACCATCCGCTCGGGAGCACCACTTGGCAACAATACCGGAACCTCCTGGACCCACGCCTTCGATCCTGCACACTGTCGATCTCAACGTGTCCTTAAGAAGTGTTATTCCTCTGGGCTCGGAAGAGCCAGGGCGAAGCCGCAACCAGGCTTGAAGGGCTGGGCGCGCCTTTTCCACCACCTGCTCTGCGCTGGCTTGCTCAGACAATGGCATTCATCCTTTCCGTTTCTCATTCCGGGGACATTTCCCTGGCCAGTGGTCTTGATCTATCCCGTCGCCTCCGTCCTGGTAGCACGTAACCTGAATGCCTCCGCGACCCTAATAGGAGCCGGTCAATCCTTGCCTTCCGCGATGGGCCGGATGATCGGGACGCGGCTTGCTATCGATTGGGGTGCCGCGTGGGTGGCTCCCCTAAAGTGCCCGGAGACCAGTTGCGCCGATGATTGCTCAATTTCTTTATCTTGAATTGCGCGGAGAGCGAATGCCGTGGCGGCTTCGCACTCTTGCAGCACGGAGAGACCGAGCAGCAGGCCCATGATCGTCAAGGTCGCGCAGGCAGTCCAGGCACGAGCAGTGCCTGCTCCAACCGAGATCGCAATTAATGTGGACAAAACTACAAGGCCAATCTCCGAGCATTTCGGCGACACTCTCCACCGCACGAGTTGTTTTCCCTGGCCGTGCTCTTCGACAACCGTCCGTAAACGCGCTGACCCCAGAAGTCCGCTACGGATCTCTAAATCCCAGTTATCGAAGTCCCCACCCCTGCGGACGACAACGCCGAGTCGCTTCAGAGCGGATTCAACTTCTTCAAGTCGATCTTGTGCGGCGTGCCAGACCTTACTCCAAAGAACGATCGAATTCGCTCTCGGCAAGGATGGGGTCCCTGCTTTGACCCAACGCCAGGGGGTAAGCCCCCAACGTACTCGTCCGAAGAGACGCGCTAGTGGCTGCAACAAATGGAGAAGCGTGGTGACGACTATCAGACGAACCTTCTCCAATAAGCTCCGAGTCGGTCCAGACAGACATGTGCGGATGCCGCTGGCAATAGCATGAGCGACGGGGGCTCCGAGCGCGAACAGCGAGAGCGGCGCTGCCAAAAGTAAGGGTTTCCAGCTGTAACCAAGCCCGGTTAGCAAGGTGAGAAGCCCCACAATGAGAAACCATTCAGGCATCAAAATCAGAGACGAGAGTAATCCTGGTGTTGGCCCATAGAGGCGCTGGAAGGGGGCAGTCCCCCAAATTCCTTGGTATATTCGGCCGGCGCGCGGAAGAACCGTGAAGAAACCGTTGCCATATACTCTGCCTGCCCAGGACACATGACCAGCCGAGTTGTATTTCTCAGGCCACTTTTTCTCAAGTAGAGCTTCGGCTCGGCCGTAGCCCCTTTGCTGCTTCAAATACGTTCGAACAGAATTACGACGGTGGTGCCATACAACAGCCGCCGGGCTAAATCCCAACTTCCAGTTGCGTTTTTGGAGGCTCCAGCAGGCGTCCACGTCGTCGCCCGCGACCCGAAAACGTTCATCGAAGCCAGCAATTTCAAGCAGCGCGGACTTCCGATAGGCCATGTTGCAGCCTGGAATGTGCTCTGCCTCTTGATCGGTCAGCATCACGTGGATGGGGCCGCCCGGTGAATTTGCTACGCAATCGGCGACCCAGCCATCGCCGCAAGGAGGAAGATTCGGACCGCCGACACCGACGAAGCCACTGTGAAGAAATGTAGCCGCGAGATACTTCAGCCAATCTGGGTCAGGATAGCCGTCATCATCGATATAGGCCACGATTTCGCCAGTCGCTGCGAAGAGCCCGGTATTGCGAGCGTTGCCGAGCCCTGAATTCGGAGTTCGAATTAGACGGAACCCGTAATTTCGCGCACAATCGGTGAATCGATTGGTCGAGCCATCATCGACCACAATGACTTCGTAGTTCGGATAGTCGATCTTCCCCAAGTGGCGGAAACACTCTGCAAGCCATTTGCCGCTTCCGTTGTATGTGCACACGATCACCGAGATCCGTGGCCAGTTCGCGTTGGGGGGGAAGGGAACCTCGGCGAAGACATGTCGCATGATATCTAGCGCAAGCTTTGGGCTTCGGTCACGTCGTGTGAGCCCAAAATCCCAGTCTTCGACTTCGTATCCGCCTCGATGCCATTCATCCGTCCAGGAAAAGACAAATGTTCCAGCGCAGCCGCCTGCGAAAGCACTCCGTACTTGCCATTCAAGTGAATCAGCTTGGGCCTGCTCACTGTTTCGTCGGCTGTCCAAACCGATCTCCGCCAACAGCAATGGGCGGTCACCAGCAAGGGTTTGCAAACGTGCAAGGTAGGCCTCAAATGCCTCCCGCGATTCGAGATACACGTTGAAACAGAAAAAATCGAGGAAAGGGAGTTCCAGAAATTCAGTTGTCGGAAAATTTACATAAGTAACAAGCGCCTCGGGATCTTCAGCCTTTGCCAACCGATAAAGCTTCTCTATAAACCTCTCGACACGCCGGCGACCCAGCCAGCGCACAATTCCGGCAGGAATTTCATTACCCACCGCATAGCAAAGCACAGCCGGGTGACCGGCACACTCCCTTACAGCCTCGCGGACGCGTGCTTCAATCGCCCGGGCAGTGCGCGAATTATCTAGGAACGTGACGTGTTGTTCCCAAGGCAGTCCCACCATGACTCTCAGGTTGGCGCGTTGTGCCGCATCCAAGAACCAACGAGGTGGGACGTTGTAGGTCCGGATGGTATTGATCCCTGTCGCAAGCATGTCCTCGAAATCCTGAGCAACCCGTGCTGGGTTAGGATATTGGGTGCCGTCCTGGCCGGGGCGAAAGGGCCCATACGTGACACCACGGATATATAGCTTTTCTTCGCCAACGAAGATAAATTTTCCCCGCACTTGAGGACGCAGGGAAGTCCTAGGATAGGAAATGGGCATACACTCTAGAGCTGGAGCTGGGCTGCTCAAGGAGTTCCTGTTTCCCGCGAATTGTCCCTACGGCAAATCAGCCGGATCGCTCAAATCGCGATCGCTGCTGCCCCTTGGGTGAGCGTTCTCGCGCCTGCACATCGCTCAGTGCTTCTGACAACATCAGAGACTCCTACCATCGCAAGGCGGTCCGGCGGAAATGAATGGACCCCATTTGACGGCGTGCCTGTACCCGGAACTCAGGTTATCTAGCACGACCTGGCGGAAACCAGCAGCAGCAAGAGCCTTGGCTGCATAACTGCCGATGTATCCATCTCTTTCAGTCACCAAGATGCACACCGTTGGTGCCTCCAGGTTCGATTGTCTGTCAAGCCACAAGAACTGCCACAAGTCGAGATGTCTTGTGTCCTGCCGTTGCTCACTACGGCCGGTGTTTGGCGGGGAGCAAAAATTGTGACGGGAAGTGACTACGCGTATCGCCGCGCCTTCTGCATTCTGGTCTTCCCATCTGAGGCGCCCAATCTAAGCGCACAATCCTCTACCTATCTACCAGCAAACCCCGTGCCATACGGGCGGGGCGTTGACAGTGGAACAAGAAAATCTGGCAGTTCTATTAGTAACGGTACTAGGGTGAAGGCACGTAATCGATAACCTGCATGGAATCAGAACGAAGTGATTATTCTCCGCATGCTAGACCTGTAATGGAGGACTGTTAGACGAGCCTAGAGCTAAGCCAATCCAGTGAACGCCTGACGGCACGCTAGGTCGGCACCTAAGGTGGTGCATCGCTTTGCACACTTGTGGAACCCACTTACCCTGTCCACCCACACCAACTACGGGTACGGAAGCTACTCCTTGGAGTTCCCTCCGCATTCCTATGAGTGGTCGTGGATGTTGGGCTCGATGAGGAATTCTTCTTCCGCGTTCTACTGCAGTCCCGGCTCGCAACGCTCTTCAAATCTGAAACTGCCGGGATTGTGCTCGCGTCCTTGCTCTTTGGAATAGCCCTCGAACCCGGTCTGTATCTGCACCCTGCAGCCACGCAGGAAGCGGTCGGCTTCGCGCCCTCCCTGGTCATGGCAATCACGTACTCCCTAGCCTTACCGCCGTCACGGGACTCCTTTTTTAGGTGCGCCATGGTCCAAGACGAGAAACATGCTAACCATCAATCTCGTCCATCCGGCAGGGGAAAGGTTGGCACGCCAAAAACGAAAAAGAGCAAGGAGGTAGTCCCCATGCCTGAACCGCTGGTCTTTCGTCTCCAGACGTATCTACAGATTATGAACAAGCGGGGGGCTGTACTTTGGGTCAGGCAGCGCCTGCATATCGGAAACGAGCCTTTAAATATTCGCGAGCGGCGATAGGCGGTGCACTTGTAGAACCCAGCTACGGTATAGATGACCAGACTTGGCTATGAATTACGGATCGCCTACAGTGACCCCGCGCTTGCCAACGACGCAAACTCATGTGAGCGTGTCGAAATCAGGAAAGGGAGGCGCTAGGAAAGTCGTGTTGGCTAACTGTCCTACGCCGCTCGCAGATGAAAGACTCGTTCCACCGAGCGTATTATCGCCGGTAAGTAGAATGATTGTGCCGCCAGAAGAGAGCTACGAGGAAAATGAAAGCTGCAGGCGCGAGCCTCTGCCTAATCCAGAAATCAGGACGATTGGCGGAGCCTGTTCATCAGTGTGGCTAGACGCGGGCCGTCTTGATCACTCACTGCCGTGAACTTCAGCGCCAGTCCACGAGTGAGTTCTACACGCGTTACAACAGCGTCGGCCCTGATCTGTCCCTCCTGAACAAGAAACTCAAGTTTGGCCGTCGAACCAACACCGCTTGACCTATGTGTCTCAAGAAACAGACCACCCAAACTCATATTCCGAACTCGTGAAACGTCTTCAGTGCCGGAACAGCGCCAATCGACCCACACACCCTCGTGCGTCTCGACTCGGGAGTTGAACCTCCTTGACGGGGAAACGCGTTGTTTCAACATGTGCCACCACGGCCTGCGGTCTTTGCAGAGATGGCAGAATACAGACGTACGCAGGACTTTCCGGGCTGGAATCGATGCGAACGACAGTTCTTAGGAAGTCGAGAACTCTACTCTTGACCGAGTTCCCGCCTCTCAACTGGGAACAACAGCGGTCGAATAGTAGACTCAAGAATCTAAGATTGCAATATGAAACTGGATCCGTGTCGCCCCAAAACGGATGGCGCGGTTCCCGTAGTTTAGCATGCGTGTGAAAGTTCGCCCGACGCAAGATCCGTCTAATCACGCTTCTCAGGAGTCCCTGTTATGAAATCCTCAATACCTCCGTTTTCGTGCCAGGGCTCGGGCAGCGTCCAAGAACGGAATTTCTTTCAGTTCCTTGCTGCGCTGTTTCTGGGTCCTGTGCGTTTCGGCGTTATCTTTTCTTCGTTCCGCACGTCGCGGGTGGCCGAAAGGTCGTGGAGGTCCGAGTCCTCTCTTGGGCAGCATGAATAATATGAATAAGAGGTTCGTTCCGTTCTCGTATTCCCGCTGAGACAGCATTCTTATCTCCGGCGCAGAACCTCTACACGTGACGTAGTTTGGCCGCATTCGCTGCGTTTCCGCCTAGAATCCATCGCAATTCCGTAACCCAAGAAATGCGTATCTGCTTGTATCTATGGGAGATAGCTGAGTCCGTTTTGTAATTTTCTAGTCTCAGCTGGGGCACCAAAGCCGTCTACAAGGTTTATTATTACTTGTATATTAATAAACAGGTATATATATAAACGTTGTCGAGTTCATGTTGGGATCAAACGAGAAATCGGATTTGTCATACCCGCTCTTTTGGGCGCAGAATTAGCGACCTTGCCTTTTGAAACCAGTGCACCGGGGACTCTGTACGGGGAGTGCGGTTGAAGCGGCGCCCATATCTTTGCAAAGCGCCGCTTCCCCACGATTCCATCGAGTGCAGCAATCTCTGCATACCTACCGCACGTGACGGGTGCTCGCCCACGGAGACGAGCAAGGTGTGAATCTACGCCTGGTCACTCAGACGTCGGATGATTTCGAAATTCTCGAGCAAACCCCTAAATTCACGCGCGTTTGAGGTGCGATAACGCTCGATCCGCTCGATGA
>WNFB01002042.1_pt1 | contig 17488 bp, 14 predicted proteins | sample 5400501 | NCBI WGS metagenome assembly WNFB01 (sample SAMN13153341, study PRJNA577476) | soil metagenome | isolation source: 200 cm saprolite under Douglas fir tree site 2 hole 1 | place: USA:California | collected 2015-04-18 | reverse complement strand
ACAGGTGATTATCTTGAGCAGGCTCCAAAGGTCGCAGGTAGATGCGCTCTCCCACGATGAACGGATTTTGCATTTCTAAGGGGTCAGGTTTCATAATAAAAGACTCCTTTCCAGTCTTCCAGGGCAGTATAGCATAGCGCAAGAAAGGAGGCAATTAGGGTAAAGACCATAAGCGGGCCATTTGTACAGCTTGACAAATCCGTAGAATATAAGTAACTATTCAGGACTTTTCGCCGCCTGCGGCGGCTCACCCAGGTATGGAGTGGGTGTGGGCTGTGCCGCCTGAGGCGGCACAGCCCACACCCACTCCATACCTGGCGAACTGCCGTAGGCAGTGAGGAGTCAAGAAGAGGGGAGTCCTGAATAGTTAGGCAAGGTTCAAAAGAACTTGACAGTTTGAACAGTCTGAGCTACGCAGAATTAATTCTCAAGCCGCTCAGGAAGCCCTCTTAGAATTAATATTTGGCAATTTGGATTGTTCAAACTGTCAAGTAAAATGTGCTTAATTTGAACCATGCCTTACGAATATAATTCGTTTGGAGGATGAGCGGTAGCTTGAAATACTTATTACATTGCCATTTCTCTATAAACAGTTGTGCTTCTCTAGATCAAAAGTAATTTCAGCACGATTACTTGACAAAATAATAGGTGTTACTTATACTCTCTAAGGCGGGTTAAAACTTCGTTTAACCCACCTTTTCGTTCGGTTGCTGAGAGGGGGGGCAACCCACGAAACAACCAAGGCATCTCGTATGAGGCTCGCTTCTGCGACTACATGATTCACCATCTCATTTTAGATGCGCAACCAAGAAAGTGGCGCGACTCCCTGATAATGGGGCTCAAAAGTAATTTCTTTGTCTCTATGTGTGTATTTATGTAGGAAGGACGATAATGCATAATCCTCCAAAGGACCTGAAAGGTAAACAGAGTCTTGTAATGAATCCTATCTCTGAGCAGTACCTTGAAGAACAGGTTCGGTATGAACTCCAGCGAGAATTCGCACAAAATGACTATGTTAAATTACCAGGATTGATGGCGAATGAAGCATTTGCTTACATTCGAAAAGAGCTCGAGTACTTGCGGCAATTCGCAACAAAGCGAAGTTTTATCATGGAAGAGTACGGTACACCACGGGAGATGCACACGCTAGGAGGGTTGAAGATTTTGCAAGAATCTCCAACAATCTGGTCTCTCTATTGTCAACATGAACTGAGGGATCTTATTCAGAACATTGCAGGGGCAAAAGTATACTCATGTCTCCATCCAAATGAATTTATGGTGGCAAATTTCCTGCTTTCTCCTGGTGCTACTCATGGCTGGCATCTGGACGACCCTGCTTACGCTCTTATCATTATCTTTGAAGCATCTCCTGCCGAAGACGGGGGCTCACTCGAATTTATTCAGAACTGGGAGGAGTTTTGTAAGGATAGCGGCTCCTTCTCCAAGGAGAAAGTTGAACCTATTATTGCACAAGCTCGGACAGCTAATAGTGTCCAGGTGAGGCACCATCTTGCAAAAGACGCCTATTTTCTCCGTGCTGACCGGTGTCTTCACCAGGTAACAGCTCTAAATAGAGAAGGGGCTTGTCGCATGGCACTTAATTTAGCATTTGAGGCAATGCCCAATCCTACGTATGGTGATACGGCGAATAAACTTTACGGAGAAGATTGACGTTGTTCCTTTCCTTTGTGAAGCTCTCTTAGCCATACTGACGCACTACACACTATGCATCACTGTACACGAGTCCTGTCCTGGTAACTACGGACATGGTCGGGAGGGTATATGCAACTAAGCACGTTATTGGCATCATTGGATCAACCTCCGCTGGCATTGTATACAAGTGGTGAAATAGCCTTCGACGATACTACCGAGATAAACGCACTGGCCTACGATTCGAGACAGGTACAGGAGGGTGGATTGTTTATCGCCGTACCAGGAGATCATACCGATGGGCGGCGTTTCTTGGATGATGCAGCCCGGCGAGGAGCAGCTGTTGCACTTGGCGAATCGTTGCAGAATGACGCATTGGCCTCTCTTCCTCTCCCATATGTAGAGGTACGGGACGTTCGACTTGCGCTTGCAAATCTCTCCTGTGCCTTCTACCAATATCCAACTCAACATCTGTGTACGATTGGTGTCACTGGCACTTGTGGCAAAACGACGACGAGCAATCTGATCAATGTGGTACTGGAAGCAGCAGGATTGCGTACTGGTCTTATGACCACGGCCAACTTTAGGATGGGTGGCCAGGAGTGGGCGAACACCACACGTCAAACTACATTGGAAGCACTGGAGATACAGCAATTCCTCCGACGCGCGCTCGACGCCGGTGTTACTCATGCAGTGGTTGAATCAACCTCACATGGGCTAGAGTTGCATCGAGTCACCGGGTGCAATTTTGATGTAGGTGTCATGACAAACTTAACGCATGAGCATCTTGATTTTCATAAGACTATGGAAGCGTACCTTCGCGCTAAAGCGCGTCTTTTCGAAAGTCTTGACCCTGAGCGAGATAAAGGGCTGGGAGTACGCCCCGCTGCCATTCTCAATCGCGATGATGTGAGCTATAGCGTATTGAGGGCGTATTGTCGCGTGCCCGTTTTGGACTATGGCATCGACAAGTCTGCTGTAGTTCGAGCGGTGGACGTACAACTTCATGCTCATAGCACGCGCTTCCACCTGATTCTTCCCACTACGGAGATGATGGTTGAAACGCAATTGGTGGGACGATTCAACGTGAGCAACTGCCTGGCTGCAATTGCCACTGCGTATAGTTTGGGTGTGACACCGGATGACATTGTACAGGGACTGGCAAAGGTGACAGGTGTCACAGGCAGAATGGAGAGTATCCACGAGGGGCAACCTTTTAGCGTGATCGTCGATTTTGCCCATACGCCTGATAGCCTGGAAAAGGTGCTTGCCACGCTACGGCCACTGACTGCAGGCCGATTAATGGCTGTGTTTGGCTCTCCCGGTGGAAGGGATGCACAGAAACGACCTATCATGGGGCGTATTGCCGCCCAAATGACGGATTTCTTCGTCATCACAAATGACGATCCCCGTGAAGAGGATCCTGAAGCTATTCTGCGAGATATTGCTCAAGGGGCTGAGGAGATAGGTAAACGTCAAGGGCAAGATTTCTACTGTATCCTGGATCGTACACAAGCTATCGCAACAGCATTTGCACACGCGCAGCCAGGAGACACGGTTCTACTGGCAGGTAAAGGGCACGAGCAATGCATTATTGTAGGAAGAGAAAAGATGCCATGGGATGACCGCCGAGTGGCACGCGAACAAATACGTATGTTAGAAAGCTCGGCTCCCACAACCGAAACGAATGCTCTGAATTAGAGCATTGCCTCGCCCGATTCCAAAGGTTGGTACACCCCAAACCAAAACGCCTCAAGCCTTTCTCAGCTAACTCTCCTTGCTCCGGTATGATATCATTACACAAATACGCCGATAATGCAGATTAACAAACGTCGTGTGCAAGTTTTTTTTGCCGCCTGCGGCGGCAAGAGGAAGGGAACAAGTGGGGACACCCCACACCCCGCCAGGGGCTCAGCCCCTGGACCCCGTTGAGAAACACTTGCACATCGGGTTTGTTAATCTGCATTATCGATGGGTGAGTTGACCGAAATGATCATGCGCGACTACCGAGTCAGCCACAGCATACGGACCTGACGGCTCTGAAGCCCGTTTTCAAAACCTTTTGTTGTAGCAAAAGAAAGGGTCAGTAGTAGTTGGACGCGTTGAGTGAACGCACAAAGCTGGGTCTTCTCAGCTTTCTATTGCTCCTTATGGTGGGGATTCTAGCCTTAACCGCTGTAAATACCATTCAAGCGGTGCGAAGTTTCCAGCAGCAGAATAGTGCTCTCGAAGCAGGAGATGTGAGTACTGTTGACGCCTGGATGACCATTCATGTGATCTCCCATATCTACCATGTTCCCGAAGACTACCTCTACCGCACGCTGGATATCGGCAGTCCTGGCCTGCTGCGTCATTCAACGCTCAATGAGATCGCGAATCGTAAACGGCAGCCTGTAGACCAGGTTATACGAACCGTCCAACGCGCCATTTTGGCGTATCGTAAAGAACACCCTCATTTTTTAACGCCGACGCCGACGCTGCATATCGATAAGAAATCTCATTCACAAATGCCAGGGAGAACGTAATATTGAACGCTTTCTTTGTCGATGCGTTGCAGCAATATGGGTATCCGGTGCTCTGGTTGGTCGTTTTCGTGGCTGCCGCTGGCGCTCCCATTTCTGGCTCTCTGCTCCTCTTTGCTGCGGGAGCATTTGCCACCGTTGGTGATTTCAACATCGCCATCCTGTTTCCAGTTGCATTGAGCGCAGCCGTGATGGGAGACAACCTTGGCTATTTCATTGGTCGGCGCGTGGGAACGTCTTTAATAGGCTGGCTTGAGCGACAAAAGCGTTTTCGTTTCATCACGCCGCAAGCTCTGGAGCGAGGCCGCGCTTACTTCAGGCGTAAGGCAGGCTGGACAGTCTTTATTACACGGTTTCTTATCGTTGCTCTTGGTGGCCCGGTAAATCTCGTTGCCGGATTGGAGCTATACCCATATCATAACTTTCTGTTCTGGGATATAAGCGGCCAGATACTTGGGGCGATGATTCCTCTGGGGCTGGGTTACGTCTTTGCGAGAAGCTGGGAGGAAGTGGCAGGAATTTTTGGCGCCTTCTCAACCCTTGTTCTCGCGCTCCTGGTTGTTATGTCTCTCTTCACCCTGCTTGTGCGAAAGATACACCAGAGAAGGCGTGCCAGGTATGCCAGTACTATCAAGGCTGTGGAGAATGAAATGCTCCAATCGCTTGGTGTTAAAGCTGAACAGGATACTGGCCCCTTGCTCACTCCTGATTAGGAGAGCAGTGATGAAGGCATTGAGGCCCACCATTTTGATTCTTACCACTCGTACCGGAGGTGGACATCTAAATCTCGCGCAGTCTCTCAAGGAGATGCTCGGAACATACTATGAAGTTGCTATTGTGGATCCACAGCCTGATATTGTTGATCGTTGGTATGCGTCAGTAAGCCGACATTTTTTGAAATATTTAGACTGGCAGTATACCTTCACTGACAATGAAATCATCTCCTTATGGTTGCATCGCGTGCTTACACCGTTTAGTCTCAGTCGGTTACTCGGCATTATAGAGCATATCCAGCCCCAGCTTATCATAACGACACATGCGCTGTTATCATTTGCAACTGCTCGTGCCAATGAACGCCTCCGAAAGCGTGTCCCGCTCGTCTTTCAGCTCACCGACCTGGGGCAGTTGCATATGACCTGGTTTACTGAGAAACAGGCCGATGCCTACCTTGCTCCGACGCGCGAAATTTTTGCCCAGGCACTGGAACAGGGTATCGATAAAAACCGTCTGTACCTTACTGGAAGGCCGGTGCGACGCCAGTTTTTAGAAGCCTCTCCATACGGGAGAAGTGAAAAGCTCGCTGCCCTCGATTTTGATCCAGCCGTATTCACCATCTTTCTTCAGGGAGGTGCGAAGGGTTCTGCCGGAGTTGATAGGACTGTCGAGAGCCTGTTGAGTTCGGGCGTGCCAATGCAAATTATTCTGGCGGTCGGCAACAATAAGAGTATGGCCGCACGTTATGCAGGCATTGAGCAGGTACGCACTCTGTTTTTTACTGAGATGATCGCTCCTTACATGGCAGCGGCGGATGTGATTGCCGGTAAAGCAGGGGCGAGTTTCATATCCGAAGCATTCATGTTGGAGAAACCATTTCTCATCACTGCTTTTATTCCAGGCCAGGAGGCTCTCAACCTTCAATTCATCGAACGGTACAACCTGGGTTGGGTTTGCTTGGAACCAACAGTCCAGAAAGAACTGCTTGCCAGGATAACAAGCGATCCAATGATGATGGCTGAAAAGGTGGATAGCATTCGGGCCTACAAAGCCTGGAATATGCAGGCGAATCAGGATATTTGTCCAATCATTGATCTGTTACTCTTTTGAGAAGGTGATTGGTGGCCAGTCGCCGGTCTGAGAAATCTCATTTTTCGTCATGCGCCAGTTGACAGTAGGCATAATCAGGTTTCTGTTAATTTGTTCGCGGCGCTTTATGGCAAGATCGATAAGCGATTCAAGTCCAGTCCCATTCAGAAGATGCGGCTCGAGTCCAAGTTCAATAAGCTTGGTGTGAGAGGCATTGTAGTAGTGCTGCTCTGCCTCAACGCGAGGATTCGGGAGGTGCTGAATCTGCGCCTCCAATCCGAAGTGCTTACTTTGCTCGGCGACCATTTCTGCCAGTTCAATGAGTGAGAATTGCTCGGTGAACTGGTTGAATACGCGGTACTCACCTTCTCTGGGCGGTGTTGTAATGGCCAGTTCGATGCATCTGATAGTGTCCCTCAAATTGATGTACCCACGAGTTTGCTGGCCTTTACCATAAACGCTGAGGGGGTACCCTGCGGCAGCCTGGGCGCAGAAGCGGTTCAGAGCTGTACCGTAGATCTGGTCGTAGTCGAAACGGGTTGCCAGCCGTGCATCTCGCGTAGTCTCATCGGTCTCAACGCCATACACGACGCCCTGATTCAAGTCGGTGGCGCGAAGTCCCCAGATTTTGCAACAGAACATGATGTTGTGACTGTCATGTACTTTGGAGTTTCCACACCAAATGGGTTTACCATTGCGCCGGACCAGGATGATACCATCTCCTGGAACCTCGCAACAATACACCATGCCGGCATAATCCTCTAACCAGTCGTTGAGATCATCTGGCTGTTGGTTGACCTGAAAAACGGTGGTCTTTGTGAAGTTTACTCGATACTCTACCTGCTTCGTCCATCCCGTGCCCTCTGCCCGGTTCAGGTAAGAAATGTTTGCGGAAAGCCCTAGTTTTATGGCTAGCTCCTGCACATCATCAGCAAGCTGCTTCGACGACGTATAGTAGCGGCCATAATGCCGATCATGATTCATCCACATCCCATCTCCCGACATCAGAGCATTGAAAAGGATGCCTAACTGTCGCTTCGATAGGCCCAGCAACTCACGTGGTATGTGTTTGGTGAGGCTGTTGCCGAGCAAGGCAAGGTAAACAGCTAACTGCGAGCAAAACAGGTAGTGCGATTCCTGGTCGCGATCCTTGAACAGGTACACACTATGTGTGCATCCCAAAGCAGCAGCTATCTTCTCGAAGACGGTATGCACCTCTTCGGAGTTAGCTCCGATTTTTTGGTTAATGCAGATGCGATTCGGCACTCCTTTGTGCCATTTACCGTCAACGGTTCCCTCGGCAAGATACCACCCCAGGAAGTGTAACCAATCATCCATTGGCAACTCGATAGCTGACCTTGGTGGCTTGCCCTTCCCCAGGGAAAAGTAAGCTGGCAAGGTAAATGTTCCGCGCTCCTCACCTTCCCAATCTGATGTAAGATGGTAGCGATTACATTTGCCGAGGATATCCTTTGCCTCTTCAAAACGCATCGCCTCGGTACCGTCGCGGCGTTTGCACGAGGTCACCATGCGGTGATTGGGCGTCACACAAAGATCGATGCGGCGTTGCTCAAGGCAGTACATGGGTCCCTCGTATAAATACGTCGCGTGTGCTGTTGGTTTTGCGTAAACGACGTGCGGATCGTTGAGTTGCCTTGTTGCTACCTCATCCTCATCAGTAAGATCCTTGAAGAGTTTCCAGCCATTACATGTCAATACTTCGGTCCGATCATCGTAACATAAATGGTAGAATGAGCCAGGCTGTTTTGGATAGGGAAGCACGTCCGAACGGCCTTTGTGGTGGATCTCGATAAAGCCCTCTTCGATATCGATATTTGGCGTGCCGTATTCACCCATCGTACCCAGTTTCACGAGGTGGCAGTCGGGCGCAAACTCTTTTATTGCGTACAGGACGTTAAGCGTGCCAACGACATTGTTTGTTTGCGTGAAGACGGCGTGCTTACGGTCAATCATAGAAAATGGCGCAGAACGCTGTTCGGCAAAGTGTATGACTGCTTCGGGTAGAACGTCTCGAAAGACAGAGGCAAGCGCTTCATAATCCATTGTGTCACCGATACATACCTGGATCTGTCGTCCAGAGACTTCATTCCATACTGAAATCCGTTCATGAAGTGTTTGGATGGGGATCAGGCTGTTGAAGCCGCGTTCAAGGTCGAAGTGCCTGCGCGACAAGTTGTCGAATATTGTGACATCATGCCCTTTGCTGGAAAGGTAGAGCGATTGCGGCCAGCCGAGGTAGCCGTCACCTCCCAGTATGAGAATACGCATAGTTCCTCCATTGTTGATTTTTAGATCGCTGGGTAACCCTCTTGCGATGGGTGGCCCGCTAGAGGAATGTTCCAGGTAAATCTCCAAAGGAGCATTCCTCAGATGAACCTTAGCACATTGTGCGCATTTCGTCACGGGTTAGTCTTAGTAAAATCAACTCACCTGTTAAAATCTTCCAGATGCATCGTCTATGTATCGATAGTAGATAACGAGCGAGAGAGTTCTAATATTTAGATTCTGCGCGTACTACCGCAAAGAAGTGGAGGGCAGAAGCCATGGCTTCCAAGATTACCTGCCTGGTAACACTACATGGAGTTGGTTTTGAGCAACCACCTCAGGTTGGAATAGATGGGGTGGAAGTAGCTAACTCTGGCTATGCTGACCCGTTACATCAGCATCTCAGCAAGTGCCTTGGTATAATGCTCAGTGATGACCCCAACCGCAAAGAAGGGCGCAATCAGCCAGGCGAGAATGGAGCCATTTATGTGGAGAGCCGTTGGTATGATGCGCAACGTAGGGCTAGTCGCGAAGAGGGACTGAAACGCCTCGGTGTCTGGCGCGACGACAAGCAGCTTATTGACACAACAGATGCTCCCCTGGTTGCCGAAGATGCCAACGATGGGTCTGTTTCCCATGTCGCGCTCGTCTACTCAGATCTGGAACCAATGGGGCCAGAGGTGGGTGCGACGCTGATAGTCGTTGAGATGGGCATCGCTTCCAGTTCGCACTATGCCAGCGCTGCGGGACTGATACATATGGCCCTGGCTGACGGGCTGGCGATGATCGGACACCATGCCGCTGAGGATCAGCAACCCACCAGTTCTCGTCCGCGCACCGACCTGCCGTCCAGGTCTGTCAAACGCCTGGGACAACACGGGCAAGCGGCGCCTGCACCGTCCCCTGGACTGCTGCCAGTGCTAAGAAATCTAGAGGATGATTTAGCATGTTATGTCTGTCACAACGAGGAACGCGAGCGGGTGCGGAGTTTTGTGTATGAAGCACTCATGCGTCTCGCTTGTCGTAAAGACGTAGGCAACATTGTTCTCAACACGCATAGCAATGGGACGGTGATTGCCTTCGATGTCTTGCGCGACCTGCCAGAAGAGGCCACTAATAAGATTAAAGCATTCATCACAGCAGGGAGTCCGTTGCGCAAGTATGTTGATCTCTTCAATTGGGGAAGCAAGATCCAGTCCCTCTATCGGTTCAAGCCCTGGTACAACTTCTGGGATCGACACGACCCCGTTGCTGACCCGCTGAACCCACCTTGTTGCTGGCACGTGGGCGATAAGATAGTACCATCGAACAAGACACTTTTCAACTGCATTGATCTCGTTGACGAGGTGCCCTTCTGGATTAAGGTCGATGACCGTGAAGTGAATAACGTTGCAAATAGCTATGGTGGGGGATTACAGGCCCACAACTACTGGGATAATGAAGAGGAGTTCGTGAAGCAGCTCTGTGTCATCGTGCATGGAATAGCCAACAATCTGCCATAGCAGAGTGAACTAGTATGTTTGTGCGATCAGATAGCTAGCAGCCTGATCGCCCATGATAACTAGAACGGGTTCTGTTGCAAACAATTGTTTGCAACAGAACCGCTTTTCTTCCCTACTTGTAGGCCGACAAGACCGCCAGGTATCCCGCCTCGTCCGGCTCCCCGAGTTCGGCTAGCAGGCTCGCGAAGTCAAGCGGCTGCCGGCTGAACGTGACCGCTCCATCCCTGCGCGGCCACAGGCTGGGGTGCCGGTCCCAGGCCAACTCGATCCCGTTGAAATCCGGATCGTGCAGGTAGATAGCTTCGTGGGTGCCGTGGTCGGATGCCCCGTCGATCGACCAGCCATGATCGAGCAGACGTTTGAGCGCGGTGGCCAGATCTTTGCGCGTCGGATAGTTGATGGCGAAGTGGTACAGGCCAGTTGTGCCAGGGACGGGGGGAGACCCGTCCTTGCTCTCCCAGGTGTTGAGGCCAATGTGGTGGTGGTAGCCGCCGGCAGAGAGGAAGGCTGCGCTCCCGAGGTTGGCGAGCAGGTCGAAGCCCAGGTAGTCCCGATAGAAGCCGATAGCGCGGTCCAGGTCGGCGACCTTGAGGTGGACGTGTCCGATGCGGGTCTCGGCCGGGATGGATGTGTCAGGCATGGGTGACTCCTTCTTTCTTAACCATTTCAACACTCTTTCTCAATTATACGCTCAGAGGCCTTACATCTTAAATGTAATCAGAGACGTCCCATAATGACCTGCGCTATGAGATTTTCGGGTCCAGACACAATCGGCTTACTGCGGAACAGGATGCGCACATAATCAAGCTCCAGGGTGTCGGATTTGCTGCCGAGTCTGGGGGAGTAGTAGATGCGCATCCCATCTTGCACAAAGGATTCGTAGCGGCTACTATCACCTGGTGGATGGGTATCGACCGATACCTCAAAGAAGGTGCCGCTTCAGCAGCGTGTGGGTTCGAGAGTGACAGTGAGTACAGTACTCTCCGCCTGGCGAAGAAAAGATTGTAGTTTTTCGGAGATGATTGCGCGCATTTAAGGATATCCACTCCTCTGCATTTTTGCCTTATATCTCGAGTTACCCAGCATACCGCCAAGCCAACCAAATCCTATTGCACATAGTAAGCCACAGACCAGGAATATTATCAAGCTTGTACCTGGTGCCTGGGTTGACAGGTGAGTAGGAAAGGTGGATCCAACAACCTGTAACGCGTGATTCACCCGGTTCGGATTTGGATTAATACCACTTGTATCAGCCTGTATACGTTGCGTGACTAACACTATGAAGTCACCGGCTGCTATAATCCAGAATACAATAGTGCTGATAGTCCCTGACCAGAAACCTGCCCAGGCCCCTCGAGATGATCCTCCTCCCCTGCGGGTGGCAAAGAAACCGGCAAGCAGGAAGAAAAGAAAGCCCTCAAATATTGCCACGTAGAAATATACTTCTTTTTTCAAAAACAACACGATAAGCGCTGCCAGTATTCCCTGGAGCAGTCCCCAAAGACATCCCTGGCTAAATGGGCTGGGTAATGGCCGGTACTCTACTAATTTCGGGCGCGGGGCAGCACCGGGGCTAGCTGGTATGGAGGGAGAGGTTGAGGGCTGGGGATGCGCAGTTTGGCGCGCGGGAGGAGATGGTGGTGGTGCGGGGGTAGGTCGCGGCGCACTCCATTCATTCATTTTGGACGGTTGTGATTGAACCTTTGGGTTGGATCTGTGTGTTGACGGAAAAGCAGCACCAATGCTACCCTCTGAGATAGTCGGATCGGCATATGCTATGAAGCCCGGATTCTGCAATGCCTGAGCAAATTCTTCCATAGTGCGATAACGTTCATCAGCATTCACAGCCAAGGCTTTCAGCAGTACTTGCTCTATGTTTAGTGAGAGCAGCGGATTGAGCAAACGCGGCGCCATCAGTTCATCGCGATAGCTGCGGTTGATTGATGTAGGAGGAATTCTCATAGTGAGCAGGAAATACATTGTGGCCGCCATTGAATAAATATCCGATTGAGGACTGGTCTTCCCAACATACTGCTCAACAGGACTAAATCCTTCTGAAACGGCTCGTACCATGGTTTGGGTATTGACGTTGGGATCGTAGAGCTTGGTCAGCCCAAAATCAACCAGAACCGCGGTTTGATTGGGAGTCAATATGATATTGCCAGGCTTAATGTCACGATGTATGACGGCGGGATTGCGGGTGTGCATTTCATGCAGAACAAGCATAATCGGCAGCAGCCACGCAAGGACTTCCTGTTCACTACAAGGTCTTCCTTGTTTTTTGAGCAGTTGCCGCAAGTTCTCCCCTTCAATTAATTGCATTACCAGGTAGAAGCGTCCATTAACCTCAAAAGCATCGTATACCTGGGGGAGATGTATACTCTTGATGGTGAAGAGGACAGCACCTTCCATGAGTGCCTGCCTGCGCGCGGCTGGCGTGACATCATAAGTTTCCTTGATAGCGCAAGGCCGATTTCCCTCACTGGTATCGATGCCACGGTAGACAGCGCCAAAACCACCTGTGTTGATGAGCGCATCGATGACGTAATGTCCTCCGATTGATGTCCCCGCATCCAATGGCAATGAATCGGTCATACAATTTTCCCTTGAGAGCTTCGCTCGAACCATAGTATTGATATTGCTATTTGCATGATCCCAATACATAGAACGTTCAAAGATATCTACGATACAACATTTCAAAGATATCTACGATACAATATTATAGCAGTTACATATTGATTAGATGGCTATTACTGTTTGCAATAACACGGAGGTGTGATAAAATGACACCGTAGTAGCTGATCTTTCATGCACACTGCTTGGAACAACAGGGTACGGCGTGTACTCCCGTTCTACCTGGTGGGCGAAGCAAACGAGGAAGAGAGCAAGTATTTGGAACAAGAAGTTATGTTTGAAGCCGATAAACCAGCCGAGCGAGAACGTGAAGCCATCCAGGAATCAGATTTGAATAGTCTGGCGCAAAGCGATAGTTTGCGTCTCTACCTCCGCGAAATTTCACGCATTTCACTGCTCAATGCATCCAGAGAGTCACTGCTCGCTGAACGTGCTGAGCAAGGAGATAAAGAAGCCCGCAACCAACTGATTGAGGCCAATCTGCGACTCGTTGTAAGTATTGCCAAAAAATATGTTGGGCAGGGACTTTCCCTCGAAGACTTAATCGGCGAGGGGAATATAGGGCTGATCCGCGCTGTAACCAAGTTCGACTACCGGAAAGGCTTCCGCTTCTCCACGTATGCTACGTGGTGGATCAAGCAAGCCATAACACGCGCGATCCTGGAGGGAACGCGTGTTGTGCGCTTACCGGTATATATCATGGAAGAAGTCATGCGAGTGAAACGCATGACGCGTCAACTATATCAAGAACTTGGACGCGAGCCAACCCCCGAGAACATCGGTGAGCGCCTGGGTATGAGCGCGGAGCGTGTGAGCGAACTACTGATTTGGGCCGAAAAAGTTTTCTCGTTGGATGCTCCCTTATCTGAGGAAGAGGAAAACACGCTGGGCGATATCATTGAAGATATGCGCGAACGCGGGCCTGTAGAGGTCACAGATCAACGCCTGCTGCGTGAAGAGATACGAAAAGTGCTTGGCCAGCTCACGTTACGTGAACGCCAGGTAATCGAATTGCGCTTCGGTTTATTAGATGATCATGACCATACACTCGAAGAAGTGGGAAAGAAGTTGAAGGTGACCCGCGAACGAGTACGCCAGATCGAGGAGCGCGCCATTCGTAAATTGCGCCATCCACAGGCAAGCCGCATACTCAAGGATTACCTCGATTGAGAGACCTCCTCCACTCCTACGCTTTGGCTATATGAATGAAGAATAAGTACCTTTAGCCGGGTAAGCTATATCCGTAGTGCTCATACGTTTAATCATTATAATGAGATTAAACCGGGGTACTCGTGCGGTATGCCACCAGAGCGAGCGACCAATACTGAATAGGGAAAGGAGGCCAGCGCTCCCTCCCCAGCACTTGAATACGGCTCAACCTGGGGTCCCTGCGCTGTAAAACAAATGAACGAACTGGCAGGCCAGAGCCTGGGCGGTTATCAGTTGGATGAGGAGATTGGGCGCGGCTCCATGGGGATGGTGTATCGCGGTAAGCAAATAGCACTTGGACGCGAGGTAGCGATTAAAGTACTGCCACGTGCTCTGGCAAAAAATGCCACGTATGTGGCACGTTTTATTCGAGAAGCTCAAATTATCGCGGGGCTGAATCATCCAAATATTGTGCAAATCTATGACGCGGGGCAACAAGCTGGATTGCTCTATTTTGTAATGGAATACGTTCAAGGGCCTACTATCGGAAGCTTGTTGCAAATTGATGGGACGATGCCCCAACACCTGGCTGCTGAGTATGCAGCACAGATCGCCGACGCTCTTGATTCAGCTTATAATGAGCGCAACGTTATTCATCGCGATATCAAGCCAGAAAACCTGATGCTCGATCGCTGGGGGAAAATTAAAGTGATGGATTTTGGCCTGGCTCGAGCTCCAGGTCACCTGCAAATCACAATAGCGAAAACGCTGGTCGGCAGTATTTACTATGCCTCGCCTGAACAAGTTTGGGGACAAAAACTAGATAACCGTAGCGATATCTATGCGCTAGGTGTCGTCCTTTATGAAATGGTTACCGGGCATCGTCCTTTTACGGGACGAACCTTACCAGAACTGACGCAAGCTATTGTTGGAGGTACACTTTACCCACCCAGCAGATTCAATCCCGAACTCTCTCCAGAGTTGGAACGGATCATACTGACAGCAATGGCGCGAAACCTCGACGAACGCTATATACATGCCACACTGATGGCACAGGATTTACGGGCACTCAACCTGAGGTCACCCACCAGCGCAACATTGCCTGAGCAAGGCCCCGTCTCTCATTCGCGTGCAAAGCTGCGAGAGACACGCAAAGGCATACTAATACGTCCTCCTAAACGTCCACAGGTACATCGACCACGCTACCTGGATTTAGAAGCAACGCAACCACTATTAGGTGAATCCAGGGAACATTCATTTGGGCAGCCACAAGGAGAGCCCGCACGGGAGCATTCTTCTAAAGAACAGAGAACAAATGAGTATGCGGATAAAGTCCCTACTAGACCTCTTGGACCTATTACAGATGTAGATACACGCACTCAGCAGCAGGTTGGACAAGCTCCAGGGAATCCGGGTTCGGTAAGGCGCCGCACCTTTTGGCGGCACTTGCAACGGATATTCAGGTCCAGTATGACCTAGATCATGTAGTATAACCTGGATTTGGGTAAGCCTGAAAATCTGGCGAGTGCAGGTCACAAGTCCAATAATTCGTAGGCCCCGTGGCAACCACAGGAACGTTGCAGGGTTCTCCTTTGCACGCTATACTAGATAATACAATGAGGTAATTCGCACGCGGAGGCTTTGTTGGCATGAATCTATCGCAACTAACATTTGGTGTTGCCTTTGTGGCAGGGCTGGCTTCTTTTCTTTCTCCCTGTGTACTGCCGCTGGTACCAATTTACCTGGCGCAACTCGTCGGTCAAAGTGTGTATCAATCTACGGCTACAGGTGACCAGGAAGATCGTCCTGCGCGCCTGAGGACATTCCTGCACGCGCTCATGTTCGTTTCCGGCTTTACCGTAGCCTTTGTGGCATTAGGCGCTACGGCCAGTACGTTGGGAGGATTTTTACGAATTCACCAGTTCCTACTACGGCAGATCGGTGGCATTCTGCTAATCATCATTGGGCTGCATTTGACAGGCTTGTTGAAATTGCCATTTCTGTACTGGCAAAAGCATTTTGAATTTCGTCCAAGTCGTCCAAGTCATCCCGCGTCCTTTGTGATTGGTCTGATTTTTGCTATTGGCTGGACTCCATGCATTGGGCTTATCCTGGGGCCAATCCTTGTGTTAGCCTCCAATACTGCTACACTTCGCCAGGGAGTATTTTTGCTGCTGTCCTATTCGCTTGGTCTGGGTGTGCCATTTCTGTTGTTGGGACTCGGACTCGACCGCTTTAGTAAGATAATGAAGTGGTTGAAGCCGCACGCAGGAAAAATAGAAATTGGCACAGGCGTGATTATGATTCTGGTGGGCCTGGTTATCTATTTCAACTGGTTGATCTATCTAAATCGGTATTTTAACTTCGGTATCTCGGTGTAGCACAGCACAGAAAGACGTGGTCTTTCTTGCTCTCTATACGAAAGCTATTCGCATTCCTCAATATCCGCTCGAATCTCCATCTCCAGTTCGGGATCAAGAGCGATAGGCTCGTTCATGGGTGCGCGAGCCAGGCGCATTACAGCTTCACGCAGATGTGCAGGCGCACGCTCGATTGTACAGCGTTCATGAATTAGCCGCTTGATTTTCATGTCGAAATGGAAGCGACACTCACAATACGGGCAGTCAGTGAGATGCTGCTGTACTATTTCTACTTCACGACCGCTGAGTTCCCGATCAATGTAAAGATGAAGACGAGCGACTGACTCATAGCAATTCATAACAATACCTCATTTCCTGGCTCTCGCAGGTTTAATAGACTAGCCTGGCTCGTCACGTTTATTGTTCCTGTTTATTGTAACATAATAAGGGGGGCTTTCATTCCCGCTGGTAGTGCGATATACTGCAAGAGCGAATACCCATAATGGGGGACCCCTGCATCTGTCTAAAATGCAGGGGTCAGTCGAACCCCGTACTCGCTTATAGAGGAGTATCGTATGCCCGAAGATCCCAAGGTTCCAGCGGCAGCTGAGAGTGACACAGCTCCAGCAGCGGCTGAGAGTGGCCCAGCTCCAGCGGCAGCTGAGAGTGAAGCCACGGGGAATGGAGTAACAGAAGATTTTGAGGCAGGAGTACTAGCCCAGTTGGATAGTCTCTACCGCACGGCTCTGCGCCTCACACATAACCAACAAGAAGCCGAAGACCTGGTTCAAGAAACCATGCTCAAGGCATTTCGTTTCGCCAAGTCCTATCAACCCGGCACCAATCTGCGCGCATGGCTCTTTCGCATTTTGAATACTTCTGCAATCAATCGCTATCGTAAGCAAGCCACTCATCCCACAACGACACCACTACCTGAAGGAGAGGAATTTTATCTCTACAATCATATACGAGACATCAGCGGGCAAGAGTTGAGCCCTGGAGCAGAGGAAGAGGTATTAAGCAGGTACCTGGATGAGGACGTATACAAGGCGTTAAACGACCTGCCGCTCAATTTCCGCATGCCAATCATCCTGGCGGATATTGAGGGAATGTCTTACAAAGAGATTGCCCAGGCGTTACAAATTCCGATTGGTACGGTTATGAGCCGTATCTCGCGAGCGCGACGTCAATTACAGCAATCACTCTTTCAATATGCGAGAGATAGAGGATACCTTCCTGTACAAGCCACTCAGAAAACCAGTGAGAAAGAGACTTAGGTTTTTACATTTGCTAACTGAAGAAAGGACAGCCGTATTTTGTTAACGGCTGTCCCTCAAATGCTAAAAGCGAGAATTACTCGCCACCACCACCTCCGCTAGCAGCACCCTCAGCACCCTCTACGAGAACGGTTTCGCCGACGCTTTTTTCGATGGCTTCGAGTTCAGCCTCCGAGCCCTGAATGATCGGTCCTTTGAACCAGAAGCGCGCACTGACAAGCCACCAGATCGTGACAAGCAGGATCACGCCCAGCACCACTACAGGCGTATAGTTAAAGTTACTCGCAGTAATGGGTGTGGCCGCA
>WNFB01005003.1_pt1 | contig 17495 bp, 15 predicted proteins | sample 5400501 | NCBI WGS metagenome assembly WNFB01 (sample SAMN13153341, study PRJNA577476) | soil metagenome | isolation source: 200 cm saprolite under Douglas fir tree site 2 hole 1 | place: USA:California | collected 2015-04-18 | reverse complement strand
AACATGGCGCTGTTGCTCCAAATTCCGATTTTTGATGGAGGGCAACGAGAAGGCCGGATTGCCGAGTCCCGCAGCCAATTGCGGCAGGAAGCGCTTCGTCTGCAATCGATCTTGAACCAGGTTAAAATGGAGGTGCATGACGGAATGGTGTCTTTGGCTGCCGCGAAGGACCAGGTCGGCATCGCGCAGGCTGGGATGCGATCGGCCTCAAAGGAGCTTGAGCTGGCACGCGAGCGCTATGCCGTCATCACGTCATCCAGCTATTTTGAAATGACGAATGGCTTGACGTCCGTGGTCCGAGCGCGGGAAAACCTCGTGGAGGCCCTCTTCCAACTCAACGCCGCACGCGTAAACCTCGCCAGAGCTACCGGCAGCCTCAACGCATTGGAGTAATCCTTGTCGGGATTCCAGTGATCAATATAAACCTGTCCGTTGAAATCTTTGAGGTACGAGGGTAGGGTAGTATGGCGTGAGATACCTTTTGCGGGATTATCGCATGAGTTAACATAATCGTTCTTATCAGACGTCAGGTATTTTTCATTTATGTCCCTCGAACTGCTCGGTCGTATCCAACAAGAACTGTCGATCACCGGCAGCGCAATATACGAAACCGTTCTTGCGCTTGCCGAACGTGCCAACCGCAAGATCCAGGTCCTCCGTTTACACAGCCAGGCGTCGAGCTTGTTGAGCCAGATCGAACAGGGCCACGGCGAACTCGGACGTCAAATTGCCGCGCTCTGTGCTAAGCGTCCACCATTCAGCCATGAGTCACCCCTGTCACCCGATCAATTGGAACGTTTCCTCGGTCAGGCCGGCGACCGCATTCAGCAGCTTAAACGGACACTGCTCAGCGTCGACAGCCATATCCACGAGCTCAAGCTGGAAACAATCCACCACGAGCTCCTGACCCTGCAACAGGATCTGAGTCTTCGTTGGGCGGCCATCGAACGGTTCCCTGTCGTCCAGGGATCACCGGTCACTGGGCGGACACTCGCTGAGGTGGCACTGCCTGCGTCGGTTCGTCTCGTCACGGTCCTTCGTGGACCATTTCTCGTGCCGCCCGACGATGCCCTCGTGCTCCGCGTCGATGATGTCCTGGTCATGGTCGGGCTGCAGGCAGATCTCGCGCAGGTTGCCTCAGAGTTCACCCAAGCTCGGAGCGCCAAGCCGGCGTGAGTCGTGAGCGAGACAAGCGCGAAGAGCGAGACTTGCGAGAAAAGCGGGGCGGGTGATAAGGATGACGGTTCGAGGTCCGAAGTTCGAGGTTTTCGGAACTTCGAACCCAGAACTTTGAGTCGCGCCTGTCGCGCACGTCTTGCTTGTCGCGCGCCACTCCGCCTTCTATGATGTACAATCCCGTGAGGGGGTACAGGATGACTCGCATGCTACAAGTCCTCATCTGCCTTGTAGTCTTGGCCTGGTTCGATATCCACTCAGCCGCCGCCGCTGAGTCCGCCGCATCAAAATCCAGCGACTCGCCGGGCCTCCGCCTATTGGAAGAGATTCAAACTGTCATCACCGATCTGGCCGAATCGGCAAAACCCTCCGTCGTGAATCTCATTCCTCTGTCCGGACCAGGACGAGGGCATGAACTGTCTCAAGAGCGGGCTCCCAATGCCTCAGGATCAGGGTCCGGCGTCATCATCGATCCTGATGGACACATCATCACGAACAACCATGTCATCGGCGACGCGACGGAAATTGAGGTCCGCTTTTCCGATAAGTCCAAGCTGATTGCGCAGGTCGTCGGTAAGGATCTGGATACAGACTTAGCCGTCCTCAAGGTAACCGCCGACCATCCCCTCCCTAGCGCGAAATTCGGGGATTCGTCGGCCGTGCGCGTCGGCCAATGGGTACTCGCCGTGGGGAATCCTTTCGGACTCGATCGGACGGTCACGCTAGGCGTAGTCAGCGGGGTCGGCCGGGAGAACATCAATCTCTCGCGATACGAAAATTTCATTCAGACGGACGCGTCGATCAATCCCGGCAACTCGGGCGGCCCGCTCTTCAACCTGCGCGGCGAAATCATCGGCATCAATACCGCCATCATTAACTTCGCCCAAGGAATCGGTTTTGCGATTCCCTCCAACATGGCCAAGCAAGTGATTCAGCAATTGCTGTCGCAGGGACGGGTGACACGAGGCTGGCTGGGCGTCGGCATCCAACCGCTCACGGTGGAGTTGGCACGCAAGTTCGGCGTCACCGAAGGCGAAGGGGTGCTGGTCAACGAGGTCTTCGAGAAGGACCCGGCTGCGGCAGCCGGCATCAAACCCGGCGACATCCTGACCCGCATCGACGGCACCGTGATCGACACGCCCAACCGACTCTCTCGCGTCGTGGCGGGATTGCTCCCGGGCTCGACGATAAAAGTTGAGATCGTTCGCGATCAGCAGCGTCTGGTGCTGGACGTCGCCCTCATTGAACGTCGAGACCACGCCGTGATCACCTCGCTCCCCCAGGCACGCACTGAAGTCAAGCTAGGCCTCGATGTGCAAGATCTGACGCCGGGCCTCGCCGATAAATTTAAGCTGCGGGAAAGCCGGGGCGTGCTCATTAGCAAAGTAGAGCCTGGAAGCCTCGCCCAATCGGAAGGCCTTCACGAAGGTGATCTCATCAAGGAAGTGAACCGTATCGATGTGGGATCGGTCGGAGAATTCAGCAGCGCAGTCTCCAAGGTCCGGCGAGGCGAAACCGTTCTGCTCCGTGTGCTGAGAGAAAGCCGCGCCTTTTACGTGGTGCTCAAATCGACCGACCCCTAGCAGGATGCTGAAAAAGTCCGCCAGCGGCGTTCTCGCATCGCTCAGAGGCTCAACGTACCGAAGCGTACGCCTCGCCTCTTCGCTCGCTGCGGCCTTGCTGGACGGCCTTTTTGAGCATCCTACGGGGGCGTTCTCCCCTTGTCACAGACCTACAGGCAATCGAAGTTCTGCTAGGCAAAATGGTTTTCCACAACAGCTGAATAATCAATGCGCCGTCGCGTGAGTCTCCGCCTTGTGCGCTTCAATGATTCGAACCGCAAGTTCGCGCGGCACTTCGTCATACCGCGCAAGTTCCATCGCATAACTGCCACGTCCTGCCGTGATCGAGCTCAGCATCGTGGCATACGTGAGTAGCTCCGCCATTGGAACAAGGGCCGTGATCTGCTCCGTCTGGTCTTTCGCCTCTACGTGGAGAATCCGCCCTCGGCGAGCATTCAAGTCCCCGATCACACCTCCGATGTGATCCGCCGGTGCCTCGACCTCCACCGTCATGATCGGCTCTAACAAGACGGCGTGGGCCGCCTCCAATGCCTTCTTGAACCCCATTGACGCGGCGACCTTAAACGCCATCTCAGAAGAATCCACCGCATGGTATGACCCATCGTAGACAGCCACCCGGCAATCGACGACAGGAAACCCCGCCAAGCTCCCGTGGTGCATGGCTTCGACCACCCCTTTCTCTACCGCCGGAATAAAGTTGCGTGGAATGACCCCGCCGACCACCTTGTTCTCAAACTTGAATCCCTCCCCGCGCGGCAGAGGCGCGAGCTCCAGCCAGCAATCACCATACTGGCCATGCCCTCCGGTTTGCTTCTTATATTTCCCCTGCGCCTGTGCCGTGGTGCGAATGGTTTCGCGGTACGGAATCTTCGGCATATGAAGCACCACTTCCGCACCGTACTTGCGGTGCAATTTTTCGAGCGCAAGATCGATGTGCAACTGGCCCATCCCGCTTAAAACCATTTCCTTCGTGTCGGCATGTCGTGAAAATTCGAGCGTCGGATCTTCTTCTATCAACTTATGCAGCCCGAGACTGATTTTCTCGATATCGGCATTGGACTTCGGCTCGATCGCAAAGGACAGCACCGGCCGCGGAAGCACCGGCTTTGGATAACAAATGGGAGCATTTTCGTCACAGAGCGTATCGCCGGTTTGCGTATCTTTCAGTTTCCCAATGGCTACAATCTCTCCTGGTCCGGCCGAAGGCACGACCGTATGTTTCTTCCCAAACACGCTGTACAGATGTCCGCTTTTCTCTTTGCTGCCCCGAGAACTGTTGAAGACCGTCGAGTCTGCGTGAAGGACCCCCGACAAGACTCGCAGAAAGGACAGTCGTCCGACAAACGGGTCTATCAGCGTCTTGAAGACGATCCCTGAAAATGAGTCTTCTTGAACGGCACGACGGCTCACCGCATCGCCTGTATCTGGATGCAGGCCTTCCAACGGCGTTCTCGACGCCCGGTCCATCGGCGATGGCAGGAAATCGACGATCCCATTGAGGAGCGGAACGATCCCGATATTCTTGATAGCGGAACCGCTGTAAAGCGGGACAATCGTGCCGGCCTGGACGCCAAGGCGAAGTCCATTGATCAGGTCCTCCTGCGTCAGCTCACCCGCGGCCAAATATTGTTCCAATAATCGATCATCTCTCTCGGCCACCCCCTCCTGAATGCACTTGCGTGCGTCCCCTACCACCGCCCGCTCATTCTCAGGTATCGGTAACTGCTGAAACGTGGGGATCTCCGTGCCCGAAGTCATGACGCTCTGTTGAACAAGATCCAGCACGCCGTCAAGCGGGGTGCCACTGCCATAGGGTAACGACACCGGCAATGGCATGATCCCAAGATCGCGTTGACACATCGCGACAACCCCGTCGAGGGAGGCACCGTCTTTATCTAATTCGTTGAGGAACAGAAGACAGGGCAAGCCGAGCGCGGTGACGCGAGACCAGACCCTGACAAGTTCGCTCCGGATCCCCGACGAGGCACCCACCACCAGGATTACGGCGTCCACTGCTCGCAATGCCATGACCGTCTCCCCGAGCAGGTTCAGTGCGCCGGGAGGATCGACGAGATTGATGGTGGTGTGATTCCAGGAACAACGGAGGAGACTGGTACTGACCGAACTGCGCCGGTGCAACTCTTCCGGCTCAAAGTCCGAAACGGTCGTGCCCTGTGCGATCGACCCGAGGTGGGGAACAGCGCCGGCGGCAAAGAGCATGGCCTCAGCCAGCGAGGTCTTCCCGGCACCGGCACCGGAGATCATGGCCACATTTCTCAGTGACTCCCTGGGTAGCTCGCTCATGGGGCCCTCCTCAAAGATAACCGGAAGACGATCACATCTTCCGGAATGAAATGGCCTGCTTGCATCGATGCGACTCCCCTTTCGCTCACACGTCGGCACCATGGTTTGTTAACCAACCTTGATCGGCAAAGCTGACATAGCGTCCATCGCCGATGACGAGATGGTCAAGGACTCGAATGCCCAGTACCTCCCCTGCCGACACCAATCGCGCCGTCAGGACACGATCTTCCTGGCTCGGCGTAGGATCACCACTGGGATGGTTGTGCAGGAAGATCACCGCCGCTGCGGATTCTTTTACCGCGAGTGTGAAGACTTCGCGTGGATGGACAATGCTGAGTGTCAAGCTGCCTTCCGATACTGTCGCGTCACGCATGATGGCATGCTTGGCATCCAGTAAAATGACTTTGAAGACTTCGTGACGCAGGTCACGCAAGGTTGGATGGTAATGGGTGAAGAGGTCACCGCTGGATGTGATTTTGGCTCCCTTGGTCAGCGGACCAGCGAGGGCACGCTTCCCCAATTCAAGGGCCGCTTTCAGTTGGGCCGCTTTGGCCTCCCCCACACCTGGAACCGCACAGAGTTCTTCGATTCCGCATTGTGCAAGTCCGGCCACATTTCTTGCTTACCATTCATCCTCCCTGCACAATAAATGACACTCTGAACGTTTTTGTACTAGCGAAAGCCCCCTCGGTAGCCACTTGCTAACAAATACGTACCCCTTAAACTGTTGAAATTACGTACAGAGACAAATTGGTGCAGTAATTGCTTTGGAACGCCTGCAGCAGTACACAGCAACCATGGGAGGATTCAATGGAATGTCCGAAGTGTAAAGGCCTCATGATGCTCGAGCGGTTCTCCGACTTCTTCTTAATTTTCTACGCCTGGAAATGCATCAACTGCGGCGCGATCATCGATCGCACTATTTCAAATAATCGACGGAAGAGCTTGGCCGCTCGCAAGCCCCAGGCAGTGGCGACCCCCTAGAACGATTGCGACTCGTCTCTATACTGGTCGACCCTCTCGATCGCCACGGATGGTCGACATTGCCGCACTGATGCCGCGTCGCTCGGGTCTTACGCCGCCAGATCACCAGGCGGCATTATAGCCACAGGCTCCAAGGTCGTCAAAATACTTCCATTGCTCTCGTTCCATTCTCTCTCGCTCCCACGCCGGATCCACACCAGAACTTCACACATCGCTTCAGCTGCACTTATCTTGACCCCTTCAAAAACGCTGTGTTAGAGTCAGGCGCTCCCGAAATGTCTCTCACCTCAATCTATGCGTGTCATTGCCGGCTCCCACCGAGGTCGACGGTTGAGTGGGCCACAAGGGACTGTGCTGCGTCCCACATCAGACAAGGTTCGCGAGGCCCTTTTTTCGATTCTCGGGACCCAGGTGTCAGGAAGTCGCTTTCTTGATTTGTATGCAGGCACGGGAGCCGTCGGGATTGAAGCGCTAAGCCGTGGAGCCTCAGCCGTGACCTTTGTTGAATCAGACCCCAAGGCCGTGCAGCTGTTACAGAAAAATCTACGGACCTGTCAGTTGCTCGACCGGGCGCAGGTTCGTGTGGGACAGGCAGCCGCCTTCCTCGAGCGGAAAGACTTGTGGGGTGGCCCCTACGACGTACTCTTTGCGGATCCGCCGTATGCCGCTCTGGATGAGTTAGACATTCTGATCCATGCCTGGAGGCCCGGGCTGTTGTCGGAACGTGCCGTCGTGATTATCGAACAAGACTCACGCACCGAATTGCCTGCATCGATCGACCATGCCGCGCTCGTGCGGCGATACGTGTATGGCGACACGACACTCTATCTGTACGGTGTGTCCACCTCAGAATCGACCGCATCATGAAAATTGGCATCTATCCAGGAACCTTCGATCCCATTACCCACGGACATACCGACATCATCACCAGAAGCTTGCGCGTGTTTGATAAAGTGGTCGTCGCCGTCGCACCCAATCCATCCAAGCATCCACTCTTCACCCTGACCGAGCGGCTGGAAATGATTCGGATCGTGATGAAAGAGATGAAACAGGTCGAGGTAACCCACTTCGACGGCTTACTCGTGGACTATATCCAGCAATACGGTGCCCATGCGATTATCCGTGGCTTGCGTGCGATCTCAGACTTCGAACATGAATTTCAGATGGCTCTCATGAATCGCAAAATCGCCAAACAGGTTGAGACCGTGTTCCTAATGCCCAGCGAAGAATATTCCTATTTATCGTCAACCATCATAAAAGACGTGGCCACCCACGGCGGCGCGCTCACGGAATTTCTGCACCCCGATGTCGCGCGCCAACTGCAGGAGCGGATCAGGAGTTTGAAAACATGAAGCTTGCTGCACGAGCGGGGCGAATTGCCCCTTCCCCCACCTTGGCCATGGCTGCAACCGCAAAGGCCATGGCCGCGCGTGGAATCGACGTCGCCGACTTCTCTTCGGGAGAACCGGACTTCGATACGCCCGAGCCGGTCAAAGCCGCTGCAGAAGCCGCAATTCGTGCGGGATTTACAAAGTACACGCCTTCATCCGGCATCGATGAACTGCGCCAAGCGATTATTGATAAGCTACAGTCGGAGCAGGGGCTCCGGTATGAGAAATCCCAAGTGCTGGTCTCTTGTGGCGCCAAACATTCGCTCTACAACCTTGCCGAAGCGCTCCTTGAAGCGGGTGACGAAGTCATCATTCCTGTTCCCTATTGGGTCTCCTATGCCGACCAAACCCTGCTGAACGACGCTACGCCGATTTTCTTGCCAACCCGGGAAGAGTATGGGTATGCCATTGATGATCATGCATTAGAACGCCTCATCACCACGCGCACCAAAGCGATTATCGTCAATAGCCCCTGCAATCCAACGGGAGCCACCTACGATCGTGGGACGCTCGAACGTCTTGCTGAGCTGGCTCTCCGTCGGGATTTCCTTCTGATTTCAGATGAGATTTATGAAAAAATCCTCTACGACGGGGCGACACACACGAGCATTGCCTCGTTAGGACAAGAGGTCGCAGCCCGTACCGTCGTGATCAACGGTGTCTCCAAAGCCTATGCGATGACCGGCTGGCGGATCGGCTATGCGGCTGGCCCAAAAGATCTGTTGACCGCCATGGCGAACATTCAAAGCCAGAGTACGTCCAACCCCTGTTCCATTTCACAAAAGGCTGCCATTGTGGCCTTGCGCGAAGGTGGTGCGTTCACAGAAAAGATGGTGACAGAGTTCGATCGGCGGCGGCGCGTCATGGTCGAGCGCCTGAATGCGATGCCCGGCGTTCGCTGCCGAATGCCCACCGGAGCATTTTATGCGTTCCCCAATGTGAGTGGGCTGCTCGGAAGGCAGAGCAGCCCAAGCGGAACAATCCTCACTCCGACCGATCTTGCAAACTACCTATTGCAGGAATTCAAGGTCGCGGTGGTTCCTGGTGAGCCGTTTGGGAGCACCCAGCATATTCGACTGTCGTATGCGACCAGTATGGAGACGATAGTCCGGGGAATGGATCGCCTCGATGCAGCATTCAAGCAGCTCACCTAGCAGGATGCTGAAAAAGTCCTCCAGCGGCGTTCTCGTTTCGCTCAGAGGCTCAACGTACCGAAGCGTACGCCTCGCCTCTTCGCTCGCTGCGGCCTTGCTTGGGGCAAGGCGCGTCTCGACGCGCCGGGGTTGGGCGGGTGAGAAGTCTGGCCTTTTTGAGCATCCTGCGTGGTGTATGCCTGTTATCCAAGACGTGCAGACCAGTGAAATTTCTGCGTGCCTACAGAGTTTTTCCGCAGCTTGCTAGAGTGAGGCCCCTCTTCGTGAGGGCCCCTTCAGCGTAAGATGACATCGGATTTCCGTTCTAGCAGGAGGAAACGAATCGTGCCAATCTATGAATACAAGTGCGAAGACTGTACGGATAAGTTTGAGGTCAAACAAAGTATGAAGGACGACCCCCTCACCGCCTGCCCGCGATGCGGGAAGCGCGTACAGCGCCTTATTTCATCGCCCGCGATCATGTTCAAAGGCAGCGGGTGGTACGTGACGGACTACTCCGAGAAAATGAAGCCTTCCGCAGGCAGTGAAGAACATGCACCCAAGACTGAGGAAAAGAAAGAAACGGCGCCGAGTACGTCCGACCAGACGACGTCTACGGCTCCCTCTACACCAGCTTCTCCCCCCTCGTCCGCGCCGGCAAGCACCCCGTCGAGCACAACCTCTAGCACCTCAAACACAGCGACGACCGCACCGTCGTCTTCCACCACCAAGTAGACAGCGGAGACGAGGCGCGCTAACGCGCGCCTGAGGCTTTGGCCGGCGCTTTCTTCTTGGCCGGGGCCTTCTGTCTAAGCTTTGCGGATGGCTTGCCAGCACCGGCCTTCGGCGTTGCGACTTTCGCCAACTTCGCCAGCCGTTCCTGTGCTGCCGCCAGGCTATTTTGCAAACCGTTGATCATGGTCGTCTTATCGCGATTGGCCCGAGAGAGACTATCCACCTGCGTCTGCAAATCGTCTTTCATCTTCGCAAAGGAGGCAACTTGATTCTGTAACTGCGCCTTTTCCATAGTCACACTCTGGAGCTCGGAGCGGAGTTGTTCGATTTGTGTTTGGAGCGCCGGGGGCCAATAATCGCACCCGGACAGACCCACCGAGACGAGCGTTATGGCGGCCACCGCAACAAGGTTACGCACCATCACTGTTCGAGTCATCGGCATTCTCCTTTCAGTGTGAACGATACAATCGACTTCACCGACTATCTGCGTCAAGATGCAGGCCGTGAGCGGCCAACTGTGCCACAATGGTGCCTCGTTCAATCGCTCCATCGCGAATGATTCGGATCGGGCCCCGAGCGTCGATGACGGTGGATGGTCGTCCACCGGTGGTCGGTCCAGCATCAATGATCAGATCGAGCGTGTCGCCAAGGCTGTGTTGGACCTCTTCGGCCGTCCTGGGCGGCGGCATGCCTTCACGATTTGCACTCGTTCCGGTCACAGGCCCGACTCGACGCAAGAGATCAACCAGCGGCTGCCAGGCGCTGAAACGAATGCCGACAGAACCAGTCCCAGCAGTCACCGCATCGGAGAGTCTAACCGCTGCGGGAAAGACGACAGTGAGAGGCCCAGGCCAGAAGGCGTTCATGAGTACGGTGGCCGCAGGTGGGATGCTTCGAACGAACGGCCCCAACTGAGCCCCCTCTCCGATCAGCACGAGAATCGGTTTTCCCTCCGACCGGCCTTTGACCTGCCACAATCTGGCGAGTGCCTGCTCGTCGAATGGAGCCACGGCAAGCCCGTAGAAACTTTCCGTCGGCAGGGCGATAAGCCCCTGCTCTTCGAGCACGCGACGCACCCGATCAGCAAGCATCTGGACGCTGGAAGCGACATAGCGCTCGATCGTAGCCATGGCAGGAACCATCAGCCCCCTTCTGCGCTATGTGTGACGTGAAAACGCACGATGTGCAATATCCGTCCGATAGTGAGCGCCTTCAAATGCAATCGACTTGGTCACGCGATAGGCTTCCGCTTGCGCATCTCCCAGGGTCTTTCCACGTCCCGTAATTCCCAGCACCCTACCCCCGGCCGTTACCACCTCGGTACCCATTCGTCTTGTACCTGCATGAAACACCATAGCCGTCGCATCAGTCGTGGCCGGTAAGCCGTGAATCGGGTGACCGGTCTGATAGGCCCCGGGATAGCCTCCCGACGTCATGACGACACACACTGCGGTTTCATCATGCCAGTCCACGGTAAGTTGATCGAGCCGATGTTCGACCACAGCCTCGATCACCTCCAACAAATCGGTCTTGAGCAACGGGAGTACGACCTGCGTTTCCGGATCTCCCATACGGGCGTTGAACTCCAAGACATACGGCGTCCCTTGCACAACCATGAGGCCGGCATACAGGACGCCCTGAAACGGACAACCCATACGTGACAGGGCTTCGATGGCGGGATAGAGGACCTGCCGTGTGACCTGCTCGCGCAGTGCCTTGGTGCCAAGCGGCGCTGGACAATAGGCGCCCATGCCCCCGGTGTTGGGTCCCGCATCGCCATCCCCGACTCGTTTATGATCTTGCGCCGGCAGCATCGGCACCACCGTCCGGCCATCCGTGAAAGCCATGATCGTCAGTTCCTCGCCGTCTAAAAACTGTTCAATCAACACGCGCTGACCGGCCTGACCAAACACCGCATGCTCCATCGAATCGCGGACGGCCTGCATCGCCTCCTCACGCGTCGTCGCGACCATCACACCCTTCCCCTGCGCAAGTCCGTCAGCCTTCACCACCACTGGAAGCACATGGTGATTGAGATAGGCCAAAGCCGAAGCAACTCGGTCGAAACTTTGCGCCGTCGCTGTGTGAATCTTCGCGCGACCCATGATCTCTTTGGAAAAGACTTTGCTCGCTTCGATGCGTGCGGCGCCCTTCGTCGGTCCGAATATTTTGAGCTTGGATTTGCGAAATTCGTCGACGATGCCCAATGCAAGCGGGGCTTCCGGTCCCACGACCGTCAGATCGATCTTCTCCGACTGTACGAATGCTTTCAGCCCGGCAACATCGTCGGCTTTCACAGGCACACAGGTCGCGAGCGATTCGATCCCCGCATTGCCCGGCGCGCAGTAGAGCGTGGGCGTGCGGGAACTTTGCGCGAGCTTCCACACCATGGCGTGCTCGCGTCCCCCACTGCCAACGACGAGAATTTTCACGGGATAGCCTTCAGCTTGAAGTCTTTCTTCGGAGGATGTTCAAACGGCTTTCCAGCAAGGCCGCAGGCGAAGGTAAAACCGGAGGCGTAGCCTCTTGGCTACGTTGAGGATTTTGCCGAGCCGAGAACGACGCTGGAGAGTCGTTTCAACATCCGTTAGTGACGGAAGTGGCGCATGCCCGTCATAATCATCGCCACCCCCTGTTCATCTGCGGCTTTGATAATTTCGGCATCGCGAATCGAGCCGCCCGGCTGAATGACGGCCGTGATCCCCGCTTGCGCGGCGGCGTCTAATCCATCTCGGAAGGGAAAGAACGCATCCGACGCCATCACGCACCCCTTCATCGGCATCTGGGCTTTCATCACCGCAAGCTTCACCGAATCGACCCGACTCATCTGGCCGGCGCCGATCCCCACCGTCTGCCCCGGTTTTGCATAGACGATCGCGTTCGACTTCACGTGTTTGCAGACCTTCCAGGCAAACGCGCAGGCCGCATATTCCTCGTCCGTCGGTTTGCGCAGGGTCGGCACGTTGAGCGCTTTCAGATCGGTCAAGACACCGAGATCCCGATCCTGCACGATCAAGCCGCCCACCAATTTCTTGAGATCGAAGCCCTCTTGCTGTACGTTCGTGAGCGGCCCGACGTCGAGTAAACGAAGATCCTTCTTGCGCTTCAATTCAGCGAGTGCATCGTCGGCAAACCCCGGCGCAATAACCACTTCCACAAACGTGGAGGTGACTTCCTTCGCCGCGGCCAGATCCACAGGGCGATTGAATGCAATCACGCCGCCGAACGCCGAGACGGGATCGGTCTCCCGGGCTTTCACATAGGCCTCGACCGGCGTCGCACCCAGTGCCACGCCGCAGGGATTATTGTGCTTGATAATGGCCACGGCGATCTCGTCATACTCTTTCGCCAACTCGAGCGCCGAATTGGCATCGAGGAAATTGTTGTACGACATCGACTTGCCGTGCAGGATCTTTCCACGGGACACCGATGGCTCGGTCGAATGCAGCTCTCGATAGAAGGCGCCTTGCTGATGCGGGTTCTCCCCATAGCGGAGCATGTCTGCTCGTTCGAACTGCAAGGACAATATTTTGGGAAACTTTACCTCGTTGCCCTGCACCTGCTTTTCGAGATACCCGGCGATCAGACTGTCGTAGCGCGCCGTGTGTTGAAACACCTTCATCGCCAGCTCGCGCCGCAACTCGTGCGACACCGTGCCAGCCGTTGCCGCGTCGAGCACGCGCTGGTAGTCGGTCGGATCTACGACCACCAGGACATCTTCGTGATTTTTGGCTGCGGAGCGCAGCATCGACGGCCCACCGATATCGATATTTTCAATGGCCTCTTCAAAGGAACAGTGGGGTTTCGCGATCGTGGCCTCGAAGGGATAGAGGTTGACCACAACCACGTCGATGGGTCCAATTCCATGCTGCTCCATCTGCGTAACATGGGCTGGTACCGAACGCCGTCCCAGTAGGCCGCCATGAATCTTGGGGTGCAGCGTCTTGACACGTCCGTCCAGAATTTCCGGTGAGCCAGTGTAGGCTGCTACATCGGTTACCTTCACACCGGCCTCTCGCAAGGCTTTTGCAGTTCCTCCGGTCGAGAGAACCTCGGCCCCCAGCGCAGCAAGCCCTTTCGCCATTTCCACCACGCCGGTCTTGTCTGACACGCTGATTAATGCCCGCTTGATGCTGGCCATAGAGACTCCTTGGAAGACGATCAATAGATATTACGTGAGTCGGAAGGCGCGGCGAAGAATAACAAATGAATATCCACCTTACAAGAGGGATGAAAGCCCTAGCCTGCATTATTCAAGACGGTTCGTCGCGAAATGGCGGAGTGGCGCGCGACAAGCGCGAGGAGCGCGACCCGCGTGACGTGTGAGCCCTGTCCCTGCCTGCCGCGCTTTTCCCGCCAGTCTCGCCCGTCTCGCTTGAGTCAGGGATCAGCGATTGCAGCAGAAGCGCGCACGAATAATGCGGGCTAGGCATTGAAGACCGATACATCCATCTCACCCCGGGCCACCCAGCTAGGATCATGCGGGATAGGCCCACAAATCCTGTCTGGCATGAGCCCACGCAGTATGGTAGGGTCACAGTGGCTATCAGCCATCTTCCGCCCGAGAGTTGATTCATGATGCGCAGAGCGATCCTAGGCGCAGGCGCTGTCGCACTTGCTCTTCTTGCCGTGGTCTGCATCCCCCGCCATCTTCCGACGACGCCCGCATCGATGCCCCTCACCCCGGCCTCCTTTCATGCACGTTTAGAGCGCGGGACTCTGACCCTCCGTGGCTCGCTCCCCAGTGAGACCAGCAAAGCCGCAATCCTTGAGCGAGCTCAAGAACTCTATGGAGCAACGCCTGGCCGCGTAGTCGATGAGTTGGCGGTGGATCCGAGAGTGGGACCAGCAGCCTGGGCGGGCGATGTCCCCAAGGTCCTCCCCGTCTTAGGGCACATGACAGAACGCGGCTCCATCATCATCGACGGTCGCACGATTGTCCTCAGCGGCCGGGTCGACAGCGATCGTGCCAAAGCCACCTTGCTGCGAGATATTGCCCCTCTTACGCAGGCTGGGCTCGAACTGGAAGATCATATTCTGGCGGCTCCGCTCTCGACTCCCTCCTCCTCGCTCCAGAAAAAATTGAATGAGATCCTCTCGCACGCCTCCATCGAGTTTGAATCGAATACCACGACGATGCCCCCCCGTGGTCGTGCCACACTGGACCAGCTGATCGCCCTATTACGTCGTGCCCCCCACACGGCCATTGAGATTGGCGGTCATACGGACAAGTACGGCAAGCCGGACTATAACCTTCAACTCAGCCGCCGCCGCGCTGAAGCCGTGCGAGACTACTTTATCAGCCACGGCCTGACCAACCAGTTCACCGCCATCGGCTATGGCGCCTCACGCCCGCTGTCGTTGGAGCAGACGCGGACCGGCCTCCAGCACGACCGTCGCATCGAATTACGCGTGAAAGGAGTTGGTGACCTATGACCATTCTCATCGGCCAGATCGTGGGATGTCTCCTCGTCGCGGCAGCGATTGGCGGCGCAGTTGGTTGGCTCTTGCGGAACTTGTCCGCCGCATCGCTGAAGCAACAGTACCTTGAACTCAACAGCGCCCTGAGGAGTAAAGAACAGGCGCTGCAGACGGCCCTGTACGACCTGAAAGTCAAAGCTTCGGCGATGCAGATTTTGGAAAGTAACATCAACTCGGCAGAAGCCCTTGTGTGCTCCACTCAACAGGAACTCTCGGGACGGAACGAACGACTCCAGGTGCTTCAAGAAGAGTTGGCTGTTCGCACGCAGCGGTTGACGGTCCTGGAAGCGGAAGAAGCCTCTGTTCGCCGGCGCGCGAGCGAATATGACGCGGCAGCCGCTGCACAGGCGGAAGAAGTCCAGCAATTCCATCTCGCACGCCAGGCCGCTCAACAGGCACTCGAGTCTAAAGAGGAAGAACGGCACGACCTCCAGGATCGCGTCGCCGAGTTGGAAGCCACCGCCGCAGAAGCCGATCGGCTACGCGCGCGCGTGGAGGAACTCGAACCGGCCCAAGGACGGGTCCATTGGCTGGAAGTGCAACTCTGCGATCGCGACGCCGAGCATCGAGCCGCACTCCACCAACTCGACAGCCAACTGGCCGAACGAGACCGGCGCATCGGCGCACTCGAACGTCACCAGCAGCAGCTGAAGGAGCAAGAGGCGACACTGATACAGTGGGAAACGAAATATGCCCGCACCCTCACGCAACACGAAGCACAGATCGCCACGTTACAAAAACAGCTTGCAGCACAGGACCAACTCCGAGCCCAGATCCTGCTCGATGATCAACTCCTCCACGAGCGAGACGAACGGATCGGCGGCCTGCAGCGCCAGATTCAAGAACTCGAAGTCCAACAGCAAGACCTGGCGGGTCAGGTGAAGGTGGCGGGAGAAAAGGAAGAGGAGATCACCCGCCTCCGGAAACGCCTGGTCGAAGTGCGGGCCGCACTCCGCATCAAGACCGATGGGGGGGCCGTGGCTCTTCACCAGAAGACCCGTCAGAATGGAAGTCAATTCAACCTGCACATGGAACAGGCGAAAGCGGCGAAAGAAGGACCGAAAGACGACCTGAGTAAGATTCACGGGATCGGTCCCGTCTTTGCTCGGACCCTGAACAAGATGGGGTTGCACACCTTTGTCCAGATTGCTCGCTGGAAGCCGGAGGATATCGCCAAGGTCGCAAAGAAGCTCTACACTGCCCCCGACCGGATCAAGCGGGACAACTGGATCGACGAAGCCAAAAAAGAGCACTATCGCAAGTACGGCGAGCGGCTCTAACGCGGCGCTCGCTCATCATGAAGCGCCTTTCATATCGTGACTCGTCGTTCGTATTTCGTCACTTACCGAATGAGCTTCGCAGAAGTGCCACGTGGATTCGACTTCACGAACGGTGAAGTTAGTTGGAGCTGAGAAGTCGGCGATTGCAGGAGAAGCGCTCAGTAAGACTGTGGGCCCGCACAGCGATTTCCACATCTGGCGTGCGGCCTCATGAAATAATGAGCGGTCCGCGTGAGCGCATTCGCTAGATTGATGGGTTAATGATACAGATGCCGTGTCCCCTGCTGTTCCAGGCGGTATCTCGGCCAGCTTGCAGCCCGGACTGGCCCACACCTCGGTTAGTCCACTCCTCCTAAAGTCTGCGCATCACAGTGTCATCTTGAGGCTTCCAGCAAAAGACGTCCACGCCAGGTTCCGTCATGGACTTTGTATTCAGGAACTCCACTCATGTTGTGCTCCTATCAATGCCCCAATCGTTGCCAGTGAATGGCGCCTTCTCGATCTCTCTCATAATGTTCAGGATCGTGCTTCTCCTCTCCCCGCTTTATTCCCGGCAGCGCCCAGTAGTCGAGACCGAACCAGCTATTCGAGAGGCTTTTCAAAAATTCCTTCTCGGTGCTGGGCCGCTCCAGATCCTGGCGGAAGGCGGTGGCGAACTCGCTTCGCACATAGGCGTCGAAGACGATCGGTTCGGCGAGGGATTGTCTGAACGGCGTTTGATGGAGGGTCGAGACCTTCCCGCGAATCTGCGAGATCGTGGCATTGCTGGAACCCAAATGATCGAAGACATCGTAAACCCACATCTGCGCGTGATCGTTGAACATGCCTGCGACGCCCCCGAAGAGATATTTCGGCGGACCGAGAACGAACGTATCCAACGCACTCGCATAGGTGCCGGCGACAATCCCGATCTTCGACACGACGTCTGGATCGCCGCCGCTGTCGGTATTCAGAAAAATGTGAAAGGCGTTCGGAAAGCGTTGATCCACGTAGGCCTGGCCCACGTTGGGGCCGGCCACGCCAAACACTTTCTGCACGGAGTACCCGTGGTTTGCCAGGATTCGTGAGGCACTTGCGCTCCGCTGCACGCCGCCGCTGTGACCGGACAGGTACAGCCGATCGGCCTGCCCTGCGTGACGCATGATGTAGGCCGCCTCGTTATAGGCCGGCCCATGCGACAGGTTGAACATTGACCATAGGACGTCGGTGATCGTCCCGTGGCGGTAGGGAGGGCTATAAATGTCGTAGTCCGGGTAGGCCACTCTAGCCCACGTCACCCAAAGTCCTGTGTCCTGTCCCCATTTGTCACCGCCGTAAATACCCCGCGAGAGAAAAATCTTCTCGCGGATGCGTCCTGGTTCGGGCACGTTGTCCCAATCCATGTATTTGGGGCCCGTGTTGAACTGGAAGATCTGCCCGACGAGCGGC
>WNFB01002039.1_pt1 | contig 17499 bp, 19 predicted proteins | sample 5400501 | NCBI WGS metagenome assembly WNFB01 (sample SAMN13153341, study PRJNA577476) | soil metagenome | isolation source: 200 cm saprolite under Douglas fir tree site 2 hole 1 | place: USA:California | collected 2015-04-18 | reverse complement strand
GATCGGATGCTCATCGGAGGAAAATCCATGGGAGGACGAATCGCGTCCCAGATAGCAGCGAACGGAGTAGACGTGAACGGGTTGTTCTTCCTTGGATATCCTCTGCACCCGATAGGTAAGCCTGACCAGTTGAGAGATGAGCATCTCTACCAAATCAAGAAGCCGATGCTCTTCGTGTCAGGAACGAGGGATAGTTTTGCGAGGCGGGATCTTCTGGAAATGGTCGTTTCTAAGATAGGATCATACGCGCAGATCCACTGGATACAAGACGGAGACCATAGTTTCAAGACCCCTGACGCCAAGACCAGCAACGCGGATTCAATGCACGAAGCTCTAGTTTCTCTAGTCGACTGGTTGCAAACGATGGCTTAGGCATCTGGAAGTTGACGAGGGTTTCCTGTTCAATACTGTACATTTATTAGAGGCGGACGCAGGTCCGGGGCTTAGAAGAACAATGTGCGACAGTTGTGGCTGTTCTTCAGAGCAGGAAGAGACGACTCAACCAGAGGAAGCCTAGCCCTATACCTGCTTGGGCATTGACACTTCCCAAATATCCTCCGGAGGAGCAAGAGGCTCCTTCGATCTTTCTTATCAAAGAAACGCTTAGACTGTTCTAGAATCCAGGTATCCTCGGCAATGCAAATGGGGCTCCTAGAGCTAGGGCTCCGAGAACGAAGATTATCACGACCCCCACAACCACTGCCATTATCGAAGTCCCTATCGCACCCAACCATCCCGTCTTGAAGTAGTGTTTCACTAGCAACAGGAAGATTAGCAGTCCGAGGAGGATTCCTATTGTTCCTAGGAATGCGATTGAGGCTCCTACTAGGAATGTTCCAACGCTAGCTATTCCCAACGCCTCTCCGAAGGTTACGCGTCGGCCGACTACTATTTCTCCGGCGAGCCAGAGCACAAACCCGATGACTAGGAGGTAGACGATGAAGAGAATGAGGAAGGTTACGAGGGTGGCGCTGAGACCTCCGATCGAAGGTAGTGCCGGGTTGGCCAAGAACGTGATGCCTTGTAATTTCTAGGTTGAATTGTCGAGTTATCCTTGTTGAAACCTCTCTCTCTCGGCTGTAGTAAGCTGTGATTCTCTTCGGGGGAATGTTGGGAAGGTTTAAGCTTGCAGGCTTTCGGGTAGCGTGATTGCCCAGGAATTGAGTATCCGGGCTCGCGCCCCGTCCGTTAGATTCGGACGCGTTGAGGTAGTATAGCCCGGTCCGCGGCTTGCGGGAGCCGGCCGAGAGTATGCACGGCTGTCACCCGTGCGACACTCGAACGAGTAGTCGAGCGCACGGCGGGTTCGAATCCCGCCCTGGGCGCCAATCCACCTGCTAAGACTTAACATCTGCTCCCGCGGATGGACCGGCTAAGGACGCTGTCCCTTGGTTTCCATAATTCACTCTCCTCCTCAGGAGATAGTTGTTACCGGGCTGACCAGCTTTGCTTCCCAGCAGAACCTAGCGTCAATGATAGCCTTCGTCATGAATGTCTCAGGCCAGCCTATGGCTCTCTACTGGGCGGAAGGAGTAGTATTCCTCGCGGACTTTGTCGAGCCTGAAGCTCTCCCTGACGAGTATGTCAAGGGAAAAGTCTACGCGTCCAACGTTTCACACGCGCCTATGGTGAAATACAATAATCTCATCAGAGTCGGAAACATGGAGGTCCCAGTAATCGACGTGTCATCCAACATTGCGCTACGTGATCTCGCTCGATGGATTAGAGAGAATCACCATTCTTCGCCCGAGAAATCTTAACTACGCGAAAAAGCCGGGTATCAGTCGGTCCCGGGGTAGCTCAGCCTGGAAGAGCTTCCGGCTGTAGTCCTGCACTCAATGTGCGGGTCAGCCAGCCGACCAGGCGTACAGAGACCGGAGTTGGCGTATTGCCAACGGATTGTCGCCGGTTCAAAACAGGACGTTGTCCTGTGAGAGTCCGGCCCCCGGGACCAACTCCGCTACGCCTGAGAAACTGGGAGGAGCCCTGATTCAGGCCCTATTTCGATTTGACCGTGGCTGGTCTTGATTCGAGCTCGCGAAGGATGAGTTCGTTCTGCTTCATCATTATGTTGTTCTGGTCTGTGAGGATTCGAAGCGCGCTTGCTATTAGCGAAAGGGAGGGATTATCCCACTTGAACTCATTCTCTTTGACGGCAAGTGCCTGCTTTCCCTTGATAATCGACCCTCGCAGATTCTCATCACTAGAGTCATCTGCAAACGTAACACGCTGTCTGCGGTCCAACTTATCCGACATACTCGCTGCGGCATGCTCCCGCTTGACATCTGGATAGCAATCCTCGCAGAACCTCAGACCCTTGAGTTCAAGGAGAGGATCGATCAAGCTGAGGGTCTTTCCACATCTCGCACAGAAATCTGCCATTTTACTGATCCAGCTGATGAGCGGAGTTGGTTGGGCTATTATATTATTGGGTCTTGTAACCTCGTCGCGCGTGCATCAGTACCTTCCCAGGATCTCGTAGAACGGTCGATCGCGGCAAAAGGATGATTCCGAGCCAATCACAACAAGATTCTTTGATCACAAACTCTTGATAGGAACATTCAGGGTTTGCACAACGCAACATTATCCGAGTCTGATGACTTACAAGAGCGATGAAAACCAGTGGAGATTCATGGCATAGCGGACACGAAGAATCGAGTTGGCGATCAACGGTGGAGATAGCCCGATTACTGAGTCGAAACTATTCCAGTATTCTCTTATTCCTTATTGCCGAGGCCCCATCCTGTCTTGAAGTTGGGCTTGATCTTGATGAACGGTGCCTCGCCCTCCTTCCACGGATCTCGTTTGACCCAGCTCAACTTCGAAAAGAACAGTTTGTAGAGTCGCCTATACTCTTCTCCCTTCTCGATAATCTCCACGGGTCCACTGAGCAATAGAAGCTTCTGAGTTCCTGCAGAGTCAACGAGAACCGCTGCGTGAGGGTTCTCTCTGAGATTCTTCAGCTTCCGGGTCCCATAGTCCGTTACAACATACGCGTAGTCTTGGTCCCAGACATAGGAGACGGGGACAACGTGAGGCTCACCTTTACGAGATGCCGTCGCAAATCTGCACAGCTCATTGTTCTTTAGGAAATCGATTTCTTTTGCGGACAACTTGACTTCAGAGGACGTATTGTTTGGCTTCTTTGGCAAGGTTTCTACTCCTAAGCGGATTCTATTATTTGAGAGCGTCGGAAAGCGTACCAGCTCAAGAAGAGAAACACAGCGAGATATGCCAGTGTTACTCCGAGATCTCTCAGAGCAACATTTGCGATTGTGTCCGATGATGCTAGGAAAGTTTCAGTAGCGCCTCCCCTGAATCTGAATCCACAGAAGTTGAGCGTGTTACTCCCATTCAGGGCCCACTGCATGAGCAGGTATCCAAGGTTGTCAGTTCCAGTTGCGAAGGTTCCGCCGGCCTCAAGCCGCCCCCCTGGCCCGCAAACACCTGTGCTTCCCGTCGCTCCGCTTCCAGGGGCATAGAACAGGATGGTTGTCTGTCCGAAGATCGAGCCGAGTACGCCACCGGCGATTGTGACTCCTATCCAGACCCCGAAGGACCCGAGGGCGGCTACCAGTGAGCTCTTGGAAAGAGTTCCAAGCAGGATGACAAGAGAGCCCCAGACCATAGTGGCGAGGATCAGACCTACAAGTCCAAGTGGAATGAGTTGGAGGTTGTTCTGGGACCCTTCGATTAGGATTCCGCCCACGGTAACGTACACCGTTAGAAACGCGTAGATGCCAAGCAAGGTTAGGAATGAAGCTACGATCTTTCCGAGGAAGACAGTGTTCTTAGACACAGGCTTGGTTAGCAGTGGGGTAATACTACCAGTCTCAAACTCTCCTGATATTGTGTTCATTGTTGTGGCAACCGCGATGAGGAAGAGGAATATTCCGGACAGCCCGTTGAAGAAGTCAAAGACGACATTCGAATTCGGCGTCAGCGGGACTCCATTGTAGTAATCGAGCAAGGGTGGAAGGGCGAGTTCAAGAGTAACGATAGCAAATACGAGAATGAAGAGTCCAACAATCTTCTTCTTCCGCAGGTTCCAGAGAAACTCGTAGTAGAGAATAGCGAGGAAGCCTGTTAGCCATGTCGTTCTCCTTTGTTTCTCCAATCGCTAAACCTCCTTTCCCACCAGGCTCATGAACGCGTCTTCCAGTCCGCCGCCCTCCTCTTGCATCTTCAAAATCACTCCACCAGCGCTGGAGACTGCGCGAGAAATATCCGCCCTTACATCATCTTTCGTGTTGAGGTGCAAAGTGTACACATTGTCTTTTGCCTCGACAGTCGCGAAGGGCAGAGCTTTGAGAGCTTGGAGAATACTGTCACTAGCCTTCTGGACTTCCAAGACTAGTCTTCGGCTTGGCATCGCTACTGTAGCTATGTCTTCGAGTGTTCCTGTGAACAAGGTAAGACCATTGTTGATTATGGTTACGTGGTCACAGATCTGTTGAACCTCGGCGAGGAGGTGAGAAGAGAAGAAGACCGTCTGCCCGCCCCTCACAATCCCCTTCACCATGTCCCTAACTTCAACCATGCCCACCGGGTCTAGACCAATGCTCGGCTCGTCCAGAATCACCAGTTCCGGATCGCTGAGGAGGGCTTGAGCGATTCCGATCCGTTGCTGCATACCTTTGCTGTACTTGCCAATCTTATCGCGCCCCCTGCTCTCCAGCCCAACCATCTTCAAAAGTTCCGCAGTTCTCTTCTTCCTCTCCTCTTTCGGCATCCCATACATCCGTCCGTAGACATCTAGAAGCTCTTCTCCAGTCAGGTGTTTCGGAAACTTCGGGAGTTCAGGCATGTAGCCGATCCTCTGACGGATCTTGGGCTTATCTCCAGCAGCGTCCATGCCCAGAATCTTGAGAGATCCAGAATCGGGAGTCAGTAGTCCTACGAGCATCTTTATTGTCGTAGTCTTGCCCGCCCCGTTGGGGCCGAGAAACCCGTGAATCTGTTTTGGTTCTACGGTAAGATTGAGCCGGTTTACTGCGACTCGGCTTCCGTACGATTTTGTAAGGTTCTGAGTCTGAATAACGGGACTGTCCAAAAGTTGTTCCCTCGACTTAACTCAACGCGGCCTTCGAAGGAGAGTTATACTTTTTCCTAGCTTATGACAGCCGAAGAATCTCGCAACGTATCCGTTCATTCAAACACAGCAGTTAAGTGCTCTTACACGTGCCTCCGAACAATCTAGTCGAACCATTACAGACTCAGAATAATCTGAACTGCACTCGATGGATTTCTTTAGCGAAATCACGCGTAAATAGTCTAGCAAATCCGATCAACTATCCTCTCTTGACACCTCATCCATCTTGGACTCATCATGAGAACGGCGCCGTGGGTCAATGAAGAGCGGAACTAGTTCCGCACATTCCCGCTGGATTGGAATCTTCGTGCTGGTCCTCATAATATCACTCGCTGAGCTCACAGCGCTAATCCTCGATTACCAGAACAACCGGTACCTCCGCCAATATGTCTCAGACAATCTGACCACGATAGTCGCAGCATCGATTGGCCTTCTCATAGTCGCTGGCGCGGCAGGATACGCGGTCTCCAAACTTGGAGTCCCAAGGCCTCCTGGACCCCGTACTCCAACCTTCGCGAAAATCGGCGCTTTCGTTGGGAGAAGATACAAGCTGATAATCGTCTTCTGGATTCTACTCTTTGCCGCAAGTTTCCCGTTATCCCAGCAACTCTCCCAAGTCACCACCTCCAGCACTAGCGGCGGCCAATCCAGCACGTCCCAGTCTGCACTCGCCCAGAATCTTATGGCTCAAGAATTTCCCCACCCGCAGTCCAACGCTAGCGCAATAATTCTCCTCCAGGAAAACGATGTTACCGACAACGCGACCAAAATATTCACTCTCCGCTTGGAACAGCGACTTGAAGCGCCGGGAGTACTCAACAGCCTAGAGAATTTCACCTCAATCTACACCATAGAGAGACAAGCCCTCACTGCATACTACTTGCAACAAGGCAACAGCTACCCAACAGCACAATCGTTTGCAAATCGAACTGTATGGCATGAAACTCTCTCACAATATCCCCCACTGATCCCATCGGTGATTCTCCAGAATTTCATCAGTCCGAGCAAGAACGCGATGATCATTCTTGTGAGCTTCTCACAGGCTCCCGGCTCGTTCGGTTCAGCGGACTCCGATCCGATATTGAAGAACATAGTGACGATGCGGAACATCATCTCCCAACTCAAATCCAGCGATAGCGAACCACTGCAAACATACGTCACAGGTGACCTGGCCACAACCGCAGATTCTTCTCTGGGAAGCACGGCTGACCTCAGCCGTATCGAGCCCGTCACTGTAGGCGCTATCCTAATTCTAGCTGGACTGTTCTTCTTTGCAATTGTCACCCCCTTCATCCCTCTGGCTGCCGTCGGAATGGCCTTGTTGATGGCAGAGGGAGGACTCTACCTCATTGGAAAATACATCATCCCAATCCAAGACACTACCACCACGTTTCTGTTCACCATAATGCTCGGAGTCGGCACCGACTATGCCATCTTCCTGATGGCACGTTACCGTGAAGAACGAGTTGAAGGCCGCGACAAGGCCAAGGCCGTCCAGACATCCATCACATGGTCGGGAGAGAGCATCGCCACCAGCGCAACAACCGTCATAATCGCCTTCGGAGCAATGACGTTAACCAGCTTCACCCTCCTCAGATCCATCGGCGTCGGTCTCGGATTTGGCGTGCTGATCGCCCTTCTAGTAAGTCTCACGCTAATCCCATCGCTCATTCTCATCGCTGGGGACAGAATATTCTGGCCAACATCGGGCAAAAGATTCGAGGCATATGCGGCTCGGGCCCGGAAGAAAAGAGCTGAAAGGCCTGGATATTTCCGGCGAGCTGCTAGTTTCAGCGTCCGGCGACCCGCCCTAGTCCTAGGGCTAGCACTCATCATATCCATTCCAGCAATCTACATATCACTGACCGGGTCCACGTCGTACGACTTTGCGGCAGGGCTCCCTCAAGCTGAAAGTGTCAAGGGTCTTACCGTCCTCGAACAGAGCTTCGGCGCCGGCCAGATAGGTCCAACGCAGGTACTGGTGCAATTCCCATCATCAATTGTCGTAAATGGAAACCTCACCGCGAGCGCGCGGGCAAGCTTAGAGAAGCTGAGCAAAAACATCGTCAACTTGACAAACGTGAAAGAAGTCACGGGACCTACTCGCCCGAACGGCATCCCGATAAACGGGACAGATCTAGGAACCATAGGAAAGGACAACCGGACCGGGTTGCTGACAGTCTTCTTCGCTGATGAGCCATTCACACAAAACTCTCTCAATACGGTTGCTAAGATACGTGACCTGATCGCCAATCTTCAGAGCTCAGATCCCTCGCTGGCACAAGACACCATCCTTGTAGGAGGTGCGTCCGCTTCCACCTTAGACTTCGCCAATGAGACGGTCAACCAGTTCAACACTATCAGAATATTGACAGTCGCGGCCATATTCGTCGTCTTGCTAGTGGTACTCGGCTCGTATCCACTCGCGATAACTGGCATACTATCTATTGGATTGAGCATAACCTGGGCCTATGCCGCGACCCTCCTCTTCTTCAACAACGTACTCCAATCAGGAGTCCTCTTCATCATCCCCCTGGTGCTCTTTCTCCTCCTCTATGGAATCGGCATGGACTACAACATCTTCATCCTAACCAGGATCCGAGAGGAAGCACAGAAAGGCAAGGAGACACGCCAAGCAGTAGTAGATGCTGTCGACCGAACAGGCGGCATCATCACAGCTCTAGCACTCATTCTTGCGGGAGCGCTGGGCTCGCTATTGTTGTCTTCCAATCGTCTTCTCGAGGGCTTCGGTTTCGCGATCGCCCTAGCCGTTGTCCTAGACGCAATGGTCGTACGGACCTATCTTGTGCCCGCAATCATGTCTCTGCTGGGACCTAGGGCGTGGTGGGGTCCCAATAGGCTGCGACGAGTAAGATTCGACAAGAAGAGCCAACCACAATCCTCAAACAATGCCTAGAGTTCGAGTTTGTTAGTTCTAGAAGACTCATAGTCGGGATCCGAAGTCCTCTCAAACGGAGCCTTGACCTACAGGACAGAGTACACTCTGGGCTTCCTAGCCCTTCTGCCTCTTCTGGCTACCGGCGTCGCTAAAGGCACAGGGTGGCTCGTTACTATCATCGTAGTGTACGTCGGTGTTCCGCTTCTCATCTGGAGTTTGCTAGTAGATCGCCTCGCATCGATAGTTTTGAGGGTAATCTGTCGACTCCGTGAATCCTCTGGACACCAGTACTACTTCGAGAGACAGGTGGGAAAGCCAGGCGTTTCGCGTAGAATCCTGAGAGATATTCGCGTCTTAGTTTTCGTGTTCTTTCTGTCCGCGCTAATCGTTCCCCAAGTGACCCAGGTAAACCTGCAGAACCCGCAGAATATAGTCATTGTTAGCAACGAGTTCATCTACGTAGCCATATTCCTGCTCGCCATACCCTCTTCGATACACGTCCTTCTCTGGGTCCTCGAAGATTCTGGACTCAGGTGTCACAATACGACCAGACTTACGGTCACAGTCCCAGCAGCTTGGACCTCGAGATGGTTGTCTTCTCTGGGAGGCATCGGCGCGTTCGTTTCTTTTGCCGTAGCAATGGGAGGAAGTCTTGACAAAGCCGTCTCACTGGGATTCACCCTATTGATCTCTCTTCTTCCATCCTGTATTCTGGCACCGACTCTCTTCTATAGGAGACTAGAGCCTGGAATCATAACGAAGATTCGTTCGAGCAAGGCGGCAATCACAATGGCACGCCTCTTTCCGCAGGTCTCTAGCCCATCTCTTCCCCCTTCATCGGCACCGACTCTACGCTCGGTTAGAGTGACTGAAGACACTAAGGAGACTGCTCAGCCTCACTCATAGTACCCTACGGAATTCGCTCGGCAAGTTACTATTCGCTTAAAGAGCACTGGAACGATGATGATTCTCTATGAGCCTGGCCGAGACGGCGAAGCCAGCCCTTCCGAGTAGCACGATTCGCAGCTATGCTATGATCGGAATAGTCCTCTACGCCTTCGGCCTCGTGTTGAACGAGATCGGCAACGGTCTCACACAGCTATGGCTAGTCCCGTACGCAGACACAATAAGCGCACTCGGCTTCGTGATCGCGCTTTACACAGCTGCTCTTGCAGGTCTCGGAACTCGTTTGACGGTCTTGATAGGCCTCATCTACGGCATCGGAATCTTTTACGTGAGCGAGCCCGACGCCACCTACGCAGCCTCGGGCATCAAAATAGGATCATTCAACATGACCCACGATGTCGGGCTTGGTCTGATAGGATTTACGATGATATTCTTGATTGCCCTGGCATTCTATCTGACGCGTATGAAATCGGCTCGCGGAACCCTCCCGAAGCAGGACCCTGGTTCGACAAGCTAGATCCGTCCCGCAATTCAATGAAATCTGTGGCGGGCCCGCGGGGATTCGAACCCCGGACCTCTAGCCGGAGATTTTCGCAATCTCCCACAGCTGACTCCGATGTGAAACCCCACTTAGGGGGCTGCCGCTCTATCCAGGCTGAGCTACGGGCCCAGAACAGACCCGGCGCGAGAGGATAGTTAATGATTCCTAACCGACGGAGACATGTCTATTCGAGATTAATTGTCTGATTCCCGAAGAATTCTTTGGGATCAACAATGTGAACTCTCTTTCCCTTTTTCGTCAAGTCCTCCGCTACCTGTTCGTTGGTCGTAAAGTAGCAACCATCTCCAGTGAAAAACCGGAGAAGCCCATGCGACGAATCGGAACAAACCAGAAAGTTCGCCATAGTCTTGTCGTCGTCAAGATCCTTTCCGCATAACGGACACTTGAACTCCACCCACAAAATGCGATAGCCTTCCCCTAACCAGTCGCTCTTGGAGCCTTTAACTCTTAACTGGTACAGAGCCCACTTGTAAATGGGAGTCGGCCAGAAAGGCCCACAGCTGAGGAAGTCAAGGCAGGCGTGGAGTGAAATCTATATGAAAACAGATTCATGTCTTGGATGGAAAACTTGGACGAGAAGATCGTAGTCAAGACGAAGCATGGAGAACTAACGTTAGAACAGCTCGCCGAGGTCCAGCCCGGATTAGCCCGGCTGATGAAGGAGATCGGTGATCGATTTCACGTACTATATTACGCGGCTAAGGGTGGAAACTGGAAGCTCGCCGAACATGAACAGAAGGTGACGATCAGCATCCTAAAAGTGGGAGCAACCCTAAGACCAAAATTCCAAGAAGACATCACCAGATTCATCCAGTCACATCTTCATCCACTAGCCGAGAGTATCAAGGCCAAAGACTGGGAAGCATTCCAACATTGCTTCAAGAACGCTGTGGATGGAACCAACAAGCTTCATGAAAAATATGGATACGGATTCATCCACTACAAACTCTCCAAGAATCCGCCCGATTACTTAGACCTGAGCTATCGAGAGTAAGTCTCTGACCGTCAAGGTATCGAGTGTCGTCCCTGTCTAGAGCGGCTCGTGGTCTGCGAGGGACCTTTATCCTGCGGCGGCTGAAACGTGGATGAGACGTGTGCGAAATTCTCTCTTGGCCCGCCTTCGCTTCAATGCCCTAGTTCTTGAGCGAAGATCTAGAGTTTCGTCGCGATTGGGCCTTGGTTCAACCATCTAGCATTTCTCCGCTGTTCGCTAATACCACCTGATTTGTAGGTCCGTCTGATAAGTTTTCCTAAAAACTCAAGCAGACAAGACGGTTCGGACCGCGTTTGTCGATCTAAGCTAGCATCTTTGCTATTTCATCCACGGCCCGATTCTTCGGAACGTTTCTTTCGTCTCCAGTTTTCATGTCTCTCAACCGGACATTGCCTTCCTTGAGTTCTCTCGGGCCGACAATCACTACGATTCTTACTTTGGCGGAGGCGGCATAATCCATCTGTTTTTTCAATGGACGCTCTTTGAGATCTCTGTCAGCGCGGAGCCCACTTTCTCGCAGCGCTCGCAGCACTTTGATCGTCTCGTCCCTCACTTCTTCTCCTGACATTGCTACGTAGACTTGTGGATGCTGATCGAGATCTGGGAAGAGCCCCCTCTTTTCAAGGGAAATCATGAGTCGCTCGAACCCACCGGCCACGCCTGTTGCGGGCATGTCTCGTTTCCCGTAGATCCGACTGAGCTTGTCGAACCGGCCTCCACCGAACACCGCACCGACATCCTCGCTGGCTTGATCATATGCTTCGAAGACTGTTCCGTCGTAGTAACTAATTCCTCTCACAATTCTTAGGTCCACTTGGACTTTGGACTTTTTTCCGAGGGAGTCAACGTTGTCGATGGTTCCTGTGAGTTCTTGGAGTCCCTTGCTGATTAGGTCGTTCTTCGGGAGCTTCTTCTCCAGATCAGATAGAACTCTGTCGGCGTCGCCGCCGATGTCTGCAAATCCCATGACGCGTTTCACTTTGTCTTGGGAGAGCCCTGCTCGGCCGAGTTCGCCTTCAATCTGCTCGGGACCTTTCTTTCCCATTCCGTCTATGATTCGTAGCAACCTCTCCAGTTCTTCTTGTGAGCGGACGCCTAAGGTCTGAAGAAACCCTTCTGCGAGCTTTCTGTTGCTTACTCGGACTTCGTGGTCTTTCAGTCCTACCTTGTCAAGAATGTCGGAGCCGAGGCTGATGATCTCCGCGTCAGCAGTGGGTTCTGCTACTCCATAGATTTCTGCGTCCCACTGTGTATGGTATCTGTATCTGGCGTACTGTGGTTCGTCGTATCGCCAGACTCCTCCGATGCATCCGATCTTGATAGGTTCGGGAAGATCGAATCGATTGGCGATCATTCGGGTCATGCCGACAGTTAGATCGAACCTGAGGCCTAGGTTTCGGCCTGCCTTGTCTTTGAACCAGTAGATCTCTTCCCGGACTCCGGGGCCTGATTTTGCCTCGAGAGTCTCGAGGTTTTCCACTGGGCTGGGCTCTAACAATTGGAACCCGTAGCTCCAGAGCACTTGGCGGATCTTGTCGGCGAGCCAGATTCTCTTGGTCATCTCCTCCGGTTCTATGTCCTTCATTCCGCGGGGGAGGGTGAATTGCGTCTCAGACAAGTCTAGGAACCATCGAGGCTCGGATTACTGGCTTTGGAAATTTTCAGGGTTTAACGTGTAATAGACGATGTCTGTACGTCGGTCAATGACTGCTAAGACGAGGTCCTTCCCATCCTTGTTTGCTCTCGCCGACAAGCCTGCTAGTTTTTCGAGAGTAGATTCTCCTCCTTCGAACACGATGGTGACAAGCCGTCTCATGGCTCCCTTGCCGAATGTTTCAAAGTCGTAACCTGCTTCTCCGTCCCTGACAAGGTATCCTCGGTCTCGAAGGTCTCTGTAGACCAGATATTTTGTCCATATTGTAGGCTTTCCAACGGACAGCTTGGTCACCAGCTGCTGTAATGACTTGGACTGTTTGGTCTTCTCGTCCAAGACTTTGATTCTCTTCTTTTCGACGAGGTAGAAAGTCTCGTAAGGATTGAGTGTGATCTTGTTTTCGACTAGGGTTCCAAATGCCTTCTCACGGAGATCCATCAGCTTCTCTGGTTCTCGGAGAAAGACTCCTCCCCTGGAGAGGTAGGCCTCAATGGCTTCAACGACGATGGGGGCTTGCTCGCTCTTGGCTTCCAAGGGTTCCAGAAAGTCGAGCAAGGCGGGTCGGCGGCTATAAAGCCATTCAAATAGAAAGACTACAATCTAGTTCCAGAAATCCGAAATGACTAGCAAGAATCTGGAGCCCGTTAGATGGCGGACTGATGTACTAGAAGTCGTGGATCAGACGCTCCTACCGACCAAGCTAGCGTATGTCCGTCTGAGAAGTGTCGAACAGGTCTCTGCGGCGATCAAGACGATGAAAGTTCGGGGAGCACCATTGATAGGAGTAGTTGGCGCCTACGGGCTCGTCCTCTCTCTGAAGAAGATCAAGACTCAAGATTTGGCCGAAGCTCGCACTCAGCTCCGAAAGTGGGCTGACGTTCTGATCCAGACCCGGCCCACAGGCGTGAATCTTCGATGGGCTGTAGAACGAGTCTTCAACACCTCATCTAAAGCGGGAGATGTCCCGTCCCTAAATGAGATACTCTCGAAAGAAGCGGAAGCAATTTTCAATACTGAACTTGAGGGTGCTCGAAAGATTGGCAAGTACGGCTCTCGGCTCTTAGAGGATGGCGACACAGTTCTTACTCACTGTAACGCTGGTGCGCTTGCAACCGCTGGCTACGGAACAGCTCTCGCAGTGGTTAGAGCCGCTGTAGAACAGGGAAAACGCATCAATGTGATTGCGACTGAGACCCGTCCGTTATTGCAAGGATCAAGGCTGACCGCGTTCGAGCTAGCTCATGACAAGATTCCGGTAAAACTCATCGTTGACAGCGCGGCCGCCCAGATTATGTCGCGAGGTGTGGTGGACAAGATTCTCGTGGGTGCCGATCGCATATTGAAGACTGGTCATGTGACTAACAAGATCGGTACTCTGCCTATTGCGTTGTCCGCGAAATTTTACGGCGTTCCGTTTTACGTGGCCGCTCCAGTTTCCACTATCGACATGGCTACAGATCCTTCGATGGTTGTGATCGAAGAAAGGAACCAGCGAGAGGTACTCTATGTTGGCGGGAAGAGAGTTGCACCGCGGAATGTTGAGGCCTTTAATCCGGCGTTTGATGTCACTCCGCCAGAGTTAGTGACTGGTATTGTTACGGATAGGGGTGTGGCTGGTCCGCCGCTTCTGGAGAGCCTACGCTCTTTGTCCGGGTGAGTTTGATGATTCTTCGCTGATGTTTCTACTTTTTCTACGCTGAAAGGTAGTCTTACGCCACCATTTTGACGAGCGATAGGCCGATTTCGACGGGGACGTTGCTAACTGACTCTATCCGAGACTTCCATTCATTTCCGATAGCTACGAGTGCATAGATGCCTATGACTTCTGCTCTTGCCTTGAGAATGATCTTCATCATAGCCCGCTGGGTCTCTCCACTGTCGATGATGTCGTCTGCGATGAGTACTCCTTCTCCCTTCTTGAACGCGTCTTTGGAGACGTAGAGACTCTTCATTATGGCGGTCCTGGGGGGAACGTAGAATTCCTCGATGAACTCTCGGACGCCAACTTCCCTGGATTGTTTAGCGACGATTAGTCTCGTGCCTAGTCTGTGAGCTAGCAGGGTTGCGAGTGGAACGCCGTCGACAGCAGCGGTCATGACTTTGTTCACTCTTTTGCCTGCAAACTTTCCGACAGCTTGTTGTACTGCTCTTTCTAGTAGCATTGTGTCGTTGATTATTCCGGTGTTGTCAAAGTAGCCTAGGTCGTCGAATTTTATTCTCTCGTGCAGCTCCTTTTCTAGGCTCATGTATTTCTGAAGAGTCCTGTTGATCTCTTCTGCGCGCTCCGCGGTTGGTAGTACGTGGCCTTTCACGTAACGACTCAACACTGTCTCGGGCAGATGTAGAATGCCGGAGAGTTCTCTGTAGGTGTATTGTTCTTTTGCCAAGTTCAAGAGTTCGATCGTTTGGAGTTTGTACTTGAGATCTAGAATGCGCGAGGTGTCCTTCATTGCTTGTATTCGCGCTTTAGCCCCGTGTACCCTGTATAACGTTTTCCATTTTGCGCGACCGGATCATTTTTTCCGGCGACTCTTGACAACTCCCCGACTGTTCTGATATTTTCCAACGTAAGCATGTGTCGCAGGCATGCCGAGTCTTAACAGAGAGAGCTGGATGAACCTCTCGCCCTTCCGAAGACTAACCAATCTATCTCCAGCATTATGGAGACTGACCGTGAGCTGTCCGCGGAATCCCGGGTCGACTAGAGCAAGACTCGCCACAATTCCCTCCCTTGCAAGAGATGATCGAATGTGGAGTACCCCGACAAGCCTCTCCGAGAGTTCCACCCGTTCAACAGTAGCGACTAGCGTCTGCTGGCCAGGCTTGAGCACCAAGGTCCGATCGGCGCGCAGGTCCATGCCTGCTGGATTTAGTCTCGGTTTTCCTGGGGCGATGTGAAACTGGCCGGTTTTTATTGCACTGACGATTTCGTTGTCTGAGAGAGCCATTACTGTGAACTCGATGACGACGGTTTCAAAAAGGCTTCCAAGGACATCAAGGCCATCAATGCAAGTAGGGAAATCTACGGTCAAGAGCGCGATCTCTTCACGTCCAGCACCTTATCGCAGCAAATCCGTGGGCTCACTAGCCGATCGTACAGTCTGGCAGAAAGGAATTCGACATTTGAAGAGGAGGGATCCGATTCTCGCCCGAATCATCAATGGAGTTGGTCCCGTTAAGTTCGAATTGGATGATGATCACTATGAAGCGGTTGTGGGCTCCATCATCTTTCAACAGCTAGCAGGTTCAGCCGCACGAGCCATTCTGAACAGGTTCAAGCAACTCTACGGTGGACGACTGCCGAGTCCAAGAGAGTACTTGTCAACTGATGTCGAGAAGTTGCGTGGGAGCGGGTTGTCGCCGCAGAAAATCTCCTACATCAAGGATCTAGCTGAGCGACTTGAGAATGGGACCCTAGACTTGAAGAGGTTGGAGAGTCTCCCTGATGAGGAGGCCCTCAGCGAGCTAGACAAAGTCCGGGGAATTGGCAGATGGACTGCAGAGATGTTTCTGATCTTCAAGCTGGGTAGGACGGACGTGCTGCCAGTTGATGATCTCGGTTTGCGGAAGGCCGCCCAGAAGGCCTACAGGCTTCGAAAGCTTCCGACGCGAGATAGGTTTGAACAGTTAGCTGAGAAATGGCATCCGTATTCTTCAATATCGACCTTCTACTTGTGGAAGAGTATGGAGAAGCCTGAAGCTCCCGCGAAGTGGTAGCTCGAGACTCGTCCAGGCCTTTGTAATTCTCGATTCTGAATCGCTGTGAGCAGCAGCGATCATGTCTGCTCTGGAGAGTCAAAGAGTTGAATCCGGGAAAGAGCCTTTAGATTCACGCGGTCTCTTTTGAAAAGACGTGGGACTACTGACGGGTCCGAACATCTCTGATGATTCAGAAGGGGAATCGCGTTTACACCTCAGAGTCGTAGGTAAGTCGATAGAATTAGACTCGGGTAGAGTTAGCGTGGTCTATGCTCAACCAATCGGGACGTCCCCGACAGATTGTCTGTTTATCGCCCACGGCGTGAAGAGCTCAATGAGCTCGTCACTCGTCAGCTACTTTCATTCAAGACTAGCTGCTCAAGGTTTCCTCACAGTGAAGTTCAACTTTCCCTACGCAGAAGGACGATGGCGCTTCGTTCGCAAACCAGATCGCATTGAGATCCTAATCGACTGTTACGAGCGGGTTATTGAAGAAACTCGCAGGAGTGAGAAGCCTAAGAGTCTCTTCCTTGGCGGCATTTCCATGGGCGCGGCGGTTGCGTCGCATGTGGTCGCGGATGGGGGCGATATTCCTGGAGTCGGGGGGGCTCTTCTTTCTCAGTTATCCACTTCATCGCCCGGGAAGCCCTGATGTTCCGGGAGACAGGCATCTCCACAAAATATCTCAGCCGATGATCTTCGTCACTGGAACCAGGGATATCTATGCAGAACCCAAAGCTATGAAATCAACTGTTTCCCGGCTGGGAGCTAGGGCGCAAATTCACTGGGTCGAAGGTGCGGATCGGAGTTTCGACAAGCACAAGGGCAGATCCATCCATACGAAGACTCTGAGGGAAATCGTTCAGACTTTGCAGGAGTGGGTAAACTCACCCAAGTGACCTGATTTGCGAGGGCACCTCGATTCCCGAACGCTATGCCTATTGGCTTCTATTTTCGGCCTATCCAGCACGCGTTCATGCTTTTGTCATACCAAGAGTTGACGTATTCACCAGTTGCTATTTTATTGCAGACAAAATTTGCGTCGCAGTAATCACAGATTTCTTCGTTACCGATGACCCAACCTGTCCCGGGGTCCATGTCTGTCTTTAGTTCGACCATTTCTTCAGATAGTCCCTGTGTTAGGGTGTCGAAAGGATCTTTCGTGCACTGATTGCATCCCTGTGCACACGGGTAAGGTTCGACTGTGTAAAAGGGCCCGCTGGGACCATTGACGGTGTCGTGGTAATCACAGAACGTGTTGCAAGAGAGGTCCCCTGAGAGTGATGCGGTGGTTCCTGGTGGAAGGAAAATGTTGTAGGCACCCTTAGCGCTGAGGTCTGCGACCGTTCCGGTGCCTATCCAGCCGGTGAGGGTCTTGGCGATCTGATCATTGGAGATCTGAGACGGCGGGTCTTGCTGAACGATGATTGGTCCCATTACCTTACCGATACCCACATTGTACTGGCGTAGACCACCTGAATAGCTAGTGTCGGATTCTAGATGTGCCACAACTAGCTCCAGCTTTTTCATCCATAGCGTTGAGGATGGTTTCGCGTAGTAGTTGCCCCAGTAAATGTTCTGCCAAGTGTAACCGTCCTGCCAGAGGGGCCCGCCGTTGTAATTCACGATCGACGGTGTTGCTGCCAGGTAGACTCGGTGATTGCAGGGTTGAGAATAGTGCCATACTCCAGAG
>WNFB01002038.1_pt1 | contig 17499 bp, 13 predicted proteins | sample 5400501 | NCBI WGS metagenome assembly WNFB01 (sample SAMN13153341, study PRJNA577476) | soil metagenome | isolation source: 200 cm saprolite under Douglas fir tree site 2 hole 1 | place: USA:California | collected 2015-04-18 | reverse complement strand
CCTCACTTTCGCGCGGCACTGGTATCCACCGGCGTTTTTCCTCTTCTGCTTCGAAGAGTTGCACTACCTGGTGCACCTGATTTTCCCCGGCTGGTTCGATCGGTGGCTCATCGCGTTCGACTATCGGCTGGTGGGCGCCCACCCCACCGTGTGGCTTGAGCAGTTTGCCCGCCCGCTGCTGAACGACTTCATGCAGATGGCCTACATCAGTTATTTCTTTTACCTGGTGGTCCTCGCAGGCATCCTCTACGCGCAGAAGGAATGGCGCGCGTACTGGGCGGTGATGACGTCTTCGGTCGCAGCCTATGCCATCGGCTATGTGATTTCGATTCTCCTTCCCGTTGAGAGCCCGTACCACTCGCTGGCCGCGCTGCAACACGTCGAGCTGGCCGGCGGCTTCTTCACCTCGCTGATTGGCGTGATTGAGCGCTTCGGACGGGTCCACGGCGCCGCCTTTCCCTCGGCGCACGTTTCCGGATCGTTTGTGGCGCTGCTGGGAGCGTGGCGCTATCGGCGATGGCTGTTCTGGGTTTTCCTGCCCTTCTTCCTGTGCATGTTGGTCTCCACGGTTTACGGCCGCTATCACTACATCGCCGACGTCCTCGGCGGGCTGGTCGTCGGGGCCATCGGCTGCTATTTGGGCCACCGGCTGATGTGTTCCCGCGGCGCGCTGCCGGACTGGGAAGGCACGCGCGGCGCGGGAAGCGCCGCACTCAGATAGCCGGGTGACGCCCGCGCCATTCGTTGGCTTGTTCGTACGCGTAGGCGATACGCAGCAGGGTGGCCTCGTCAAACGCGCGGCCGATGAGCTGCAAGCCCACCGGCAAGCCGGCGCGGGTGAGTCCGCAGGGTATCGAGACCGCCGGCAAGCCGGTGAGATTGGCCGGGCGATTCAGGCGCAGCAGCGCGCTGCGAACCGACTCTTCCTCCGAGCCGATGGTGACGCGCTCCTCGCCGATGCGTGGAGCGGCGACGGGCACGGTGGGCGCAACGATTGCGTCCACGCGCGCGAAGGCGGTGGCGAAATCCGCCTGCACGACCTTGCGCGATTCGAGCGCCTCCAGGTAGTCCACCGCGCGCACGCCAGCTCCTTTCTCGAGCCGCTTGCGCACTTCTTCGCTGTAGTCCGCAGCGCGCGCGGGGAAATAGCCCGCGGTTTCGTGAAAGTGCCTCGCCTCGGCGAGGGCAATCTGCGCGCTCGGTTCGACGGATTCCGCGACGTGTGGGAGCGAGACCTCCTCGATCTCGCCGCCTAACTCCTCGAAACTGCGCGCAGCGGCTTCCACGGCGCGGCGCACCTCAGCGTCTAACTTCTCCCAGAAATACTCCCGCGGGCGGCCCAGGCGAAATCGTCGCAGCGGCTTGCGCAGCGCGCCGCGGTAATCCGGCACGGGCGCGCGAGCGGTCGTCGCGTCGAGCGGGTCGCGCCCAGACGTCGCGCCGAGCAGGATCGCCGCATCGGCGACCGTGCGAGCCAGCGGGCCCACATGGTCGAAACTCCGACAGAGCGGCACCACGCCGTGGCAGCTCACGCGACCGAAGGTGGGCTTCAAACCCACAATGCCGCACAGCGCCGCGGGAATGCGGATCGAGCCGCCTGTGTCGCTGCCGAGGGATGCAGCGCACAGTCCCGCTGCAACCGCAGCGGCGGAGCCGCCGCTCGACCCGCCCGGAATGCGTGAGGTGTCCCAGGGATTGCGCGTGGGCCCGAAGTGCGGGTTGTTCGTGGTCACACCGTAAGCGAACTCGTGCAGGTTGGTTTTCCCCAGCACAATTGCGCCGGCGCGGCGCAGCCGGCGCGCCACGCTGGCGTCCTCACGGGGAATGAAATCGCTCAGAATCTTCGAGCCGGCCGTGGTGCGCACGCCGCGCGTCCAGATGTTGTCCTTGAGCGAGATGGGGATGCCGTACAGCGGCCCGCGGCGGCGCCGGCGCCGCCCGCGCGAGCCGAAGATTTCCTTCTCCGCCGCGCGAGCCTCGGCCAGGGCGAGGTCGCGGGTGACGCTCAGGTAGGCGTTGAGCTGCGGGTTCAGCCGCTCGATGCGGCCGAGAAACATCTGCACAAGCTCGACCGGCGAAAGCTTTCGCCGGGCAAACAGCGCCGCAAGCTGTTCCATCGAAGCGAAGGCAAGGTCGTGGGGACTCAACAGACTGGAGCCGCCTTTCCACCGAGGGCTGTGATGCTGCGCCCCGACCCTAGAAAATCTTCTCCTGGCGGCGCAGGTTCCCGAAGGTGCCGATATTGGCGATCAACAGCGCCACGCGAAACTGGTTTTCGGTGCGCACCGGGCCGAGCGCGATGCGGCGGTACTCGAAGGCGATGCCGCAGCAGGCGCCGTTGTAGCTCACCTGCACCAACTGGTTCTGCAGGAACTGCTGGCGAATGTCGTAGCTGAACCCGAGGACCGCATTCCAGCCGCGCCGGTTGAGCTCGCCGTAGCCCACCAGCGCGCGGACTTGATTCGACTTGGGCTGCAGCACAGGGTTCGATTGCAGCGCGAAGTGCGCCAGGGTGACGAAGAATTCGCGGTAGGGTTTCACCTTCAGCAGCGTGCCCACCGTGGCCAGTTTGCCGCGCACCGGATCGTATTCCAGCCGGAACTCCGCGTCGTACGGGCCGCCCGGCGTGACCCGCACGTCGCTCACCACCGGCGAGAAGCGGCGCGGCGCGTCGGCGAAGGCGAACCCGGTGATGGAGGTGAACGCCTGAAAAACGTTGCGCTGGGCGGGAACGAGCGCGCCGCCGAAGGTGGTGTCGAAATAATATTTCTGCGCGACGCGCCAACTGACCAGCTCCTCGGCCTGGCCCTCGCCGGCGCGCCGGTAGAGCCGCTGGGTCAGGGAGTACTCGAATTCGTTGGTATTGGTGAGCGTCTCGTCTTCGTCGAAGCGGATAAACCGGCCGAACTGGTTGACGCCGTTGACAAACCGGTAGACCACCTGCGGCTCGATAGCGTGCTTCCACTTCGCCGCAGCACGCTCCCAGACGCGCGCGAGCGATGGCGGCCGGATGTCCACGGTGAGCTCGGCGGTGGTGCGCCGCAGCGAATCGCCCACGACAGTGCCGGCGAGCAGTTGCGAGCCGTAGCGCGTGGTGCGCAGCACAAACGTGGGCGTGGCGCCCAGCCAGGGCCCCCAGCGCAGCGGCACGGTGACCCGCGGGGCGATTTCGCTGCGCTGCACGGCCGCGGGAGTTTCAAAGCGGCGCTGGGTCAGCAACGCGCCGCCCGGTCCGACGCAACCGGCGCGGCCCAGCGTGCAGGTCTCGCTGCGGTGGGCGGCATCGGCGAAGACGTCAAAGCCGAAATAAACCGGCCAGCGCCGCCAGGGAGCCCGCTCAACCGAGCTGAAGCGCGCCTCGGGGGCGCTGCGCAGCACCACGCTGGTTTCCGGAGTGGTGCTCGTGGGAAGGCCCAGAAAGTTCTTGGCGTTCAGCGCGGCAAAATTCAGGCTCAAGCCGTGGAAGTTGTTGGTCGCAAACGCGGCGCTGCGCACCTCGGCGTTGACCGCTTCTCCAAAGCTTTCGGCGAAAGCCAGCCGGAAGGTGAGTGAGGTCAGCTGGCTGATATCCGCCACCGCGCGCCAGCCTTGCGCCAGCAGCGCGTCGAACTCCAGTTGCAACCGATGCCCGCCCTGCGGCACCCGCACCCCGTTGGGGCCGCGCAGGCCGCGATCGATCACGCCGAAATAGCTGCCCGAAAGGCGGACGTTCTCCCAGGGCTGCGCGCGGAAATCGCCAATCTGGCTCCAGCCGCGCCGGCTCATCAGTTGCGCGCCCAGCGTGAAGTCCGCCCAGTCCGCCGGCGCCCAGTAGTAGGATTCGCCCGCCACGAAGCCCTTGCGCGAGCTATTGCCGAAATCGGGCACAAGGAAGCCCGACTGGCGCAGCTTGCGGCTTGCGGGCGCGGTGGCGTAGGGAAGATAGATCAGGGGGATGTGGAACAGACGGAAGTTGGCATTGACCATGGCGACGCTTTGATCCACGGTCAGCGTGGCGTGCGGCGCGTAGAACTTCCACTTGGGCCGATCGGGCGCGCACACCGTCAGCCAGGCGTCGCGGATCCGGTACGTGCGCTCGTTAAGCCGCTCAACTTCTTTGGCCTCAAAGTACAGCGGATTCGCCGTGATCAGGACATTCGGGTTCGGGCGGCGCTGGATTTGCACGGTGCCGCGCACGCGCTCGAAAGTGCCCCGGCCGGTGCGCACGTTGTAGCGGGCCTCGTCGGCTTCTAGGTGCTGCGTGTTGAAGTCGAACTGGATGTGCCCGCGGGCGAGCGCAACCGCAGTGAGCCCGCTGTATTCGACGTAGTCGGCGCGCAAGCGCAGCCCCTGATAGCGGATTTCCACGTCGCCATCGGCAATGAAAACGTCGCCTTCCTTGCGCTGCTGCTTGGCTTCGAGCTCGACGCTGCCGCCCCCGGCCGGCAGACGAACCTGCGCGCCCGCTTCGCCGACGAAAGATGCCAGCAACAGCAACCACACGATGGGTCGGGCCCGCCGGTCCTGCAAGAGCCCCCGCAAGAACGCGATGATCATCGCCGCGCGCAGCTTCGAAACAGGAACGCTAGCCTAGCATGCGCACTCGGTGCTCGCAACGCGCGCAGCGCGAGTGACGGCCCCGCTGCGGCCTGGATGTTCCGGCGCCGCGTTCTTCGCCGGTCTTCGCTGTTTGTTCCGGGTTGTTCGATTGGCGACATCCCCGCAAGCAACTCCCTGGACCGCCTCGCTACGATTGCTACAATGCTCGGCGTTCTTCCCGGACACCATCCGCAGCGCAAAACGGACCGGTGATCCAGACCTGCACGAACTGCGGCGCCATCAACGAAACGCACGCCGAGAGCTGCTGCTTCTGCGATGCGCGGCTCGCTCCAACCAAGAAAGCTCCCGCTGCTGTTGTTCCCTCCGCGCCTACCGAGGGGAATCTTGCTGTCGAGCCCGACTGGCGGCGCGAGGTGGCCCGCCGACTGGAATCCTACCGGGCGCGCCGGCGCAGGCTGCGCCCCGACGATGCGCAGACCGCACTGCCGTTCGGCAGCGACCCGGCCGCGGACGAGGCCCAGCGCATAGACTCTGCTGAGGAACAGCGGGCGCGAGCCTCTACGGTCGAACGCATGGAGATTGCGGTTACGCAGCCGGATGCGGACTTCGCCGACGCTGCCGACCGCCCGAGCGGCCCGCGCCCGCGCGGGGGTGCGGCTGGCGCCGCATCGCTGTTGCCGGTGGCGCCGCTCGGGGAGCGGCGGCGCGCCGGCCTGCTCGACGCTGCATTCCTGCTACTGGCCTACGGCGCCTTTCTGGCGCTGTTTGGCTCGCTGGGCGGCCATTTCGTTCTCGGCAAACTCGGCGCGGCGGTGTATGGGGCGACACTGGCCCTGTTCTATGCGCAGTACTTCGCGCTGTTCACCGTGTTCGGCGGCTCAACGCCCGGGATGCTGCTTCGGGGGCTGTGCGTGGTGAGCTTCGACGGCAGCGCGCCTTCGCCGCGCCAGTTGCGGTGGAGGAGCTTCGGCTACTTGGTCTCGGGTGGCACGGTCTTGCTGGGCTTCCTGTGGGCGTTGTGGGATGAAGACCACCTCACTTGGCAGGACCGCATCTCACAAACGTACCTGACCCGCGTGGAGAAGCCTCACGGGAGCGAGGCCCGTGAGACGCTCCGGTAAACGACGCGGTTGGAGAAGCCCCCGGAGCCGAAGCTGAGGTACACTTTGTCTCGGGCAGAGCAGAGATGAAACAGCGGTTTCTCAATCAGAAGCTGGGAAAGCGGATGAGCCGGAAGACGGAGTTGCAAAAAGCCAAGGCATCTGTGGCCCGGCCGGCCGCGCCGCGCCGGATCGGGAAGGTACCGCAAGGGCCGGCGCCGGAGAACGCCCGCTGAATCCGTCGGCCATTTTCTCCGGCCCGGCAAGTCTCCGCGGGGACAGCGGCGCGGCTATGCTATAATGTTTTTTTACGGAGAGACCAAACGAATGAGCCGCGTCGCCAAGCTGACTGTCCTATCGCTTTCCTTGCTCGTCCTTTCCTATGTCGCGCTGGGCTACGTGCTCGGCAAGACCGACGACAACCGGACTTATCGCTCGCTGACCGTGTATGGCGAGGTGTTGCAGCACATCCAGCAGGACTACGTCGAGGAGCCCAATCTGCCGCTGGTGACCTCGGGCGCGCTGCACGGCCTGCTCGAGTCGCTGGACCCGCTATCGGGTTATCTGAGCCCGCGCGAGTACGCCGACTACAAACAGAAGCTGCAGAACGGCGCGCGGGGCGAAATCGGCGCGATGCTTTCCAAGCGCTTCGGCTACATCGTGGTGGTAGCTGTGCTCCCCGGGAGTCCTGCAGAGAAGGCCAACCTGCGCGGCGGCGATATCCTGGAAGCCATTGCCGGCTTCACCACGCGCGAGATGGCGGTGGGGCAGGCACAGATTCTTGTCGCCGGTGAGCCAGGCACCGCGGTGAAGGTAGCGGTGGTGCGCCGCGGCCGCATCGAGCCGCAGGATGTGGAGCTGGTCCGCGCGCAGCTCGCCCCGCCGCACGTGACGTCCGACAAGCTGGAAGGCGACGTCGGCTACTTGCGCGTGCCAGCGCTTGAAGCGGGCAAGGCCAACGAAATCCGCGAAAAGCTGCTGCAGTTCGACCACCAGGGGATTCACAAGCTGGTGGTGGACCTGCGGGATTGCGCCCGCGGGGAGACTTCGGAAGCGCTGGCGGCGGCGCGCTTGTTCCTCCCCTCGGGCACGATTGCCACGCTCCGCGGGCAGACGATGGCCAAGCAGGAATTCCTCGCCGAGCCGGCTAAAGCGGTCTGGAAGTATCCGATGACGGTGCTGATCTCCGGGAGCACCACGGGCGCTGCCGAAGTGCTGGCCGCGGGCATCGGCGGTAACAAGCGCGGCGATCTGGTGGGCGCACGCACGTTTGGCAGCGCCTCCGAACAAAAACTGATCCCGCTTGAAGACGGCGCGGCGCTGGTGCTGACCGTCGCCAACTACTACACGCCGGGCGGAAAGTCGATCCCTGAGGACGGCGTTGCGCCCACGGTGGAGGTGCGCGCCGCGAACGAAGACCAGGGCGACATCGGCGAGGAAGAGGCGCCGCCGACCACGCGCGAGGCGCAGCCTGCTTCGCGCGACGACCCAGTGCTGAAGAAGGCCATCGAGCTTCTCAAGAGTGAAGCTCGCAAGGCCGCCTGACGCGTGGCGCGCGTCCGCGGGGGCCGCGCGAGACGCGCTGTGTCTCCAGGCTTGCATTCTCGTTTCTTCCTTCTTCTCCTTGCTGTGCTGCTGCTTTTCGCCGCAAGCTGCCGCAAAGAGCGGCTCGGCCCCGCCGAAATCCGCGCCATCACACGCGAGTTCGTCTTTGCCGCGAAGAGTGCGACAGCGGGCAAAGCGGAAATCGGCATGCGGCCGGAGAGTCCGGCGCAGCAGGCGGGCCGTCCGAGCCGCAGCCCCGGCGAGCCGCTGGCTGACCACATCTACATCACTCTTCCGCCCGGCCGCTCAGGCCAAGCCGACCCGCAGGCCCTCCAGGCGCTGGAGAATGAACTCAACCGCGTGGCCGAGCGGCACCGCCTCGCGCGCGACGCCCGCCCGGGCGCGCCGGGGCTGGTGCGGCTTGATTACCGGCGGGGCGACCAGCGCACGCACGCCATCCACATCATCACCCCCCTGATCCGTCATTCCAGAGTTCCGGCGCCCGGCGCGCGGGCGTCTTCGGCGCGGCTGGCGATTATCATTGACGATGTGGGGTACGACCGCAGCGCCGCCGATGCGCTGTTCGCCCTGCCGCTTCCGCTGGCGCTTTCCGTGCTGCCCAACCACGCGCATTCGGCCGACATCGCCGAAGAAGCGCATCGGCGCGGCTACCAGGTGATGCTGCACCTGCCGATGGAATCGAATGGCGACGCCAAGGCCGAGCAAATCGAGCTGCGCAGGGGGATGGGGTCGGCTGAGGTGACACGCCTGCTGGCCGGCATGCTCGATACAGTGCCGTACGCCGTCGGCGTGAACAACCACCAGGGCTCGCTCGCCACCGCCGATGCGCCGTTGATGGCGGCGATCATGCCGGCTCTGCGCGAGCGCCAGTTGTTTTTTATCGACAGCCGCACCACGACGGCCACCGTGGCCTACGACGCCGCGGCGCGCGCGGGCGTGCCGGCGGCCTCGCGCAACGTCTTTCTCGATGACACGCCGGTGCCCGAGGCCGTCCGGCGGCAGCTTGAGCTCGCCGCGCGGCGCGCGCGCCGGCAGGGCTTCGCCATCGCCATCGGCCATCCGCACGCCGCCACGCTCCGTGCGCTCCAGGAATATCTGCCGCGGCTCGAGGCGCAGGGCATCCGCTTGGTTTTTCCCTCGGAACTGGTGCGCTGATCGTGCGGCGGGCTCAGCCGAGCGTCTCCGCCGCCACGGCGAAGACGTGTTCCGCGATGGCGGGCGCCGCGGTGAGGCCGGGCGACTCGATGCCCACCAGGTGAATGGCGCGGGGATGCTCCGGATCGCGCGTGATGACAAAATCCGCAGGCCCAGGGCCGCCGGGCGGCACCAGCTTCGCGCGCAGCCCCGAATAGGCCAGGGTCAGATCGCTCAGTTCGATCTCCGGCAGCAAGGGCTTGGCGCGCCGGACGAATTCCTCCACGGGCAGACGGTCGCTCTCGTAGTCGTTCTTGTCTTGGACATACCGCGCCGTCGGGCCGACCAGCACCGTGTCCCAAAGAGTCTTGGTGAAGTGTACGCCCAGGCTTAGCCCCTCCGGGTGCGGCAGCGGGTAAACCAGCGCGTTGATCAGGTACGATTTCGCGCGCACCACCTCGCAATATTCTCCGCGCACGGGATAGATGCGATAGCGCGTATTCCCCAGCATCGCGGCCACCTCATCGGCGAACAGGCCGGCGGCGTTCACCAGGCAATGCGCTTCGGTCGCCTCGAGCGCATCGCCGATGCGCGTCCACACGCGGATCGACTCCTTCTGCGGCTCGAGGCGCTCGACCCGGGCGTGCGTCACGATGCTGGCGCCCTGCTCGACACCCACGCGCGCATAGGCTTTCACCAGCTCTTCGCTCGCCACGATCCCGGTCGAAGGAATTTCCAGGGCGGCGTGGCCGGCGATGTGCGGTTCGCGCGCGCGGATGGCAGCGCGGTCGATGATCCGCAGGCCCTCGACGCCGTTGGCTGCGCCGCGCTGTTGCAGCGTCTCGAGCTCGGCTTCCTCCTCCGGCTTGGCCGCCACCACCAGCTTGCCCGTGCGCCGGTGGGGCACGTTGTGCGCCGCGCAAAACTCGTAGGTCAGTCGGTTGCCTGCGACCGAGTGCCGCGCCTTGAGCGAGCCCGCCGGGTAGTACAGGCCGGAATGGATCACGCCGCTGTTGCGCGAGCTCGACCCCATGCCCAGCCGGGGCATCTGCTCGAGCAGGAAGACGTTTTCCCATCGCCTCGAGAGGGCGCGGGCCACAGCGCAACCCACTACGCCGCCGCCGATGATGACGATGTTCGCGGCCTCCATCACCTAGAAGAATAATCGAGCGGGAACGCCAAGCAAATGGAATGCAAAGGGACAGCGCACCAGTAGATAAGGGAGCTTCTTTCGCCACATCTCCGCCGGGCAGACCGGGCACGGGAAAGTCAGGCCGTTGAAGGGCGGATTTGGCGTGGCGGTTTGCTTGCCTGCTTCTTTCGGTTTATCCCCCGCTGCCTTCAAACAACGGCGTGCAATCGATCAGCCGCGCCGCCGTGCCGTCGTGCACGGCGTAGCGAAACCGGCGGCCCCTCTGCGTGGTGGTCCACAGCGAGGCGCTGCCGTGGGCGCCGTCCTTGTTCAACGCGTAAAAGATCACATAGAACTGGCCCAGGCGCTTCTTATCGCCATTGTAGTTGCGCGCCACCCGCCGCAGCGCCTCCAGACACGCCTCGGTGGGCGACATGCCCTTGCGCATCAGCTCCACAATGGTGTGTCCGCCGCTGATCTTGATGTTCTCTTCGCCCCGGCCGGTCGAGCCTGCCGCGCCGACGTCGTTGTCCACGAAGAGGCCCGCGCCGATAATCGGCGAATCGCCCACGCGCCCCGCGATCTTCCAGGCCAGACCCGAGGTCGTGGTTGTGCCCGAAATGTCGCCCTTTTCGTTCACCGCCAGGCAATTGATCGTGCCCGTGGGCGGATGCGTGACCACCTCGTGGATCCAGTCCCGCCAGGCCAGCTTCGCCGGCGTGTCGAGCAATTCGGCCACGCGCTCTTTCCATTCCGGGCTGTCCAGCCCCGGTCGCCAGTTCTCGGCAATCGAAGCCTTCCAGGCCAGCCATGCCGTCCGCGCGCGCTCGGTGAGCAGGTTCATCCTTTCAAAGCCTTCTGCCTCCGCAAAGCGCAACGCCCCTGGCCCGACGAGCATGACGTGGTTGGTGCGCTCCATGACGATTTTCGCCAGCCGCGCCGGGTTCTTGATCTCGCGGAGCGAGGCCACGGCGCCCGCGCGGCGCGTGGGCCCGTGCATCACGCTGGCATCGAGTTCCACTGCGCCCTCTTCGTTCGGCAGGCCGCCATAGCCTACCGAGGTGTCGTTGGGGTCGTCTTCGACCACGGTCGCCGCGCCTACGACGGCGTCAAGCGTGTCGCCGCCCTTGCGCAGGATTTCCATCCCGCGGTCGAGCGCATGGAGCCCGTTTGCGCTGGAGATAATCACCGGCCGGACAGCCTTCGCCGCCGCCTGCGCTCCGTCTCCGTTCGGGCCAACGGCGCCGAACAGTTTGCGCGCCCCGGCGGCCAGTCCGGTAACCAAGGTTGTTTGGAAAAACTTGCGTCGCGTCCAGTTGTCCATCGTTTTACCTCAAGGAAAGATTCCGTTCCGGGAGTTCGCAGACGCGTCAGCATAGTCCCTGCCTGCCCCGACAGCAAGAAGAAGCTGCTTGGGCGCCGCAGAAGCTTGCCGCCCCGCCGCATTGGTCAGCTCTTCCAGGAGCCTTTCGACCCGGTCCTGGCCGCGCCCGGAACTCGGAACGGCCGGCGCGAGACAACTCAACGCAAAAGCCAGCGGGCGAATTCGCATGGGCGCTTTCTCCTTTTTTATCCCTGGCCGAGGGGCAGGAAATATTGCGTGCCTTTCACCGGTTCTTGCAGGCGGCGCAGGAGCTGCTGCAGATCCGCGCTGCGCTCCACAAAATCAATCTCCGAGGTGTTCACCACCAGCAGGGCGGAAGCCGAATAGCGGAAAAAGAAATGCTCGTACGCGCGGACGACTTCCCTCAAATAGTCTTCCGAGATTTGCGCCTCGGCCGGCGCGGCCTTCTTGGCGATGCGCGCGCGCAGCACTTCCGGGCTGGCCTGGAGGTAAATCACCAGGTCGGGCGCGGGCAGCCCCGCGGCGAAAATTTCAAAATACTGCTCGTAGAGCTTCAGCTCCTCGTTGTCGAGGTTGAGATAGGCGAAGATTTTGTCTTTCTCAAACAGGAAGTCGGCCACCATCGCGCCGGGGGCTTCCACCGCATGCGCCTCGCGCAGGCGGCGGTGCCGCTCGAGCAGGAAGTACATCTGCGCGCGAAAAGCCGCGCCGGCTTTTTCGCGGTAGAAATCGTGGAGAAAGGGATTGTCTTCGCAGTCGAACACCCGCCGGGCATGCATCCGGTCCGCCAGAATCTTTGCCAGAGTGCTTTTGCCCACGCGGATCGGCCCTTCGACGGCAATGTAGCGCGGCGGCTTGAACCTCGGGACCGGGGCGCGTGGCGGGCGCCGCGCCGGAGCGGGCTGTGCGGGAGCAGCGCGACGCCGGGCAGGGTGCTTCTTCCTGCGTCGCGGGGCTCGGGCGCGCGGCATGGCGCGGGATTATAGCAGAGGAGGCAAAAGACGCAGAGGAGTGTAGCCTGTGTGCCCGCAACACTGTTTCCCGAAGAAGCTCGACAGACTGTTGATGGAATCACAGGCAGAACGACCCCGCCTCTTCCCGCAAAGAGCGCGGGGTCCGGTTTTCGTCCCGATGGAGCCCATCGAGACACCGGACTCCCGCAGCCGAGACGCAAGACATGGCGAAAGTCGAAGACCCCGGAGGCAGTTCCGGGGAGGCGGGCTACTCTGCCTTGCTGCGCGACGGAGCAGTGGCGGCGTCGCTTGCCGCAAGCTTAAACCGCGCGGTGAAGTGGCGCAGGAACGGCGCCTGGTAGGTCAGCTCAAGCCCGTGGATCTGCGCGCGCTTCTGCCAGACTTCGAGAATCACCTCGACGACATAGTCCACGTGGCTCTGCGTATAGACGCGCCGCGGGATGGCCAGGCGCACCAAGTCCATCGTCGCGTGCTCGCCGAACATCAGCGTGCCGATTTCCACCGAGCGGATGCCGCCTTCCAGGTAGAGCTCAGCGGCCAGCGCGACGCCCGGAAGCCGCTCGGGCGGGATGTGCGGGAGGAAGGCGCGGGCGTCAATGTAAATGGCGTGGCCGCCGGGCGGCTGCACGATGGGGACTCCCTCGCGCGCAATGTGGTTGCCCAAATACGCGGTCGAAACGATGCGGTAGTTCAGGTAGTCCTCTTCCAGCGCTTCGTTCAGGCCGACGGCGATGGCATCGAGGTCGCGGCCGGCCAGGCCCCCGTAGGTCGGAAAGCCTTCGGTGAGGATGAGCAGGTCTTTTTCCTGCTGCGCGATGGCGTCGTCGTTGGTGCACAGGAAGCCGCCGATGTTGGCCAGCCCGTCTTTTTTCGCCGACATGGTGCACCCATCGGCATGGCGAAACATCTCGCGGGCGATTTCGCGCGGCGTTTTGTCCGCGTAGCCCGGCTCGCGCAGCTTGATGAAGTAGGCGTTTTCGGCGAAGCGGCACGCGTCCATGTAAAGCGGAATGCCGTGGCGCGCGCAGATCTGCTTCACCTCGCGGAGGTTGGCCAGCGAGACGGGCTGGCCGCCGCCGGAATTGTTCGTCACCGTCAGCATGACCAGGGGAACGCGGCTTGCCCCGACCCGCTCGATCAGTTCGGCCAGCCGCGCGGTGTCCATATTGCCCTTGAAGGGATGGACGCGCGCGGGCTCGAGCGCTTCGGGGATGGGCAGGTCCACGGCTTCGGCGCCGACAAATTCGCAGTTTGCCCGCGTGGTGTCGAAGTGCGTGTTGTTGGGCACCACGTGGCCTTTTTTGCACATCACGCTGAACAGGATGCGCTCGGCGGCGCGGCCCTGGTGGGTAGGGATCACGTGCTTGAATCCGAAGATGGCTTGCACGGATTCGCGGAAGCGCGTGAAACTCGGCGACCCGGCGTAGGATTCGTCGCCGCGCATCATCGCCGCCCACTGCTCGGTGGACATCGCGCAGGTGCCCGAGTCGGTGAGCAGGTCGATCAGGATGGCCTCGGCCGGGACGAGAAACAGGTTGTAGCCGGCCGCCTCCAGCAGCCGCTGGCGTTCCTCGCGCGTCGTCCGCCGGATGGCCTCGACGGTCTTGATGCGAAATGGCTCGATGATGGTCTTGATAGCCATAAGGCAACCCCGATGAGGTAACCGCAGACGAACACAGATAAGCACAGATGCGCCGGGCGCGGCAAGGAATCTGTAGCTTGCTCCTCGCACCAGGCGCCCCAAGTAGCGTAGAATCCGCCCAGCTTGTTCCACGGCCCCTCAGCGGGAGAACCCTTGCTCCGCCTACAAATTCGCGGGGAGGAGACATGATCAAAACGAAGCGGATGATCCTGGCGTTTGTGGTGGCCCTGGCAGTGGACAACCTGTACGGGTATCTGGTGTTCGGCATAGCGCTGCATTCGTTCCACGCCGGGTATCCCACGTGGCTGAAATCAGAATCGGAGCTGCCCTTCTTGCGGATGTTTCTGTCGGGCGCGCTGAATACGGCGCTCATCACGCTGTTTTATGCGCTCTTTGCCCGCGGCAGAGCCTCGCGGCTATCCACCGGAATCGTCTTCGGGGTGCTACTGGGGTTGATCGCCGGCTGGGTCCCTCAGGCGATGAACAAACTGCTGTTTGTCCACTACCCGTTTTACACCCACTGGGCGCCCGCCATCTTCGGTGAGTTGCTGCTGATGGGCATCGTGCTGGGGCTGGTCTATCGCGAATAGCTGGCCCGGGAGCTACCAGCTCCGCGCGATGACCGCGACGATGCGGGCCAGTGCCTCGAGGTCGCGCGTATCAATCACCTCGCCCGAAGAGTGCGAATACCGCAGCGGCCAGCCGATGGGCACGTTCACCGAACCATAGCGCAGAAAAGCAGCGCCATCATTTCCGCCCCCCGTCACCCCGTACTGCACCGCGACGCCGTTCGTCCGGGCGAGCCCCACCAGGCGGTCCACCAGCTCCCGCGGAGTGATGTTCGAATTGTCCACGGCGCGCACCACAAACCCCTTGGCGAGGGGCGCGTCGGCGAAACGCTTCGATTCAAGCGGCGAATCCGAGCTGACAAACGTATCCACCGCGAAAACGTAGTCTGGCGAGCGGCCCTCCGCCGCCAGCCGCTGCGCCGCAGCCAGCGCGCCGAGCAGTCCCAGTTCTTCCCCGGTGGACCAGATGAAGGTGACGTCGCGGTCATTGAAGTTCGGCCCGAGGGCCCACACGGCGGCCACCAGCGCCGTGCAACCCACTCGGTCGTCGAAACTCCGGCCGTTCGCTCGCGTGCCGAACAGCCGTCGGTACTTCTTGGGCACGGTAATCGAGTCGCCCGGCTTGATTCCGAGCTGTTCCACCTCGGCGGCGTTGCCCGCGCCAACCTCCACGCGCCAGAGGGAGACTGCGCCGGGCTGTCCCGCAGGGCGGGCTGGCCACTGGAAGTCCGGCCGGTCCCAGCCCAGCGGGAGTTCCGCCACGCCGGGCCGCATGCCGGCAGCGGTATGCACAAGAACCGCGTGGCCGGCGAAGAACTCAGAGATGAAGCCGCCCAGCATCTGCACCACCAGGTGGCCGTCTTCGCCGATGGAGCGCACCTGGTAGCCGATCTCGTCCATGTGCGCCACAATGGCAACCCGCGGCGCGAGTGAGCCCCGGCGCGCGCCGGTGCGCGCCGGACCGAAGTGCAGGACCAGATTGCCGGCGGCATCTGTCTCGGGCTTGGCCCAGGGCGGCAACAGCGCCGTGATGGCTTTGCGCACCGCCTCTTCGTGGCCGCTGGCGCCGTAGGTTTCCACCAACTTCTCAAGGATGAGTGTCGCGCTCGGGCCGCCCGGCCCAAAACCGGAATCGGCGCCGCCCCCGCCGCCACCCCCGCCGCCCTCCTCCTGCTCTCTACGTGGGCTCTCGGGCAGAACATAGGCTTCGAGCAGCGCAATCAGCTTCCGCAGGTCCGCCCCATCAATCAACTCGGCAGGCGTCGAGGGCCACGCCGTCGCAATCCCGAGATGGACAAACTGCTGCGGCAGGACAGGGCCCTGCGTGTAGCTGACCCGCGGCAGCGGCGTCGAATAGTCCGTTATGAGCGGGATTTTCTTTTCCTCCGCCAGGCGCTTGATTTCCTGCGCCAGGCTTGCAAGCGGTGCCTCCCGGTCCGCCGTGCCGATTAGCACGCCGCTGCCAGGCGGCGCGGCGAGCGTGCGCGGCTCGGCCGCGGCCTCCTGGCGGTTGGTGGCGCGGCGGGGCAGCATGCGCCCCACGTAGATCATCTCGTCCGCCTTGACGTGCTGCGTCAGACGGTCCAGCCCGCGCGAGTTGGCCCACTGTGCGGCGACGAACGCAACGGTCAGCGTGCCGTGCAGCTTGGCTGGCTCGACGCGCCGCAGCAGCTCCACCAGTGCGGCGCAGCCAAAGCGATCGCCGATGCTCGGCGCGGTCAGCCTCCCGTAGCCCATGGCGTAGAGCTGGCGGTCGAGCGCGACCGGATCGAGCAGGGCCACTCCGGCCTGATTGACCTCGGCCGGAGAGCTTGCGCCGATGTCAATGTACATTTCATCCGGATGCGCCCCGCGCGGGGCATTCTGCCGGCTGGGTTGCAGGTGCGTCGAAAGCCCCGCGAACACGCCCGGCACGCGCTTGCCCTTTCGCGTATAGACCGCCGCGGGCTGCGCCGCGTGTAGCAGGTCAAACTGCGGATGCGGCGCAACCTGGGGCAAGCGCTGCACGCGCAGGTAGCCGTCCGCGGTGATGCCGCTCACCACGTAGCCGGGCTCGTCCATCGGCGTGACGATCAGCCGGTGCGGCGCTCCGCGTCCCAGCGTGACGTAGAGATTGCCCAGATTGTCGGCCTGAAGCGGCAAGTTCTTTACCCGCGAACGGATTTCGCCGGCGAGCGCCTTTTCATAGCCGGGCACGGCAGGCGTTTCGACAAACTTGGCCAAATCGTCCTGCAAGCTCTGCGCCCCGGCAGGAAGCGCAAGGCCGAGAAAGAAAATGGAAAACAGAAAACGGAAAACAGGCTTCCGCAATCGCGTCATCGCTGATCCTCTGGCTCTGGAATGCCACTCGGGGCGCGCCGAATGTAGCGCAGCGAAGCTGCCGGCGCAACCCGTACGCTCGCCCGGCTCCGTCTCTTCAGAGCTGGGAGCCCCGCCAAGAGAATTACACCTCGAATGCCGCCCCGCGAGTACAATGCGCTGCCGAAGCTTTCCGATGGAGTGAACGATGGGAAGAATTTTCTGGGCCGCGGTGGCGCTGCTGCTCGTTCGTGGACTGGCGCTGGCGCAGACGAAACCCGCGGACGCCGCGCGCCCGCGGGCCCGCGAGCTCGGAATTCGCCCGGGCGTGCTGGAGCCGGGGCCGCTCAACGCCATCACGGACGTCGCAGGCGTGCGCGTCGGCCAGGTCACGATTGTCGAAGGCGAGGACGTGCGCACCGGTGTGACGGCCATTGTGCCCCACTCCGGCAATATGTTCCGCGAGAAGGTAGCTGCCGCCGTGTACGTCTACAACGCCTTCGGGAAGCTCGTGGGAGCCACCCAAGTGGACGAGTTGGGCCAGCTCGAAACGCCCATCCTGCTGACCAACACGCTGAGCGTCTGGGACGCCGCGGCGGCTTTGACGCACTGGATGCTGGCGCAGCCGGGCAACGAAGCCGTGCGTTCGATCAATCCCGTCGTGGGCGAGACCAACGACGGCTGGCTGAACGATATCCGCGGGCGCCACGTGAACCCGGAACATGTGCGCCAGGCGCTTGCGAGCGCCCGCGGCGGGCCCGTCGAAGAAGGCTCCGTAGGCGCGGGCACGGGCACGATGGCGTTTGGCTGGAAGGGTGGCATCGGAACGAGTTCGCGGCGCCTTCCGCAAAACGACGGCGGCTATACCGTGGGCGTGCTCGTGCAAACAAACTTCGGCGGCTCGCTCACCATTGCGGGCGTGCCGGTCTGGCGCGAGCTCGCCCCGCCGGAGCCCCGCGCCGGCGGGGGCGGCTCGTGCATGATCGTCGTCGCCACCGACGCTCCGCTCGACGCACGGCAACTGAAGCGCCTCGCGGCGCGCGCCATCCTGGGGATGGCGCGGACGGGCTCATCGGGCAGCCACGGCAGCGGCGATTACGGCTTTGCGTTCTCCACCACACACCGCATCCCGGGCGATTCTGCCCAGGGGCCGGCGACGCCGCTGGTGGCGGAGGATCGCCTGTCGCCTCTCTTCCAAGC
>WNFB01002035.1_pt1 | contig 17506 bp, 15 predicted proteins | sample 5400501 | NCBI WGS metagenome assembly WNFB01 (sample SAMN13153341, study PRJNA577476) | soil metagenome | isolation source: 200 cm saprolite under Douglas fir tree site 2 hole 1 | place: USA:California | collected 2015-04-18 | reverse complement strand
ATCCGGAACGAGTTGAGCGCCGTGTCGGTCGTCTGGAAGCGCAGCGTGTAGCGCAGCGTGTCGCCCGGAGCGGCCGTCGTCGCGGGGTTCGCTCCGCTCGTGAGGTCGGCGACGGTCTTCTCGAAGATGAAGCCGGTGAGCGCCGTCGTCACGGTGTGGGCGTCCTGGAAGTCCGCGATGCCGGGGGTGCCGTCGGTCAGCGTGCGGGTGAACGACACGCGGTTGGGATTGCCGCTGCCGTCGTTGAACCACTGGATGGCGCCGGCGACGTTCGTGAGCGCGACGCCGTTCCGGGTGTTCGCGTCGAGCTGGGTCCGGTAATGGACGATCAGCCGCTCGGTCGGCGCGATCGCCCCCTTGGCCGTCAGCATCGACATGTCGAGGCGGCAGCCAGGCGGGCCGGTGTAGCTCAGCGTGTAGTCGGTGCCGGCGACCAGCGGCCCCTTGCCCGGGACCGGAGTGACGCCGTCGGCCGCGAACACCTGGGCGCTCGTGATCTGGGGCGTCAGGTCGCACATGCCGCCCGTGGGCCCGTCCGGGAGCAGGTCGCGGAGAGAGACGTCCCAGGCGTCGATGAGACCGGTGTTCTGGACGTCGAGCGCGAAGTCGCCGAACTGTCCGAGGTTCATCGTGGCCGGGCCGGACTTGGTGACGACGAGCGCGGGCGCCGCGATGGTCATCGGCGGCGTGATGCCGTCCTCTCCCGGCAGCGGCTGGTAGAAGACGCCGTCGATCAGCCGCCCGAATTCCCACTTGGCCGTGTTCATGAACTGGTTCCCGACGACGTTCGCCGGCGTGTTGTTCAAGACGACGGTGAGATCGATGACGAACTGCCGGCCGGCGTTGACGATCGGGATGTTGTCGAAGGTGAGCACGTTGCCGACGTTCGTGAACGTGTGCGGGACCGGCGTGCGGTCGTCGAGCCACGTGGCGGTGTGGCTCATGTAGGTGAGATCGGCGCCCGTGGCGGCGAGGTTGAGGTCGTCCGTGATCGTGATGCTGTGCAGGTCGTTCACAGACCCCTGGAAGTCGATGACCGTGCCGGTCGCCGGATCGAACAGGACGGGGATGATCAGCCGCCAGATGAAAGGGACGCCGATGGTGGCCACGGGCGCGCCCGGCGGGTTCTGCTTGTCGATCTTCTCGACCGGGATCAGGATGTTCTGGCAGCCCTGATTGAGCGTGCTGGTCGAGCCGTTGACGAACCAGAGCTTGTTCTGGTGACTGGCGTCGCACGACATGTTGCCCGTGAACACGACGCTGTCGAAGACGACCAGCACCCCCCTGAGGGTGCCGTCGAAGCTGAAGTTGCTGGTCATCGGGTTGGACGCCGGATAGTTCCGGATCGTGCAGTTGCCGTCGATGTTGATCTGGGAGGGAGGGACGGGGTAATTGACGAAGCCGTCGACCACACCGCCGGCGTCGGCGACGCAATTGATCGCCCACGCCGGGACGGCGGCCAATAGGGAAAGCGCGACGGCGAGCAGCAGGATGCGGATCCCGCTGAGGCCCGCCCTCGCATGCTTCGTTTCTCTGGAAAACATGTACGCCCTCGTTCCACCCACGAGCGACTTTGTCGCTCTACGGAGGGACCGGGGGCCGTCCATACTGCGGACTGGATTCCGGCGGTCCCGCCGTCGTGGGGCCCTCCCCAGGGCCCGTTAGACCGGTGACTTTGCGCGGCCATCTTTCGATGGCTTTGCCTTTGTCAGAATCGCTTCGAAATCAACTGTCGGATTCGCTGCTTCTCTCCAAAGCCTCCTCGTCGCCGTACAGTCAAGTCTTCAGATGCCCGCTTCACTCCGCCGGCAGGAAGTCGATCGGGTACGAAATCGTCACGGCCTGTACTTCCTTCGCGCCGAAATTGATCGTCAGGACGATCTTCACGACCTGGTCGGCGAGATCCGGCGCGTTCATGTCGGACGACTGCAGCTTGCACATCGACACGCTGCCGTCCGGCTCGATCGTCAGGCGCAGCACCATCTGGCCCTTCAAGGTGGGGTCGTTGCGCAGCGCCCGGTTGTACAGCCGGTAGAACGACGCCTTGTAGCGGTCGAACACGATCTGGATTTCTTCGTCGGTGCGGGAAGCCCCAGGCCCACCGTGCGCCACCGGCCGCTCGCCTCCGCCGATCGAGGCGATCGAGCTGGTCGCGCGTCCGACCGCCACACCCTGAATCCCGCCTCCACCGCCTGACCCACCGCCGCCTCCCACGCTGCGGCTCAGCGAGGCGAGGTTGATGCCGCCGCTCGCGCCCGGTGTATTGGCCGTCAACGTGGACCGTGACGACGCCGGGCCCACCGTGTCGACCTCGCTGTAACGCGCGTCGGCGCCGAGGCGCGGAGCGATCTTGTCCTTTGCCAGGCTCGCGAATTTGGCCCGAAACGCCAAAATGCCGGTCATTCCCACCTTCGGACCAGGCGGCAATTCGGGCTTCCCCGGCCCGAGCGGACCCGGCGGCGCGGCGGGTTTCGGCTTCGGCGCTGGGGGTGGGCCCCCCAGTCGCGGCCCGGCCGCCGCCGCCCTTCGCGTCGGAGGAGGCGGGACGGGGATCTCGATCGGCGGCGGACGATGGAAGACGACGTCGACCTGTTTTTCGGGAGCCGCGATGCGGACCAGCGCCCCTGCCGGCAGCAGCAGCAGGACGATCAGCGCGAGCCCATGCAGCCCGAAACTCGTCACCAGGCTGTGGGCGGACGGAGCCCCCGATGTCGAAAACATGCTTTTTGCGGTTCCCTTGGTCGTCACCAAGCCCCCACCTCAATCGGACGTGATGAATTCGATCTTCAAATCGTCGACGCGCGACTTCGCGAAGTCGATGATGCGCAGGACCCCCTCGTAGTTCAGGCGGTCGTCGGCGGCGATGAACAGCACGCGCCGCTCCGCGGGCCGGCCGGCCAGGATCTCCGACACGCGCGCGGCCAGATCGGCCACGGGAATCTCGCGCTCGGCCAGAGTCACGCGACAGTCCTCGGGGAGCCCCTCGCCCGCCGGCTGTCCGAGGATGTGGCAGGACGCGGGCACGATGCTCAGGATCACCTGGGCCTCTTCGGCCTGCGCGCGCACGACCTCGGCGGACGATCGGGGAATGCTGACGTCGTAGCCCTTCAACATGAGGGGAACGACGACCATGAAGATGATCAAAAGCACCAGCACCACGTCGACGAGCGGCGTGATGTTGATCTCGGAATGCAGGTGGCCGGCGTCCCTGTGGACGTGCATGATCTCAGTCCCCCTTCCCCTCGGCGCCGGCGTGCTTGGCGATCAGCCCCACCCCATGGAAGCCGGCGTCCTCGATCGCGAGCATGGCCTGCCGGACCATGCCGAGGCGGAGCCGGGCGTCGCCCCGGATCACGACCTTGATGTCCGGTTGCCCGGCGCCCGCCGCGGCGCGGAGGCTGTCGCCGAAACTTTCGGGCGCGACCGGTTGATCGTCGATCCACAGCCCGCCGGCCTCGTCGATGGAGACCAGGATCCGGTTTTTCTCGTCGCCCTGCTCGCGCGGCTTCGTCGTGTGCGGCAGGTTGACGTCCGGTCCCTTGTGCATCTGCGGCGCCACGACCATGAAGATGATCAAGAGCACCAGCACCACGTCGACGAGCGGCGTGACGTTGATGGCCGACTGGATCCTGGCCGGCTTAACGGGCCGCATGGGCCGCCCTCGGGGCCGTTTTCGGCACCTTGAACAGGAAGTTCACGAGTTCGGACGAAGCCTTGTTCATCTCGACCTGGAATTGGTCGAGCCTGCCCGTGAATTGGTTGAAGGCGACGACGGCCGGGATCGCGACGAAGATGCCCAGAGCCGTCGCGACCAGGGCCTCGGCGATGCCGCCCGATACAGCGGCCATCCCTCCGGACCCGTTGGCCGAGATGCCCCGGAAGGCGTTGATGATCCCGACCACGGTGCCGAACAGGCCGATGAACGGGGCCGTCGAGCCGATCGTGGCCAGAAGCCCGAGACCCCGCTTCATCTCGATCAGCGCCTCCTCCTTGGCGTTGTCGAGCGCGGTCGTGACGACGTCGAGAGAATCGTCTCGATCGCTTCCGGTCTCGCGCGCTTCGTACTCGATGATGCCCGCCGAGACCACCTGCGCCATGTACGAGCGCTGGTTCTTGCGCGCTGCGTCGATCACGTTCTGGAGCTCGCCGGCGCGGAGGGATTTCCCGAACACGGACTTGAACGTGTGCGACTGGCGCGAGGCCAGGCGGAAGCGGCGGTGCTTGTCCAGAATGAGCCCCACCGAATAGATGGAGAGCGCGGCGAGACAGATCATCACCGCGAGGCCGAATATGCCGACGTTTCCCAGCAGTTCCGTGATGGTCATTAGTTCCTCCCGTGCGCCGCAGGAGCGGGCCGCGTCCCGGCTGGCGCACCGTCGTGACGCGTCGTTTCCGATCGGATCTCGTAGTAGCTCAGCGCCCGCATGAACACGTCCTTGTCGATGGGTTGCCTGGAGTCGTCGAGCAGCGTCGAGACGCCGAGCGACGCGCCGATCTGCGAACTCTTCCAGGGAACGATGACCAGCGCCTTGGGCGCTTCCTGATTGCCCAGAATGGACATGCCCAGGTTCGCGTCGTTTTTCTTCTCTTCTTTTTTCTCTTCCTTCTTCTCCGCTTTCGTCCTGGCGGCGCCGGTGTCATGCTTGGCCTCGGGCGTGTCATCGGCCAGCACGACACTCGTCGCCAAAAGCAGCATCAACGCCACGTTCCGGATCATGGTTTCTCCTGTTTGCTTCCGCGGTTGCGAAGGTCGGCGATCCATTTGACGACCACGGCGTCGTCGGGAACGATGCGGCTGTACGCCTCGTAGTGCTTCAGCGCGCAGGCTCCGTCCCCGAGATACAGATCGCACAGAATGGCGAGGTTGCGGTGCGCATAATGGAAGTCGGGGAAATCCGCCAGGGCGGCCTCGTAACTCGCGCGCGACTTGGCGAACTCCCCCTTGCGCCGCTGCACCAGACCGAGCTCGTTGTGCGCCACCGGGTGGTGCGGATTCAACTCGAGCGCCTTGTTCAGGCTCGCCTCGGCCTTGTCCAGATCGCCGCTGCGCGCGTACGCCATGCCCAGCGCGATGTGCGCCGCCGTCGCTTCGGGCGCACGTTCGGTCACCTCGAGCAGCAGGGCGATGCCCGGCTCGTAACGCGCCTCCTCCAGCATGTGCACCGCCGACTCGTAGTCGGAGCGCACCGCGGCCGTGACTTGCAAGGACTGCGTGATCGTGAACCCGCCCGCGCTCCGCTCAACCTTCGATTCCTGCACGGGCGGGCGCACGTTCTCCGGCTCCGTCAGCAGCGCCTGGCCGGGATGCGAGGCGCAGCCGACGACGAGCGCCGGCGCGAGGACCATCGGAAGGATGAGGCGGATCTCAGTGCGCGCCGTCATGTTCCACCTGCGAGTCGTCCGCGGCCGCCGGTGCCGGGGGCGTCTTCCTGGCCGGCCCGCCCGGGCCTCCGGCGCCGCCCGGCGTCGGGGAGGGCGGCACGGGCGATCGGTACGCATAACTGTCGATCGCGCCGAGGAAGCCGCTGCTCACTTCCGATTTCGCGTAACGTCCCGGCATCATCACCGCGAGCCTGCCGAGACTCTTCTCGATCCACGCGTTGAAAACACCTTTGCGCAACAATTCAAGGTTCTTCTCGTGGAAGTGGATGGCTTTCTCCTCGAACGGAAACGCCTCCTCGTCGAGGGCCCGCTCGTACTCCGCCATATCCGCGGGCTTCAGGTCGGTCGGCCGCTCCGACTCCGCCAGTGAGCGGCTGAAATCGAAGTAGATCTCGGCCATGTAATACGTGGCGGCCGCCGTCACCTCGGCGATTTCGTACTCCACCAGCCGGTCCATGGCCTCGATCGCGGCGTCCATGCGCTGCTTCTTCTCCTGCAGGCTGGACTCGAACGGCTGCCGCAGCTTCACGTCCGCGAACTCCTGGTAAACCCGATCCGCGAGGACCAGCGCGGCGCGTCCGGCGAACGTTCGCGTCCGGGCGGTCCTTTCCGGCCCTGCCTCCGCATCGATGCGGACGATTTCCGTCAACTCGCGCCGATAGAGCGCGTCGTCGTGCGCCGCGTTGTGAATTTCGGCGATCTTGAAGCGGGTCTCGAGGACCGTCTCGACCGGCTTCGGAAACTCCTTGACGTAGCGTCCGTACACGCCCAGCGCGCGATCCGGGGCCTTGGACTGCTGGTAGAGGTCTCCCGCGACGAGCAGCGCCTCGCGGCGGACCGCCGGATCCTTGGACTCGGATGAGAGGCGCTCGTATTCGCCGGCGGCGCGCGGCAACTGGCCGCTCTCCCGGTAGGCCAGGGCGATCTGTCGGGTGGCCTCGAGATGCAATGGGTGCTCGGGGTAGGCGCTGCGAAACGCTTCGAGCACGCCCGCGGACGCCGTCCAGTCCTTCAGCCGGATCAGCGCGGCGCCTGCGTCGTACTCGGCGGTCGGACGGATGGTGGACGTCGGCGCCGCCGACCGAATTCTCAGGAAGTGGTCGGCGGCCGCGCGATAGTCCTGCGCGGCGTTGGCGGCCTCACCCTGCTTGTAGATCGAGGCGGCGAGGTTGTCGACGAACGCGGCGCGCGACTTGTCGCCCTCCGGCGTGACCGCGAGGACCTGGGTGTATGCCTTTTCGGCGTCCGGATACCGGGCCAACTCGAACGAGCCGTGCGCCACGACGATCCACGAGGAGCGCCGGACGGGCGCCTCGGCGGCCGGATAGGTATCGATGACGCGCCGGGCGGTCGCCACGGCGGTGCCGTAGTCCTTCATTTCATACAGGTCGTCCGCGGCTGCTCCCAGGACCACCGCCGCCTTCTCGTGCTGTGGGAAGGTGTCTGCGAATTTGATCGAGCTCGTGACCATCGCGCCCGCGACGGCGTCGCGCTGTTTTGTGTCCGCGACCTTCAGCTCCTCGCGGTAGGCGTACACCGCGGCGTAGCCCGCGGCCGCCGACTGCGCGTGCGGCGGGTATTCGTAGGCCGTGCGCTCGTACTGTCTGGCCGCCTCGGCGAAATCCTTGTGCTCGAGGAGAAGGTCCGCGAGCCGGTAGTGGATCGGCGGCGTCTCGGCGTCCGTGGGGAACGACTGGAGGTATTCGCCGTACCAGCGGAGGGCCTCGCGATAATTCGCGGTCTTCTCGTCCTCTTTCTGAGTGCCCTGATATTGGGCGTGATAGTGCGTCGCGAGATCCTTCAGGTTCGCCTTCAGGTAGGCCAGCACGTCCGGCGTCTCTTCCGGTTTGAAATGTCTCCAGTATTCGGCCTGCAGGCCGTACGTGGACGCGAACTCCCGCTTCGCCTCCAGCACCAGTTTGGGGAATCCGCCCTGGGTGAAGGTCTCGATGACGCGCATGCTGAAATGCGGCGCGGCGCGATGGAACGGATAGAGCGCGACGAAAGCCTTGAACGTCTTCGCCGCATCGTCGTACCGCAGCTTGGACAGGTAGTGCTCGCCGAGGTTGCTGTAGACGCGGTCCTCGTAGGAGCGACTCCCGAAGCTGGAGAAGTACTCCCGGATGGCCTGCGGCCCGCCGAGGTTGCTCAAGCTCAGGCTGATGACTCGAAAGGTATCGGCGACGCGGCGGTCGTCGTCCTCATCGTGCGTCTGATCGAAGTCATAACCGCTCGACACCTTGTAGTCGAGCAGCGCCATGTACCTCTGCAGGGCCTCCTCGTAGAGATCCTGCTTGTAGAACGTCCACCCGAGCTTGTAGAGAGCGAGCTCGTAGTACTCGGAGTGGGCGCCCAGGCCGATGACCGCCGAATAGGCAGTCTCGGCATCGCGATATTTTCTGCGGGTGAAGAAGTACTCGCCCCGCCTGAACTGCACTTCGCTGGAATGCTCGGAATGTGGATTCGCCCGGATCAGGCGCTCCATGGTCGCCATGGCCTCTTCGGTCCGGCCCAGCTCCTCGTACGCCCGCGCCATCTGATAGAGGACCTTGTCGCTGTTCTCGTAACTCGGATATTCCTTGAGCAGCCGTTCATAGAGGGCGATCGCCTCGAGCGGACCCGTAGGATCCATGTCAACGCGCACCGCGCCCGCCGGTGAGGGGCCGGCGTTGCCGCCCGCCAGCGTCCCGCTCTCCGCGGTCGCGCGCCGCTCGAAATCCTGATCGGATTCCCGTGGCCCGGCGTCGGTGACCGCAGCGGCCGGATGGAACCCGTCGGCCTGCGCACCCGTCGGTCCCTCGGCGAGCAGCGGAGCGGCTAGTGGCCGTGGCTTGTCTTCGCCGGCGCGTATGCCGAACTGCTTCTCGATTTGCAGGTCCGCGAGACGGCGCATCGCCTCCGGAGTCATCGCGGTTTGCGGCGTCTCTTCGAGGAAGCGCCGGTAGCCCTGCATGGCTTGATCGAGGCCCTGCTCGACCGTCACCTCCTGCAGGTCCGGGCGCACTTTGCGTAGATCCGCCAGCGTCCCTTGCGCAGCCATGTGGTGCGCGGCGCAGCCGGCGAGGAGAGCCGGCGCCAGCAGTATCGGCAGGATGAGGCGGCGCATCAGTGTCTCTGCGCGTCGGGCTCGGCGCGCGCGGCCCGATCGTAGCTGTCGGCGACGGCGTACCGCGCCTCGGTCTGCTGCGCCACCAGGCGTTCCCGGCGGGCGTTCAGCTGGTCGATGGCGACGGTCTCGATCATGTTCCCCTGCCGGGCCATCAGGAGGTTGACGCGCTCCAAGGCATCGCCGACGCTCCCGCGGAGGCGCTTCATCTGGGCGTCGTAGCCCGCATAGCTGTGGGTCGCCGCCTGCCTCGTCCTGACGAAGGCGTCGTACTGCCGGGTGAGAGCCTCGACTTGCGTATTCAGTTCTTTCAGGTGCGCATGGGCCGCGGTCAGCCGCTCGGGGTACTCGGTTTCCAGCCGCCACGTGAGGACGCCGCGCAGGCGGGCCGCGCGCTCCCGAAGCGCGAGCGCTGCGGGGCTCTTGGAGTTGCCGAGCCGCTTCTCGATGAGTGCGATGCTCTCGCCGGCGATCTGCTCGTCCGCTGTCGCCAGATCACCCGGCCGCGGCGCGGTCAGCATCGCCTGCAGGCGCTCGCCGAGGTGCTTGCGCTGCTCGAGGCGCAGGCGAATCCGCGAATCCAGCTCCCGGAACTGAGCGTCGACCTCCGGCAGCAGCGGCGCGTAGTTCTGCCCGCGCAGCCGGATGATGTCGTCGAAAGCATCGAGGCTGGTCTTCCAGGCCATGAGCCTCGCTTTGAGATCTTCGAGGTCGAGGTAGTTGTGCAGCGCGGTCTGGAAGTCGTGAGAGGCCATCAACTCCATCAGGTAGTAGGTTTCCGGCGCGTCGGGCAGGCTGCGCAGCCGGATGACCCAGGTCTCGTCCTGCCGGCTCTCTTCGCGGACGAGCGCATTGAGAAACCGCCCTTCCCTGATGCTGCTGATCGATGCGTCCACTTTTTCGATCTGTTTGCTGAACAGCTCGAGCGCCCGCCCGTACGTGATCGCGGCGCGGCCGTGCAGGTTCAGGCTGGCATACGCATGCGGCACGGCGAGCATGGCTTCCTGGACCGCGGAATCCGTCGGCTCGCCCCCCACCAGGAGGCTCCACGGAACGAGCGCGCGGTCGTACTTCTGGACCGAGGCCTCGGCCCAGCCTGCCCGCAGCAGAGCCTGGTTCGAAAACGGCCCCTCGAGACGGACGCGGTCCAGGGATTGTTTTGCCCGGTCGAAGTCGCCCGCTTCGAACAGCATGGTGCCAAGCACCAGGTTCGACTTGTCGCGGATCGCGAGACCGGCGGGATCATCGGCCGGCAGCCTCCCGGCTTTGTCCAGTTGCTCGATCGCCTCCTGTGCTCGACCGTCCTGGAACAACGCGATGCCGAGGTTGTAGACGACGAACCCTGCCAGGCTCTTGTCGCTCCGCACCTGCTGAAGCACCTTGACGGCCTCGCCCGGCCGGCCCGTCGCCATATCGATGTTCGCCCGCAGGAGCTCGACGTCGTCCCTTATCTTCTCGGGCACCGCACCCTGGATCCGCGCCAGCGCTTGCAGCGCATCGTCGAGTTGATCTTTCTGGAAGTTGATGCGGGCGAGCCGGAAAGCAGCCTCGTTCCGCACGGATTCATCGACGGCGCCTTCGAGCACCGCCTTGACGGCGCGCCCCGCGCGCTGGTGCATGCGGTAGTCGAGCTCGAGGTCGCCGACCGCGAATTCGGCGTCGTTGACGTGGTAGTAGAGCGTGTCGAGCCGGGGCTCATCCAGGCCGTGGTACTGGGCGAGCTCGGTGTCGAGCCGCTGGAGCGCATCGAAATACTGTCCCTGGTAGACGTGATAGAGCGCCTCGCCGAAATAGGGATCCCTCAAATCGGCACCCACGGCAGGAGGGACTGCAAGTCCCAGAGCCAGGCCGAGCCCCATGAGCCGGTGTGGCGCTCGTTTCATCGGTTACCATTCCCCAAGCGTGATGGGATTGCTGGAATTCGAGCCGGCCAGCGTCAGTCCTACCAGCTTCGGCTTCACTTCCTTGCGGAAGGCAAGGTGTTCTGTGCGGCTGAAGTCCGCTCCGCCCTCCAGCTTGCCGTCGACAAGCACCTCGAGCTGGTGATCCCCGGTCGCCACGTTGCCGACGTAGATCCGTTGCACGCCGCCCTTGCGCAGGGCCTCGAGCTCTTTGAAGCTGTAGATGTAGTGCGCGGCGAGCTGGCCGTCGATCTTGAGCCGCACGGCGTCGAGTCGCATCGAGTCGCCCTTGGCCAGCGAGACGAAGATCGCGACCTGTGTCCCCGAGGGATACAGCAGCTTCTCCTCCAGCCGGCTCAGCTCCGCCGTGATGCGGAGGACGTCTGATTTGACCTCCTGGATCTGTTCGTCGAGGCCCCTCATCTGCTGTTTTTGGTCGTTTTGCTTCGCCCAGGCGTGGGCAGTGCCCAGGCAGAGCAGGGAGGCAAGGACAAAGACGCGCGCTGCCGCCGGAATTGGCTCGCAACGCGCGCGATCCCAACTATCGGACGGCAGGTGCGAGAATCTCCGACCGGGCTCGATGGCGAGTGTGTTCGTGATCCGGTTGAGTCGGACCATGGTGCCCCCCCCTAATGGACTTCCGGGGCGCTCACCAGAGCGCCCCGCAGCGATCCCTTTTCCATACAATTGGTTGGGTGCCTTTCTGAGGCAAGCCGATCACAAACTTGTTTGCTTCCTTGGCGAGTTCTGCTTCGAGCCCCCACATAAGCCCGATTCAATCCCGTCAAAGTTGTGTCGTAGCCCGGGGCCTGGGCGCATCACGGGCAAAGACCAGTTCCCAACAAATCCCATGCAGCAAAGCGTCCTGCTAAAGTCACCCGGGCTCCTTCGGGGCTCTCGGACGCGCATTGCTCGGCCGCGCGATTCAAGGAGCGGTCCCGTGGCAGGCTCCGCGTCCCTCCAGCCGGCAGCGAAATTTGAAACGCCGAGGCGCTTATTCGGCCCCTCGGTACCGACCAGCTCGCTCTCCATACCGTCGGGTGCGCGTGCGCCCAGATGAGGATCACCGGCCGGCGTAACGTCGAGCACTTCGGGGCCGTCCTCTCCAACTCCTATCCCGGGCGTGCCCGGAAGGCCTTGGAGGCCGCGCGCGGCCAGGGAGCAGCCCAAGAAGCGCAGAGAGAGGACCTTGACCTGCTCGATCGGTATGAGAGGTGGCGGGCTGCCCCGCTCGATTCCCGGTGGAACGCCCTGAGCCAACAGAAGCAGGCCGCGAGAATCAGAGAGGGCCTGCGGGAGGTGGAGGCGAGATTCGGCACTTCCCGGACGAGCCTTGGGTCCATCTCAATCTTCCGGTCCAGCATGGCCCTCCGGTTCGCCAGACGGAGACGCGACGGCGATCTCCTCTTCTTCGAGGACTGGAAGGCAACCAAGGCCCTGGCCACGGCGCCGCGCCTCTCTCAGGGCAGCCCGATAACACTTTCTTGGGCTGATCCCGTCGTGCTTCTGTTGTGCTTGGGGCGAGTTCGACCTTCGACACGCCGTGGTCCAGCTCAAACCGGCTTTCTACACCGCGCTCTGCTACAACCGATTGACGCCGTCCGACGTGTGCTGGCCGGAGATCGGACGGTGTCCGATCCGTTCTTTGAAAACTGCGGAGCGGTGGAGGCGGCGGGAGTCGAACCCGCGTCCGGGGGAGGTCATCGCGGGTCTTCCCCGAGGTCGTGGCCTCAAGCCCGGCGCGCGTCGCGGCGGGTGAACGTTCCCTCCTGTCGCTTATTTGGGGTGGCGTATCGGCCCGGTGGCGGGAATAATAGGGCCATGCCCCGACAGCGCCGGCGGGCCCGCAAGCCATGACCACGAACCCGACCAGGGAACCCGACCCCACCGCCGCACCCGCGCGGCCCGGCCGCGGCGATCTCGCGGTGGTCGGCGAGCTGCTTCCGTACCTGCGCCCCTATCTCGGCCGCATCGTCTTGTCGCTCGGACTGATCCTGGCCTCCAAGCTGGCCACCCTCATTGTTCCGCTGGTCCTCAAAAGACTCGTCGACCAGCTCAACCTCGAGCGCCGTCTGCTGGTGCTGCCGGTCGGTCTGCTCTTGGCCTACGGGGCCTCCCGCGTCGGCGTCACCCTGTTCACCGAGCTGCGGCAGGTGGTGTTCGCCCGGGTCATGGCGAGGACGTCGCGGCAGATCACGGTGAAAGTCTTCCGCCACCTGCACGCGCTGAGCCTGCGGTTTCATCTCGACCGGCGCACGGGCGGGGTGGCCCGCGATCTCGAGCGCGGCAGCACCGCGGTCTCCGACCTGCTCGACTGGACGCTCTACACCATCCTGCCGACCGCCGTCGAGGTGCTGCTGGTCACGGCCCTCCTGGTGCTGGCGTACCACTGGAGCTTCGCGCTGATCATCCTCGCCACGCTCGCGGCCTACGCGGCGTGGAGCTTCATCGTGACCGAATGGCGGACGCGGTACTACCGGGCCGCGGTCGAGGCCGACACGCGCGCCAACGAGCGCGCCGTCGACTCGCTGATCAACTACGAGACCGTCAAGTACTTCAACAACGAGAGGCACGAGACGGCGCGCTACGACGAGAACCTGCGCCGCCTGGAGGACGCCAACGTCCTGGCGCAGAAGACCCTCGCCCTGCTGAACCTCGGCCAGACCGTCATCGTGGCGATCGGCGTCACCGCGATGATGTGGCGCGCCGCCGCCGGCGTGGTCGGCGGCCGGCTCACGGTCGGCGACCTGGTGCTGGTCAACGCCTACCTGCTGCAGCTCTCGTCGCCTCTGTTCTTCCTCGGCATGATGTACCGCGAGGTCAAGCAGTCGCTCACCAACCTGGGACGGCTGTTCGCGCTGCTCGATCAGCACGCGGACGTGCAGGATCGTCCCGGCGCCGTGCCGCTCGTCGCGCATCATCCGCGCATGAGCTTCGAGGGGGTTCGGTTCGGGTACGACCCGCGCCGCGAGATCCTGCACGGCGTCGACTTCGAGGTTCCTCCCGGCGGCACCGTCGCCGTGGTCGGCCACTCCGGGTCCGGGAAGTCGACGCTGGCGCGCCTGCTGTACCGTTTCTACGACGTCGACGCCGGGCACATCCGCATCGACGGCCTGGACCTGCGCGAGATGACGCAGAAGACGCTGCGGGCCGCCATCGGGATCGTGCCTCAAGATACCGTGCTGTTCAACGACACGATCCTCTACAACATCCACTACGGCCGACCCGAAGCGACCCGCGGGGAGGTCGAGGCGGCCGCGCGCGCCGCCCACATCCACGAGTTCATCGTGAGGCTCCCCGACGGCTACCTGACGCCGGTCGGCGAGCGGGGCCTGAAGCTGTCGGGCGGAGAGAAACAGCGCGTCGCGATCGCCCGCGCTCTGCTGAAGAACCCGGCGATTCTCATCTTCGACGAAGCCACCTCTGCGCTCGACTCGCAGTCGGAGAAGGCGATCCAGGCCGAGCTCGAGCGCATCCAGGTCGGGCGCACGACCCTGGTGATCGCCCACCGGCTATCGACCGTGATGGGGGCCGACCAGATCCTGGTGATGGACGAGGGACGCATCGTCGAGCGCGGCACGCACGACGACCTGCTGGCCGCAGGCCGGCATTACGCGCGGATGTGGTCGCTGCAACAGCAGGAGCGGGCCGAGGAGGTCGCGTCGCGAACCGCCGGAGCACCGGCCATCGGAGTACCTCGATCGGGGGCCGAGCGGGACTGAGTCCCGGGCGACCGGCGGAGGGATGGCATGCGCGTCGCGACGTGGAACGTCAACGGCCTCCGGGCCCGGCTCGAGTTCCTGGTGCTCTGGCTGCGCGAGCGCCGCCCCGACCTGGTCGGGCTCCAGGAGCTCAAGCTGACGGAGGAACAATTTCCCCACGCCCTCCTCGAGACCGAGGGGTATCGGGCGGTCGTTCACGGCCAGAAGGCGTGGAACGGCGTGGCGATCCTGAGCCGCCAGCCTGTGACCGTCACGCAGAAAGGGCTGCCCGGTCAGGAGGAGTTCGGCGCTCGACTGATCAGCGCCGATGCGGGGGGCCTGTCGTTCACCACCGTTTACTGTCCCAACGGCAAGGACGTCGGTCACCCGGACTTCCCGCGGAAGCTCGCGTGGCTGGAGGCGCTCGCGACGCACGTCCGGGGCCTGCTCCGGCAGGGTCGTCCGGCGGTTCTGTGCGGCGACTTCAACATCTGCCCGGCCCCGATCGACAGTTGGAACGAGGACCTGCTGCGGGGCACGATCTTCCACACCGCCGAGGAGCGCGCCCGCTTCGCGGCAATCGTCGAGGGCCGCTTCCTCGACCTGTTCCGCCGGCTCCATCCCGAGGCGCGCTCGTTCTCCTGGTGGGACTACCGGGCCGGCGCCTTCCCGCGCAATCAAGGGCTGCGGCTCGACCTGATCCTGGCGACGCCGGACATCGCCGATCGGCTGCGATCCGTCGAGATCGATCGCGACTACCGGAAGAAGAAAGACGATCGGACCCCCTCGGATCACGCGCCGGTGGTCGCGGACCTGTAGGCGCCGCCGCCCGGCTGTGCCGGATCCGTAACCCGGTTCTCGGTCCGGTTCCCCCCCCCGATGTCGACTCCGAGGGTGGCGGGATCACCGTGTCCGCACCTAAGTTCTCAGCCGGAGGGCACGAGCATGGATCCGGCAGTCCGGCCCGCTCCTCAGGCACCGCCGCCGCGGTTCCGCCGCTGGCTGGGCCGCTGGTTCGTCGTGATCATGCTCGGGCTCGCGGCCTGCCATGGCTGGGTTTTCTGGCGGGTCTGGCGGCTGCGGGAGCACGACCCGCAGACGACCGCGTTCATGCAGGACGGCCTCGAACGCCTGCACTCGAGCGATCCGATGGCGTGTCTCCAGCATCATTGGGTGCCGTACGAACAGATCTCGGCGCACCTGAAGCGCGCCGTCATCGCCGCCGAAGACCAGAGGTTCCTCGACCACGAAGGGTTCGACGTGGAAGCCATCCAGGAGGCCTTCGAGAAGAACGTGCGAGGGGGGCGCATCCGGCACGGAGCCTCGACGATCAGCCAGCAGCTCGCCAGGAACCTGTTCCTCTCACCACGACGCACCTACTTGCGCAAAGCGCAGGAAGCCGTGATTACGATGATGATCGAGCACGTTCTCAGCAAACGGCGCATCCTGGAGATTTATCTGAACGTGATCGAATGGGGGAACGGTATCTACGGCGCCGAGGCCGCCGCGCAGCATTACTACGGGAAGGCGGCCGCGGACCTCGAACCCGAAGAAGCGGCGCGGCTCGCGGCGATGATCCCCGGCCCCCGCTTCTACACGCGCAACCCGAGCACGCCGTACCTCGACGAACGGACGGAGATCCTGCTCGGCGAGATGGACAGGGATTACGTCCGCGTTCCCTGAGCGCTAGCCGGCCGCTGCCATTCGGGCGAACAGCCGCTTCATCGCGTTGACCTGCGCGAGGTAGGCGCCGACGTCGTGGTCGCCGCAGCGCTGGCGGGCGGCCAGACGGAAGCCGCGCGCCGCATAGGCGTCGCCTGCCCCCGGCCCGCACAGGTGGATCACGGCGGCCAGATCCTGCTGCCGCTCGGGCGTGGCGGCCGCGACCCGATAATGCCCGATGGCGCTCGCGACACGGTGATCCAGAAGGGCCGACGTCATCTCGATGGCGTGACTCGGCACGACGCGGCTGTAGAGAATGTTGAACCAGCACGACGACGGGTCGAGCCACGGACCATCCTCGACCACCACGTGGTCGTGGATGCAGTAGCGCTTCGCCTCGGTGAACGTCGCATCGGTGATCTGGTACATGCCGACCGCGCTCGACGCCGGCTGGTACACCTTGAACGGATTCCGCGCCAGACGCCAGCGCCAGTACGTCCGCGCCACGGGGTTGCCCGACCCCTCGACCTGGGCGAGCGCGGCCAGGAGGGCAGGCGTGATGACGGCGGTGGAGTGCTCGTTGAAGAGCGGCCCGTAGCTCTGCCAGGTCTCGGCGGGGCTCTTGGCGAGCGCACCGCTCACCGGAAAGAACAGCTCGGTCGGCTTGCGGATCGCCTGGTACGCCCCATTGGCCGCGGCCCAGGTCGCCAGGAGGACGACCACCCCCGCGACGACCCGGACCGCAGGCGGCGCGGCCCGCAACGCCACGATCGAGCGCCGCACCGATCGGGCCAGGCGCCGGCCCGACCGCACCAGGCGGCGGACGGTCGCCCTCCGGACCCAGGGCGCGCGCCTCCTTCGCGGGCGGCTCCCGGGAGCGCGCCAAGCCGAGCGGTACACCATGAAGCGATTATGCCGCAGCGGGTGCCGGCTTAGGGAGGGTGGAGGCGGCCGGCGTGGCGTTTGACACCCCGGCGGGCCGTGTGCTAATTTTCGCCCTCCTCTTCGAGAGCCAAGGGGAGAGCGACTGAGGAGAACCCCGGAGGCGCCAACGGGTCGCGGCGATCGCGGGGTTTTTTGATCCGCCCCCGGCGCATCCAGGGACAGTCTCCCAAAATCCCGGGCCGCCGGACCTGCCCTTCGGGAGCGCAACCGTGAAGCCGATCGCCGTGGCGAGGAGGTACGCCCGGGCCCTCGCCGATGCCGCCGGCCGCAAGGACAAGGCGCGCCTCGAGACGATCGCCTCCGAGATCGACCTGCTGGCGGAGGTCCTCGAGCGTGCCCCGCGGGTCCTGCGCTTCCTGGACGACCCCTCGATCCCGCAGAAGTGGAAGGAGGAGGTCGTCGCGACCCTGGGGCGCGAGGCGAAGATCGGGGAGGTCACGCGGCGCTTCCTGCAAGTGTTGGTCGAGCGCCGCAGGCTGGCGGCGATCTCCGCGATCTCCCAGGCGTTCACGACGATCAAGGACCAGCGGCTCGGCATCGTCCCGGTCGAGGCGACGACGGCGGTGCCGCTGTCGGCTCCGGAGCTCAAGCGCTTCCGCGAATCGCTCGAGAAGATGACGGGCCGCACGGTGCGGCTCGAGTTGAGGGTCGACCCCGCTGTCCTGGGCGGGGCCCGCACGCGCGTCGGCTCCCGCGTCTACGACGGAACGCTCAAGCGCAAGCTTCAGACTCTGCGCGCCCGGCTGGCCGCGCCGCGCTAGACGGACCCGCGGGGCGAAGGACGAAGGAGAGCGAATGGCGGAGATCAA
>WNFB01002033.1_pt1 | contig 17509 bp, 22 predicted proteins | sample 5400501 | NCBI WGS metagenome assembly WNFB01 (sample SAMN13153341, study PRJNA577476) | soil metagenome | isolation source: 200 cm saprolite under Douglas fir tree site 2 hole 1 | place: USA:California | collected 2015-04-18 | reverse complement strand
TGGTCACGTGCTCGCTGCGCATCCTGTATATCTTTCCGTAGTTTCTGCTCTATGGGAAATTCCCGTCTTGTCTCGGCCATAAATCTATTCCTTTTCACGTATTAATAATAGCGTTTGCGATATGTCAAGTATATCACATACTGTTGGAAAAATCATGCAGGTGTTTGACAACGAGTTCTTTGTCTTAGTATAATTAACTTCATGGTTAACAATTCTTCACAACTACTTGATACTGTTTTTCTGGCACTCTCTGACCCCACACGGCGGGCCATTTTAGAACGCCTGGCACAGGGAGAAGCTTCTGGGACGGAACTTGCCCGGCCATTCTCTATTTCAGTCCCTGCCATCTCCAAACATTTACGTGTGCTTGAACACGCGGCCCTCATCCTGCGCAGGAAGGAAGGGCGGGTTCACCGTTTTCGCCTTGCCGTCAGACCAATGAGAGAGGCCGCGACATGGCTCGATCAATACCGGCAGTTTTGGGGAACACAATTTGACGGACTGGCAAACTACCTGGAAGCTACTTCTGAAGAGGAGAAAGACGCTGATGACAACCCCAGCATCTCATAAAGCAACAACACTGACTTTGCAGCGCACGTTCCCAGCGGCGCGTGAACGGGTTTTCCGAGCATGGACTGAGCGAGAGAGATTACAGCAGTGGTTCAGACCAATGGGAAGGGGAGTAACCATCAGCGAGCTAGATTTGCGGGTCGGCGGCTCATACCGTTTCGATTTGGAGGATGGAAGCGATGCGATCGTTGGGACATACCTGGAGATCGTTCGACCCGAAAAACTGGTATTTACGTGGTCATTTGCTGCAACGCACGGTCAGGAAACAGTGGTTACGGTCGAATTTATCGAGCGTGGTCCCACTACCGAGGTCGTCTTGACGCATGAGCGGTTCAGCAGCAAGGATTTGCGTGATCTCCACCTGGCCGGGTGGCAATCGCTTCTGGATCAGCTCACAGAGGTTCTCTCCACCAATCTCGATGACTGAGTTCGTTTCGGGTGAGATGCTGCACAGGGTGCCCTCTATTCTTGCGGATGATGCCTTCGCGTAGGGGCGGGGGTGGTGTGGAGCGGAGCGCCGGGAACCTTGGTCCCTTGTGGTCGCCCGCGTCCTGCTCCCATGATCGAAACACTCTCTCCATCCACGGGCGACCACAAGGGTCCCCACCACTCCCAACACCACCCCCGCCCCTACAGAACGGCGCCGCTTCTCAGGCCACTTTCCAAATTACTTACCCCTGAAAGCGCGTTCCTCTGCACCCCCTTGACAGAGCATACGGTACTACGCTATACTTAACCAGTAGGTTAAGTATAGTTGCTTAACGGCTCTAAATTGAAAGGAAGTACGATGTCAGACATTTTACAGGAAGTCTCGATTGAAGCATCGCCGGAGAAAGTCTTCAACGCCATTACCCGTCAAGACGAGCTAACACAATGGTGGACAAAGCATGTGACTGCCGAGCCAAGGGTTGGCTCTATCGCCGAATTTCGCTTTGATAATGGGGCGGTTGTCTTTAAGATGGAGATTGCTGAACTCGATGCCGGGAAGAAGGTGCATTGGATTGTGAGAGAGGGCCCACCTCATTGGGAAGGCACCACTGTTACCTGGGATCTCGCGCCTGTCAAGAACGGGACACAGTTGCTCTTCGGTCATCATGGTTTCGCCACGGTTGATGCTGCCTATGAACAGACACGCGAGGGTTGGGAATTCTTTCTGGGCAGTCTCAAGTCATACCTCGAGATAGGGAAAGGCACTCCCCATGGCTAGTAGTAGACAAGCATGCTTCAGTTTCTGAAAATGGAAAGTTGTTGAGTGGCTACATGGCTGCAAGCTCATGCTGCCGGAGGCAGCATGAGCTTGCAGCCATGTAGCCACTCAACATGATTTGTGGGCTATTTCACCTATATTTTGTGAGCTAAGCCATATTATCACATTCTTTGCTGTGCTACTCTGAGTGTCATCTCTTTATACAAAGATTAGGGAGAAGCACAACATGATATTCAAACAGCACCAGGCGCGTTTTATTTTGCTGGTTGCCCTATGTTTCATTCCGCTCATTTCTATGCTGGCGGGATGCACTATTGATACGACGGGCGTGGTGCCACCGCCTGCCACGGGGAATAGCACGCCGAAGGGGCCCGGTTCGGCTAATTTGACCGCTACGGCACAGTCTACGCCAATTGTGTCAATTTGTCCAAACATGAGTATTGTGGCAGCCTCTTCTACTGGCTGGAGCGCCTACAAGGATAGCCAGTTTCCGTTCCAGTTTTCTGTTCCTCCTGGCTGGAGAGCGGGTTCTTATAATGATGGCAGCGACTACATTGCGCAAGTTTTTCCGCCTGGAAGTACGACGCCATTTGGTATTGCGACAGGAGACCCGGAGCATTTTCAAGTCTCGATTCTGCTGTCAGGCTCAACATTTGACCCTGGAAGCGATCCGGCTAATTGGAGAGCGGATGCTACGAAGATTAGCATCGGTGGCACTCGGACAACTCTCTATGAGAGAACTTCGCCAACATGTGAAGAGATAAATCGTGTTGCTGTGGCTGACTTTGGGCAGCATCACTTTACCTTCTTTATGACAACCATTCCGGCAAAGGCAAAAAACGATATCGCGCTCTTTCTGGGGCTGATTGAGAGCTTTATGTATAAGGGGTAGGTTATTATCTGGAATTTACAAACAAGGGAACGTCTCGAGACACTCAGAAGCGGCAGCCCAACAGGCTCAGCTCTCGACAAAAGTTTGTATACTGGCGATAAGCCTCTGGAGCCAGCTCACCTTCTAAGTGTCACTGCCGCACTGGTTAATGCGCTTGCTTGACTTATGAACGTTTGCCACCTATACTAGAGTATAAATTATGCTCTAGTAATACCGTGTAGCACCTCCCAGGAATCCTTGCCAGCTGGTTAGGAGTAAGGCAGACAACTAAAATGCCTTCTCTTTTTAATTTTTAAATATAGGTGAAATACAATGGCTTATTCTCCAAATCGACGAGTAGTAATCACTGGACTCGGCGTAGTGGCTCCAAATGGCATAGGAAAAGAGGATTTCTGGAATGCCTGCATTTGTGGCCGCTCAGGCGTCCGCTTCCATCGCAGATAGCTGGGGAGGTACCAGACTTCGAACCAGAAAGATTGGGCATCACGCCAGAAGAGCTTCTCTACACCGATCGCAGTACGCAATTTGCCCTTGCTGCAGCCAATCTCGCATTACAAGATGCAGGTTTCGTTGATGGACTGAGCGAGGCAGAACGTAACTGCACAGGTGTGTATATAGGTTCAGCGATGGATTCTATCGAAGAGGGAGATACGCTTTGGCAACGACTGACAGATCGCGGTACACATCCCCCACACTATACGATGGATGCTATGATCCCGGCTACGCTGCTTATGACTCATGCGCCCTCCGCTGCAATTGCAGCACATCACCACCTACACGGACCATGCATGGTCATTTCAACGGCATGTTCTGCTGGAGCTGATGCCATAGGTGAAGCTTTCTGGTCTATCCAGGAGGGACAAGCCGACTGCATGCTAGCAGGGGGAACTGACTCTGCGATTTCCTATGGAGGGCTGGCTGTCTTCTGCATAATGGGGGCAGTGAGTACACGTAATGAAGAACCGGAGCGAGCATCTCGTCCATATGATGAGGGTCGAGATGGCTTCGTCCTGGCCGAGGGTGCAGGCGTACTGGTCCTGGAGGAGCGAGAGCATGCGCTGGCACGCAACGCACACATCTATGCTGAGTTGATGACTTTCACCTCCAATAGTAACATGCATCATATGACTGCCCTTCCACAGGACGGCGCACCGCTCCAACAGCTCATAAGGCAAGGGCTAGAGGAAGCTGGGATCACCCCTGCACAACTCGGCTATATCAATTCGCACGGCAGTTCAACTCTTCCTAATGAGGTAGTGGAGACGGCAGCATATAAGGCGGTCTTTGGCGAACAGGCCTATCGTATTCCAATAAGTGCAACGAAGTCGATGATTGGACATTCGCAAGGGGCAGCCAGTGCCATTGAAACGATTGTTACTGCCCTGGTATTGGAACGCCAGGTCATTCCACCGACGATTAACCAGGAGCGTGCTGATCCTCTTTGTGATCTTGATTACGTGCCAAACGTAGCACGTCAGGCCACGGTGAATGTGGCCCTGACACATTCGAGCGGTTTCGGCGGCGTGAATAGCTCGCTGATTCTCGCACGCACTGACTGGATTGATAGTCAATTGTAGAAGAATACCTTTTCGCCTGGACGCACTACCGAAGCCCTGGGGTTTCGGTAGTGCATCCCTACCAGACTGTGAGGCACTCATGGAACGTCAAATAGAGCGGCGTGTTGTCATTACAGGTTTGGGTGTAGTAGCGCCAAATGGTCTTGGGAAAGAGGCTTTCTGGCGTGCGACAAGTAAAGGTATCTCCGGTATAAAGCCTAGTGCAAAACGAGGCACAACCCCTGTTTGGATCAGCAGTGCTCATGGGTGGGCGAGCTATTGGCGGCGCAAATGTTGTTCTGGCTCTACAAAAGATGGTAGAGTAGGAGCGTGAGGAGATAACCCCTGCAATCTTTCAAATAATTATCTATTGAGACTGTAATGAGGAGGTGCCATGCTATCTCGCGTGGTTGTAACCGGTTTGGGATTGCTCACACCAGTAGGTAACGACGTGGCCTCAACATGGGAAGCACTGTGCCAGGGAAAATCTGGCGTCGCACCGATCACCGGCTACGATACGAGTCGGTTTCGTGTTCATTTCGGCGCGGAAATCACAAACTTCGATCCCTCTAACTTTATGGAGCGTAAAGAAGTTCGTCGCACTGACCCGTACCAGCACTTCGCCATAGCCACAGTCAAACAGGCATTAGCCCAGTCTGGTTTGCAGATTACTGAAGAGAATGCCGACGACGTCGGAGTATATATTGGCAGTGGCATAGGTGGTCTGTGGACAATACACGACCAGTTTCAAATCTTCTTTGAAATAGGTCCCCAGCGCATTAGCCCGTTCTTTCCCAATATGATGATCGTCGATGGAGCCGCCGGCTTTGTCGCGATCATGGTAGGAGCGAAGGGACCGAACTGGGGTTGCGCTTCTGCCTGTGCCACAAGTAACAACGCCATAGGTGAGGCCTGGGAAACGATTCGCCGTGGCGATGCCAGGGTAATGATTGCTGGCGGAGCCGAAAAAGGTCTTACTCCGATGGCAATGGCCACCTTCGATAATATGCACGCCCTCACGCCGAAATGATGACCCTCAAGGAGCAAGTCGCCCCTTCGACTCCACGCGCGACGGCTTTGTGATGGGCGAAGGCTCAGGCATGCTGATCCTGGAGGACCTGGATTTCGCCAGGGCTCGTGGAGCAACCATCCTTGCTGAGATAGTAGGGTATGGTTCGACGTCGGATGCGTATCATGTGACCGAGCCTGCACCAGGCGGAGCAGGACTGGTGAAGGCCATGCGACGAGCACTGCAAAAAGCCGGGATGCAGCCAGAGCAGGTAGACTACATCAACGCTCATGGCACTTCAACCCCCTTCAATGACCGGACGGAGACACAGGCCATCAAGGCCTGCTTCGGAGATTATGCCTATCGGGTACCCATCAGTTCCATCAAGTCGATGACCGGACACACGATGGGAGCTTCGGGAGCCATCGAGGCCGTGATATCCATTTTGACCATTCTGACGGGTGTCATACCACCAACGATTAATCTGCATCATCCCGACCCCGAATGCGACCTGGACTATGTGCCCAATGAAGCGCGACAGACAAGCGTGAATGTTGTGTTATCAAACTCTATGGGATTTGGTGGGCACAACGCTTGCCTGGTTTTCAAACGTTTTGAAGACTGAAAAGTGTGTCAGCGGAAGTAGAAGCAGCAGCAGTGGAGCAGAGCGATGGAAATTAATAGGCGACTGGTGGCTCTCGTCACTGGAGGATCGCGAGGCATTGGGGCAGCCACAGCCCTCGCCCTGGCAGAACGCGCTTATGACGTGGCAATCACCTATCGCAATAAGGCAGCGCGAGCCTGTGAGGTTGCCGCCGAAATGACGCGGTGCGGCGTGAGTTCACATGCTATTGGTTGCGACATAACGCAGCAAGTGGATGTAGATCGACTTTTTGCCGAGCTAAGAGAATGGAGTGACCACCTGGACCTCCTCATACTTAACGTTGCCGGAGGGCTGGAACGCGGCGCCATTGCTGCCGATCCGCACTATCCCATGCGCATTAATCGCGATGCGCAACTTGCCCTGCTGGACAGGGCACTTCCCCATATGGCCGAAGGGGGTGTGATTATCTACGTGACCAGCCACTGGGCACATCTTCACGGCCAGGCACTATACCCACCCCCCTATACTCCCGTTGCCGAATCGAAACTTGCAGGAGAAGAAGCACTGCAGGCGCGACAACAGGAATTGGCTGATCGAGGTATCCGCTTGCTCTTCGTCACAGGTGACTTGATCGAAGGGACAATTATGACCAGGCTGATGGAGCGCATAGCTCCTGGCGTCACACAAGATCGACGGCAACGTGGTGGTAAGCTGCCCACGGTTACTGAAATGGGCCAGGCGATTGCGAACGCAGCGATGGATTCAACGCTGCCAGGCGGCCATACCGTCGTGGTGGGTGGCGCATTGAACACGGTCGCCCGCCGAAAGTAGTCTCCTCGGCGCGACAGGCACAAAGATAAAGATTTTTATGTCTCGTTGGAATAAACTCTCTGTGAAGCGGCTGAAATTTGGTCCATATGAGATAGCAGCCCTGATCATCATAGCACTGGCGGTATTATTGCGCATCTTTCTGATATCGAAGGGTTGGCCGGAGACGGATAGCGATGAGGGGACGATGGGTTTGGAGGCTATGCATATCGCCTTTCGCGGGGAGCATCCTGTCTTTCTGTATGGTCAGAACTATATGGGCACGATCGAAGCATATCTGGGTGCGCTGCTGTTCCGTCTCTTTGGAGTTTCACTCTTCTTTCTACGGCTGGACATGGTTCTCATTTTCACCCTCTTTCTCGCCGGCATGTACCTGCTAACAAGTTTGCTTTACACCAAAAAATTGGCACTGGTGACGCTGGCATTGTTGAGCGTGGGAGCAAGAAATGTGCTGCTGCCCGAAATTCGTGCGGTTGGTGGGGCAGTTGAAACCCTGCTCTTTGGCACCACGCTCTTGCTGCTGGCCTCCTGGCTCGCACTTACAGCAGAGCAAGACCCGTTGCCACGGAAACGCAGGTGGCGGCTACTTGCGTATGGGTGTTGGGGGCTCACCATGGGATTGGGGCTGTGGAGCCATATACTCGTCGTTCCATTCGTCCTGACGGGAGGGCTGATCTTAGTCATGTTCTGCCGGCGCGAGGTGCGCACGTGGGCACTGTTCTGGCTGTTTGTGGGACTGGTGATTGGCGCGCTGCCTTTGATCTACTACAACGCTACAGCACCATCTGGACAAAATTCGTTGGTGATAGCCCTGTCCATTCATAGCACGAGCGGGTCTGGCATACCCCCCGGCTCGGCTACGCTGGCGAAACAACTCTCAGGCACCATGCTGTATAGCCTCCCGATAGCTACGGGTATCAGCCCACTGTGTAAGCTGCAAGAACTGCCACTCTTTGGGCCAGCAAGCCCCAATCCTCCTCTCTGCATTTTTATGCAGGGCGGTTGGAGCCTGGCATACATTACGCTGATGGTGCTGGCGATTGTTCTGACTATCGTGCCTCTCTGGAAACTGTGGCAACAGCACCGATCTCAACCACAGGAGTGGACTTCCGAGGAGAGGCAGGAGACGATCATCCACTTTGCCCGTCTTATGCTCCTGTGCAGTGCGGGTCTGACGCTGGTGCTTTTCGCAATCAGTCCGCTAGCGGCATTGAATCGGGAAAGTACGCGCTATTTAATCGGCCTGCTGATCGCCACTCCTGCGGTGCTCTGGCCTGTGTGGCATGGAATGAGCAGTAGAGGCAAGCTCCCAACGAGAAGATCTGAAGTACTCAAGATAGTGCTACGAGGTGGCTTTATCCTCCTGATAGGTGTTACATTTCTTGTCGGAACAATCAACAATTTTAGCGAGATTGCTGGCGATGAGCGTCTCAGCCAGCAGGACGCGACATTGGCACACGATCTCGTGCAAGATGGGATTACCCATATCTATTCGGGGTACTGGATATGTGATCGCCTGACCTTTGCCAGTCAGGAGCAAGTCATCTGTAGCGTTGTCAGCTTGCAGCTAAAAAATGGGCTGAATCGCTATTCACCGTATTACACCATTGTAACGGCAGATGCGAAGGCTCCCTATGTGTTTCCACTGGGTTCTGATTTTGCTCTTGCTGCTGCTCGTAATCCAGGCCTCTCAAGCGGGCATTATCGCCAGTTTGTGCTGGATGGGTATGTGGTGTATCAGCCTATCGGGACTGGACTATCTACCACAGGGCGCAAAAATTGATTGTGAGGACAGCAGTTCCAACGGCGAAAAGGTACGATTGGGCGGCGTCACTAGAAGTAAGTCTCTTCCTGACAAAGCTGGAAGCGTCTTGTACGATACGTCACCTGCTTGCTATCAAGTACCCGGAGTAGTTCAGGAGCATGGTCGTCGTGACTTATAAAGACGAGCATACTGGGACGATCGGCATTGAGCACAGTTTCTACATATTCCGGGATGCGTCCAAGACTATTTGCATGAGCTATGAGAGGGCGAGGATCAGCTAGTATGATCGTTTCATTCGTTTTAAATACGATTGGGTAACCGATCCAGCTAATAGCCCAGGCATATTTTATATGTTCCTGTTGCATATAATCAATGATAGGATCATTCGTGGCCGGAGCGATCAAACAGGAGGGCGATTGAAAGGTATAGTCTGGATCCGTTAGACCGTAGCTCAACACTTGCATGCAAAGAGATAGCAACAGCACCGCAAAAAGGATGGTGTGTATTTTTGCAAATGACCAGGAGAGATGTCCAAATCCTTGTATTCGCCCATTATGGTCATGAGTCCATCTATATACACCAGTCAAACTGGCCGCAACAAAAAGTGGTAGTACCAGCATCAGAGGCGCTGCATAACGCCCCAGCGCATCTTGTGAACAATCCGTAGGCCCACTCCCTATACCGAAAAAGAAAGCATTCCAGCCTGCAAAGAGCAGTGGGAAAGCTACCAGACGCTGTACCTGGCGTGCTATGACCATCTGCCGAAAATATGAGCTAATGACAAAAGCAAGACTGGCGAGGATGCTAGCCAACCCTAGCAACAATGGGAGGGCGTGTAAAGACAGCAATACAGCATTTTCTCGCAGGAGTGCTCCACCAATGACCCGTGGAGCTGCACAGGATACATATACTTGCGCCAGGTCAACCATTGTAGCAATCTGTGTACCTCCCCCTCGTTGTAGCAGATACGTTACGTTATTCCATTGATGCGTTGCACCCCAATAGAGGGCAGGAGCACTCCCTACGATAAACGCGGGAACAACTGCTAGTATTGCACCGAAACTTAGCAAGAAAAAGGATGCTGAACGACCTGATGAGGATTTTCCATAACGCAGCAAGTGTATAATCTCTGTGATACAGTACGCGCTAAACCAGCACGCCGTAGCCAGGACTGCGGAAATTATCAAAGGATTGATCCAGAATCCGAGGCCAAGCATAAAGCCAATACTAGACCAGCGTAACGCCAATTCCAGAATTGACGCCCTACTACTCCAACGTTGGATCAGGCGTAATGCGGCAATAAACAGGAATAGTATCAGTACAAAGGTTTCAACGTAACCACCCAGCAGGCGCGTTGTGATCACAGTATCGTAGAGCGGTGCAATAGCGGCCAGCAATGCTGCAATGTTCATGAAATAACATCGAGCAGAGGATGGCAGCGAGGACTGCGGCCAATTTCCAGGTTAAGAAAACGAGAACAAGCGAGAGTAATACTGGTTCGGAGCGTAGTACCCATACAGAAGAACCAAAAATAGCAAATAGTATTGCTACTAAGTAGGCTTCGAGGCTTCCCATATAGACTTGACCATAGAAATAGACCGGGTGCTCACCACGCAAAATATGTTCAGCCTGGATCCCAAACACTGCCTCGTCTCCGTCGATCACGCCCTTTGTATGCACTATCAGCCAGATGCGTAACAGCAGTGCTATCAGCAAGTAGACCCAATGAGGGGAGCGCAACCTTGCACCACGACGGGACATATCTATCTCGTTCTCACTACCTGACTGTTCTACTAACACTTTCTCAAATCCTTGCCCTGTATTTGGCCTGGAAGTAGCTTTTCTCTAGAATATACAACATTCTGGATAATTTAGTGATGAGGTTTTTATGAGGAGCGCGCACTGTCCGTCGCTCGCTCCTCATAAAAGCTATCGGGAAAAGAAGCTAATGCTTACAGATGGTGTCACGCCGCCCTGCATGCGCACCCGCAGGCGAAACGGCCTCGCAAGGGGGTCTGGGACTGACACGCCGTTCCAGAACCCCCCGTTTGACAGTTCTCTGACAGTTCTGGGCCCCAAAACCCTACTGAAACAGACGATCGATCTTTTCAATGGCCGTCGTTTGCATTGAGGGGAGGACATGGGAGTACACGTTCAAGGTCATCTCTACCTGACTATGCCCGAGTATCTCTTGCACCACTTTGAGGTCTATGCCCATACTCCGAAAGAGGGTGGCTGCCGTATGCCGCAAATCGTGAATATGCATTGGCGGTAAATCGGCTTGCTTCAAGAGCCGGTAAAAGTGCGCACGCGTGCTCGCCGCGATGAGAACCCCCCGTGGCGATTGCAGAACACCAGGAGGTGATCTTCCCACGCCGCTCCTGCCTTCAAACGTTCCTGCTGTTGACGCGCCTGGTAGGCGGCAAGCACTGGGGTTGCCTTGCGCCTCGCTTGCACGCGCAGGCGCTCCCGCAGCGTCGTCACCATCTGCTCCCACACCCCGTCGTTGCGCCACTTGCGAAAGTAATCATAGACGGTGGACCAGGCCGGATAGTCATGGGGAAGCAGACGCCAGGCGCCGCCACTGCGCAGCACGTAAAAGATCCCATTGAGAATCTGCCGCATATCGACGCTTCTGGGGCAGCCTCCCGGCTTGGCTGGGGGGATCAAGGGTGGAAGCGATGGTCCATTCTCGATCAGAGAGATCACTGGCATAGGGTTTCATAATGGGTTGTCCAAAACTACGAAATATTGGCTGTATCATTTATACCCATTTTTACTCACGGTGTCGTCTCTATGGTAAGGTTGCGACATATGTAACCTTTTTGAAATACCTGTTCGTTTTTCAACAAGAAAAGGAGACAATTCTTATGGTAGATCGGTCAACATCGGCTTCAACCTGGACTATTAATCGGATAGTAGCACTGGCCATAGGTATCGTGTTTTTGATTGTAGGCGTTGTTGGTTTGATTTTTGATACCACCAGCGGTAGCGTGTTTGGCTTTGACGTGGATCTCGTCCATAACCTGGTTCATTTGTTGACGGGTATCCTGGGACTTGCGGCAGCTTTCACTGGCTGGTCACGACGCTTCAACCAGATCTTCGGTGTCATCTACTTACTGGTCGGCCTGGCGGGTCTCGTTCCAGCTCTGTACTTTAGCCAGAGGTTGCTTGGTCTGATGCATGTGAACGCTGCGGATAATGTGCTTCACCTGGTCGTGGGCCTGGGTGCCGCCGCCATCGGCTTCTTCGTCAATGACCATGTCACGAGAGGGGTTACTGCCTCTGGCAGACGCGAAGACCCTATGGTACGCCCTTAACACAAAGGGATGTCATTGTACGACCATACCTGAAGGTATCAGCTCAGCGCGACTTTTTTGAAAGATGTCGTCTACCATCGTGTTTCGCTCCCTCACGAGCGCGAACAAACATACATGTTTCACACAAGGAGAATAGTATTATGCCCGTTATTACCAACTGGGGAGAGGCGATCCTCTCGGCACTGTCCAATGCGCTGGACCTCGTGCTCACCTTCATCCCGCGCTTGCTTGGCTTTCTGATCATTCTGCTCGTCGGATGGCTTGTGGCGACCGCCGTCAGCAAAGCGTTGACCTTCTTACTTCGAAAGATCGGCTTTGATCGCTTAGGAGAACGCATCGGCCTGACACGCTTGGAACAGCGCATGGGCGTCAAAATGGATTCGGCTGGAATCTTGGGAAAAATCGTGTACTGGTTCCTTTTGCTTGTCTTCCTGGTACCAGCCGCCGATGCACTTGGCTTACCCGCCGTCAGTACCATTCTCAATCAGCTCATTGCCTACATTCCCAACGTCTTTGTGGCCATTCTTGTGCTCTTCTTAGGCGCTCTGGCCGCTACTGTGGTGGCTGATATTGTTCGCGGTGCGACCGCCAGCGCCAATGTTGGCAACCCGAACCTGTTTGCCAACCTCGCTCGTTACGCCATCATCGGCTTTGCTGCCCTCATCGCGCTCGAACAATTGCAAATTGCTCCTGCGCTTCTCAATATACTGTTTACTGCCATCGTTGGATCAGCGGCGATTGCTCTTGGTCTGGCCTTTGGCCTGGGTGGACAGGATACGGCACGCAAGTGGCTGTCGCGTGGTGAGAGTACGGTAAGCGATGCCGCTACGCAGATCCAGGCGCAACAGCAGACCGCTCAGGCGCAACAGCTGTACAACGGTACACAGACACAACCAGATCGGATGCGCCAGCCCCGCTAGTGCATTCCTTGGATGAACATGGGTGAAGGCATGTGCGCCCCGCCCGCTAAAGTTTCTACAGATACAATGAAGGAGAACAAACATGACCACAACCAATCGTTCCACCGTCACCGGCGTCTTTGCAGATGAGCAGCAGGCGCAGCAGGCGATGAAAGACCTGCAGGATGCCGGATTTCGCGAGAATCAGATCCGGTATTCCGTCCACAAGGGTGGTGCGGGCATTCTGGAATCGCTCAAGGGGATGGGCTTTGGACAAGATGAGGCCGAGTACTATAACCACGAATTCCTGAATGGCCGCACGATCGTGACCGTCAAGGACGATGCTCGCCAGCAGGAAGCCGCTGACATCTTGCAGCGCAATGGTGCATATGATGCTAGCCGCCGCATGAGCCAAACGAACGGCGCCTCCCAGGGAGCGCAAAAGATGCAGCTCAAGGAAGAGCGCCTGCAGACGACCAAAGAACGGGTCCAGACCGGTGAGGTGGATCTGCGCAAAGAGGTCGTCAGCGAGCAACAGACCATTAATGTCCCGGTGACCCACGAGGAAGTCTACATCGAGCGCCGAGCTGGCTCTGGTCAGTTCTCCGATACTCCCGTTGGCGAGGATGGCGAGACCATCCGCGTTCCCGTGAGCGCGGAGCAGGTCAATGTGACCAGGCAGACCGTGCAGACGGGAGAGGTCTCCGTTGGCAAGCGGCAGGTCCAGGAGACAGAGCAGGTCACCGACACCGTTCGCCACGAAGAAGCCCGCATCGAGCGCCAGGGCGAGGTGGACATCGAGGGGAACGACGCTGGCGTGCAAGGTCAGTAGGACCCATCGGAACACAGAGGAGAAGCAGCCAACCAGGTGGAGCGTTTGTTCCACCGCTGCCTCTCTCCTGAGTATATCCGCTCAGACATTTTCTCAAAGGAGAAGGCTCATGGCAACAACGGAAAGTCCGGTCAAGGTCGGCGTCTTTCGAGACCGCGCGCTCATGGAACATGCTGTAGATGCACTGCAGCGTGCGGGATTGAGAGACGATGAGATCAGGGTATGGGGACAAGGAGCCTCCACCGGCGGGTTCCTGGGGACGCTCATGAACAAGTTGTCGGGGCAAGGGGCGGAAGACGGGAATATCGCCGACTCCCTCGTGAATCTGGGAGTGCCCCCAGAGGATGCGGCCTACTATCAGTGGGAGGTTGAGGCAGGCCGCTCCGTCGTCGCAGTGCATTCGTATGGTCACCAGCAGGAGGCCAGCGACATCTTGCACCGCTCCGGAGCCTACACCGCTCAGACCAGCCTGACCCATGATCTTCACACCGTCCAATTGCGTGAGGAGGTCCTCACAGCACAGACCCGGCCCGTCGAGGTCGGCGAGGTCTTCATTCGGAAAGTGGCCGTCACCGAAGAAAGGACGATCACGGTCACAGTCCAACGTGAGGAAGTGGTGATTGAGCACCGCCCGCTCTCCACGCAGGGGACTCCATCTGGTGACCCAATCGGCACGCTAGTCGAACTAGCCGCGGGCGAGACCATCAGGATTCCCATCCGCGAAGAACAGGTGGTCATCGAGAAGCGGCCGATCGTGACGGAAGAACTCATTGTCGGCAAACAAAAGGTTCAGGAGACGCAACACTTCTCTGATACCGTCTGGCGCGAAGTGCCTCATCTCGAACGCGTGGGCGATGTGGTCATCCATGGCAGTGACGGAGAAGGTGCCGTTCTTCGGGAGACGAAACGAAGAGCGGGATATGAAGAAAACTGATTTTGCGCCAAGACTGGCGACGAATCGAGTCAAGTTTCATCAAGCATGGGTATCAGACGGTATCTCCGCAATTTATGCTATACTAGAGAAGAACTTGCACGAACGCATCTGGTATGAGTTCTGGAATACCTGATGGGGATGAGGGAAAGCCTAGGATACATCATCTTCTCGTAAGGAGTTCACGTCATGCACCACGCTGTGATGCACTTCTCCTCCCGGCATACCCTTCACCAATGTGCGTTAAGAAGTACGTCAGGGATACAACAGAAAAGGAATACCATGATGTCCCCATTCATCCTCTTGTTCCTCGTCCTCGCGATCTTTGTTTGCGCCTTTGGCTACATGACGTATCGTCACGAGGCCGAGAGGCGAGCAAGGGAAAAGAGGCGGAACCAATACCACGATCGAATCTGAGGAATATCATATGAAAACGAATAGGCAAACGCACATCTTTGCCAGGCAGGTTCAGGTGGATCTGCTTGCGCTTCCCGATGCGGACCTCTTCCAAACGGTTCATCGCTGGGTGAGTGGGAGACCATCTGATGGTGCATCAGAGGAGACGCTGTCTGCGTTAGGATATGCGCGCGGCGGAGCTGACCCGCACACCCGATTTCTCGGCATTCTGCCGGGAAGTGAAGGAGAAGGAGGATGGCAGTGGTTTGCACCTGCTCCGCAGCGACTCCGCGGGCTGTTGACGGATATGGATGTGCCGCTCTTCACGTCTCATGTCCTTCCGCTCGCGTTTCAAGCGCTGCACCTGACGCATCCCGAATGGGGTGAGGGGGCGACGTTCAATGCACATCTTGCCAATTACCTCCGCTCGATCGGCATGAAGCGGTGAGGAAGAACAAGAGAGCTCGTTCGATGTGTCCAGAAAATGAGTCGTTCCACGTCTTCATCGCCGCACAACCCCTCTCCCTCAAAGGACGAATCCAGTATCCCGGGCGTCCATCTCTCTTACGAATGCATCCTGCGAGAACGAGGACGAGAAGATGAGCACCATTGGAAGTTGCCAATGACCCTGATCTGCCGGAGGTGCCTGCTTGTCTAACAGAGAATTTACCGTCGCCAATGAATACCACTATAACCGCAGTAGTCCTATACGCTGGATCGTCTCACACGCATTGCGCTATAAGCCATTTGTCGCCAGTTTTATGCTGGCATCGATCATCACCAATACGTTTTATGCCACCGTCCCTATCCTCACAGGGGCGGCCTTCACAGCTGTATTGCAAGGAGCAGCGGGCCGTAGCCAGTTGCTGCAAATCGCGCTTCTTATTCTTGGGGTCGTGCTGGTTGGCGGCGTGGTCGACCTGTCGGCCCGCCTCTCGACCGAGATTCTGGGGAAACGGCTGGCAACGGACGCACGCGACGAACTCTATGTGAACCTGTTGGGCAAAAGCCAGACCTTTCACAATCGCCAGCGCGTGGGCGACATCATGGCTCGTGCTGCAAATGATATGAATCGACTCAGCGACATGATTGTGCCTGGGGTTGACTCCATCTTCGATTCGTTCACCAGCCTGTTTATCACTATTACCTTTATCGGGTTGCTCGACCCACAATTGCTGCTGGCCCCGTTATTGTATACGCTTGTCTTCGTGATCGCTTTGTGGGATTACTCGCGCAAGCTGCAACCTGTCTCCGATAATATGCGAGAGCAATTTGGCAAGATGAACTCGGTATTGACCGAGGCGGTTTCGGGCATTGAAGTGGTGAAATCGACTGCCCAGGAGAGCCAGGAACAGGGGAAGTTTGAAAAGAATGCCAAAAGGTATAGAGACTTTTTTATCCAGAATGGAGAGATACAGGCTCGCTACCTGCCTCCTCTGCTGCTGGTGGTGGCCCTGACGGGTGCCTTTTTGCACGGCCTCTACCTGGTGAGCCACAACCAGCTTTCGGTTGGAAACCTGGTGGCCTATATGGGCTTGATGAATATCATCCGCTTCCCAACATTCATCTCCATCTGGTCGTTTAACCTGGTGCAGCTAGGCATAGCGGGAGCCGGGCGCATTTTAACGATTCTGAAAGAGGAGACGGAACTGGATGAGAACGAGGGTGGCTATAGCGGAGAGATGCATGGTGATATTGTCTTTGAGAATGTGACCTTTAGTTATGGGGATACGCCCGTTTTGAAAAATATCTCCTTCCATGCGGAACCGGGGCAGACCGTGGCTATCGTTGGTCAGACCGGTGCAGGCAAGAGTACACTGACCAGGCTCGTCAACCGCATCTACGATGTTGATGAGGGGCGCATCCTGATCGATGGTGTGGATGTACGCAGCTGGAGCATGGATGCCCTGCGCTCGCAGGTCTCGACGATTGAGCAGGACATCTTCCTGTTTTCGCGCTCGATTACCGATAATATCGCCTATGGTCTGGGGCAGAAAGCCGATGCGACAGCTATCGAACAGGCTGCCCACGATGCCCAGGCCCATGACTTTATCCTGAACTTTAAGGATGGCTACAAGACAGTGATTGGGGAACGCGGCGTCACTCTTTCAGGTGGACAACGCCAGCGCATCGCCATTGCTCGCGCCCTGTTGACTGACCCGCGCATCCTGATCTTAGATGACTCAACCAGTGCCATTGACAGCGCGACGGAAGACGAGATACAGAAGGCTATTCGCCGCCTGTTAGAGGGACGCACCACGCTGCTGATCACCCATCGCCTCTCACAGATTCGCTGGGCCGACAAAATCCTGGTCTTGAGAAAGGGCATGTTAATCGATCAGGGTACGCATGCCGAACTGCTTGAACGCTGCGAGTTGTACCGGCGCATTTTCATACATTATGATGCCAAGATTACAGGGCAGCTACAAGAGGTACCCCTACGTTCTGCCTCAGGACACTTACTCGACGATTAAGGGTCCGTAGGGCCGTAGCACGGATGGCCTGATTTCAACAAAGGAGATTGCACAGATGGGCTTCATCATGGATGGCCTGGATGCTGAGACATATGACCGGACGTATAAGGATAATCAACTCGTCGCCCGCATTATCGGCTACTTCCGACCACAATTGACCGTTATGCTGATAGTGGCAGTACTTGTGGTGCTGAACTCGTTGATGGACACGGCCTTTCCGATTTTG
>WNFB01002032.1_pt1 | contig 17510 bp, 14 predicted proteins | sample 5400501 | NCBI WGS metagenome assembly WNFB01 (sample SAMN13153341, study PRJNA577476) | soil metagenome | isolation source: 200 cm saprolite under Douglas fir tree site 2 hole 1 | place: USA:California | collected 2015-04-18 | reverse complement strand
CCCGTGACCGGGAAATCGTAGGTCTGTCTGAGCCACGCGTTCCCAAACGCCTTCGCAAAGGTTGTGGTGTACGTCCCGGAAAAGTCGCCGACGGTATGCGAGCAGCGCCACGTGCCCACGAGGAACTGCGCGGCTTGCAATTCCGGTCGAGCAGTCGGGCGCACCTGCGCATAGGACGGCGCGGCGAGGAGGAGGGTGGCGACCCCGCCAAACGCAACGGACTTTCGCATCGATGCTACCTCGGCTGAGGAGTGGAAGGGGCGTCCTGTGGTGTCTCCGCTTGGTTGGTGCGCTTATTTGCTCGAAGGTCGCGGCACCCCGCGTCAGGAAACGGTCAAGCCAGCTGGCCGTGGCGGGGCACGGCGTTCCTTACGCGAGGGCCTCCACCCTGTGAGAGGAGAATCCTGAGGGACAGCGTCTACTGCTCGATCTGAAGCGGTGTCCCCGAGCCGGAGTCGGGCGGCGCGTTGAACGAAGATGGGGGTGATCCGATGAGGCCCTGGGCAGGCGGGCGGGTGTGGGCCGCGACGAATGCCAGCAGGACGTTTTGCAGAAACCGCTGGAGCGGCGGGCGGGCGCTGTGCTCGCGATAGGTCGCGAGGCCCCGGGCGAACGCGGGCTGCCCGCCGGCGAACACCACCGCCCCTGACGGCCGCCAGGTATAGACGGTAGCCTCCTGGAACTGTACCGCGGTCACTACCGAGTCCCCCATGGGAACGTAGGGACTCCGAAACAGTACGCGGATTTCTGCCGGGGTCGCGCCGTTGTCGACGATGCGGTCCGCCTCCCACCCCGCAACCCGCGGAATGTGATCCCCCGTCTGGAGACCGGTGCCACTCATCAGGGGATCCGATCCGTCGACGACGACCAGGTCCACCGGGGGATCGCGCATGATCAGGCCGCGCGCGCCCATGACGCCGACGAGGGCATTCTCTGGCGTATTGTTCGGTGGGGCCCGGAAGAGCACGGTGGCGAGCCCGGGTGTAGCGCCAAGGGGATCCCGCGCCGCGTCGCGATAGCACACCACGACTGGAGCGTCCATCCGGTTCACTGACACCGTCTCATAGCGGATCAGCCAGTAGATGTCGTTACCGCCGAGAAACCCGAGACTGATCCCCCGGTCGCGTGCGGCGGTGGCGCGGAGCCACATCGGCCAGCTCCAGTACTCGGAGTGGCCGGCGAACAGCCACGCGACCTGGGGATCGGGGCCGCGACCGAGGTGATAGTCGTAGTCGGTCAGGTACGTGACGTCGTAGCCGGTTTCTTCGAGCCAGCGGATCAGCAGGTAGTCGGTGCCCAGGAAGATATCGCGCACGACGTGCTCACCGAGCGGTCGCGCGAACGACACTTTCACGGCGCGATTCGCACGGGCTTCTTGGGCGGTAGCGCCGAGTCCCCGGTAGAGGTTCGTGCCGCCCCAGGCGTTGTATGCCTGATACGTGGCAAAGGGAAGCACGACCACAAGCGACGCCGGGCGGGTCGAGCGTACGACGAACGGGAAGCCGCGGGCTCGTCCCAGCGAATCGGCGAACCGGGCGAGGTAGACGCCAGGGAGCCAGTGGGGGTCGACGGTGAAGCGGTCGGTCTCCGACCAGTTGCAGACCGACGCTTCTGGCAACGGAGGCGAACACGCGGCCTGGACGGCCACCCGGCGATCGACGTGTCTCGCCACGAGCCGCGCGCCCACACCACCATACCACCCGAGACGATACACCGAGATGATCAGGGGGGCGCGCGTCGCGGAGACGAAGAGGTGCAGCGTGTCTCCAGCGACCAGGCTTGCTGGAAGGCCGTAGCCGCTGATGGCCGTGTCCGCGTTCCGCCAGAACTCGGCGTCCCAGCTCGGGGAGCCGGGCCGACGGTTTTCCTCCTGAATGGGCAACGACCCGACGCCCCGCGGTGCCTCCGGCGCGGCTACGCGGTCGAGACAGGCGCCGACGACCGCGCCGGCGCTGATCGCGAGCAGCCATTGGACGCGAAGACCCTTAGGCACGACGTCCTCCGAGGTGCACGGCAGGAGCGGCCGGGCGACACGAGGTTATCGAACTACGATTCACCCGAGCGTGCGGCGCCACACCGCGTGGCGGGCGGCCGAGGCTACCTCGATCCTCGGGCCCCGCGCGATCGAGGCCTCCCCCTTACAAGCCTCAAGTGTGCTGGACAGCATCAGTGTTGTCCAGTATCGGACGATCCGCTCGCGCCCGGCGGCACGTGCGCCATCCGTCTGGCCGAGTTCGGTCATGTCAACCAGGGGGACGACGCGTCGCGTTCAGAACCAACTCGCTGCTTCGCGCGGCCAGGATCGTGATAGTCGTTCACCAAGTACACCGGACAGCGAGCAGCAGTTGAACGCGCCGACGGTTGAGCAGGGAGTCCTCCGAGGTGCGCTTCCCGACGACTCTAGCGACGTGAACCCTCTCGAAGGGAAGATGCAGGGGACACTTGCGACGTCGCGCCCCCGAGCGCGCGATTGCCCCGCTGCGGCTTGAGATTTGGGCCGGTGTGCAGCATCTTTCCGCCGGTCGACTGCCTCGCAGCCTTCGTGCCGCGAGGCGCATCGCCCCTTCACCTTTCCCCGCGTTCCAGGACATGGCGAGCCCAGATCCGACGCTTGGACCAAGTACACCAGCGCTCGACAGCGCCCTCGGCTGGGCGGGCGGCGTGTTCGCGCAACTCGTGAGCAGCCGGAAGCGCTTGTTCGCCTACGTGCTCTCCGGAGCCGTCCTCGCGACGGCGATCGTGCTCATCATGCCCAGTCAATACACCTCCAAAGCGTCGTTCATCACCCAGACGAACCCCACGCAGAATCTGCAAGGCATGCTCCAAGGGGCGGTGGCAAGCCTGGGCCTGCTTGATCGAGCGAATGATTACTCACCGAAGTTCTACGCCGACCTGCTGACCAGCCGACCGATCCTTCTTTCGGCTATCCAGCGCCAGTACGAGGTGCCCGCCGGTGACGGCAGCCGGCTGCAGACGTATCTGCAAATCGAAGGGTTCGACGATGACCCGCCCGCCCGCGCGGTGGAGCGTGCCCTCGAGCATCTGGCGAAGCGGGTCAGCGCGAGCGCGGACGCGCGCACCAACCTGATCACCCTCTCGGTGCGAGCGCGCTACCAGCGGCTGAGTCGAGACCTGGCCCGTCAGCTCCTGACCGCGCTGGATTCCCTGAACGTCGGGTTCCGGCAGAGCCAGTCGCGCGGGTCCCGGGAGTTCTACGCGACCCGCGGCGTGCAGGCTCGCGCAGAGCTCGATTCCGCCGAGGGCATCGTGCGGCGCTTCCTCCTCGAGAACCGCGTGATTAACTCCCCCTCCCTGGACCTCGAAGTCCAGCGCCTGAAGCGAGAGGCGGAGATGAAGCGCACCCTCTACGGCACGGTGATGCAGCAGTACGAACAGGCCCGCCTCCAGGAGGCGCGCAACGTACCGACGCTCACGGTGCTGGCCGAGCCCTTCGTACCCGTCAAGCGATCCTTCCCGCCGCGGCGCTTGTTTGTCGTGCTGGGCGCCCTGCTCGGCGCGGTGGTCCTCTGGGCGCAGATCAGAATCGGCGAGGCGGTGCGCCGCTTCCGCGACGCCGAGCCGGAGAATTGGGAGGTCCTGCAACGACAGATCCGCGGGGTCCGCCGACTGGTGAGACGGAGCTAGTGCGGACGAACGCGGAGTGGAAGTACTGGGGCGAGCGGGACCCCCTGTGGTCCGTGGCCACAACCGCGGGCAAGGACCGCGGCGGGCAGACCCCCTGGACCGCCGAGGAATTCCTGACCATGGGCGCCGCCGATTTCGGCGATGTCCTGCGGCACTGGCAGCACTACGGCCTGCGTCCGGCACGGTGCGTCGAAATCGGGTGCGGGTCCGGACGCATGACGAAGCAGCTGGCCGTGACGTTCCGCTCGGTGCTGGCCCTGGACGTGTCGGAACACCAGATCGCTCGCGCCAGGGAGCTCCTGGGTGCCGGCGGCGGCAACGTCGACTTCCGGCTCGTCGACGCGCCCGTCATTCCGGCACCGAGCGCTTCGTGCGACGCCATGTTCTCTTGCCACGTCTTCCAACACCTGTCCGGCACAGAGGCCGTGGCGGCATACCTGCGCGAGGCGTATCGGGTCCTGCGATCGGGGGGCTCGGCCTGCTTTCACGTGCCCGTGCCCGGCGCCCATATCACCAGTCGTCAGGCGGCGCTGTGGTACTGGGCGCGCAACCTGTACAAACGAGTCAAGCGCGCCCTGGGGATCATGAGCATCGCGGAATACCACCGCTATCACGTGCGGGACGTGTTCACGTTGCTCACCGCCATGGGCTTTCGGGACCTCGAACTGAGGATCTTCGCCATGGCGTCGAACGGCGACTACCACTCGTACTTTTTCGTGCGAAAGCCCTGACCACCCTCGGGCAGCGGCCGTTCAGACTCCCACGATCGCTTGGATCCTGCCCTGCAGGTACGCGCGATCCGACTGGTTGAGCACGAACAGATCCGCCGCCGGCAGCCCCGTCGCCCGCGTGAACCCCACCACCTTGATCGCCAGCAGACCGATGTACACGATACTCGTAACGGCGACTGCGCCCACGGCTCCGGCCGCCGGCACGACGGCAAGATTCAGGCCCACCTTAAGAAGCAGGGCTGCCGCCGCACCCCAGATGGTGATCGGAGGAAAGCCGCTGCCCGCAAAATAGGAGTCCACGATCAAGTGGATGCCCAGAGCGCTCATGCCGGGGAGCAAGAGGGTGAACAGCACCCCGGCTTCGTGGTACGCCGGGCCATACAGGAGGTGCACGAGCGCCCGGCCGCCGACCAGCAGCGCCACCATGACCGGCACCACGAGACTCGTCACCAAGCGAGCGCTCCGGGCCACCTGCTCGACTGACCGCACGCTGCGGTCCACCGCGACGACCGCAAACAGCAAGTTGCCGAGGATCGAGGGCACATACCACAACCACTCCGCGAGATAGGTGGCAACGGAGACTTGGCCGACGGTCGCCACGCCAATCATCGGCCCGAGCATCCAGATGTCAGCCCGCACGAGTAGCAGGGTGAGGCCGACCGTTGCGAACGGCCGTAACCCTTGCGCCAGTCGCCGTCCCCACCCGTCCCCAACGTCCCGCCACGTGAACGGCTCATGGCGTCCGCCCAGCCAGATCCAGACGCCGCTCGCCACCACGCTCACGCCGGTCGCGACCGCCCAGCACGCAACGACCGCCTCGAGCCGCACGCCGACGGACAGCGCCAGCAGAGCGACCGCGACGAAGTAGACGAATCGCTGGGTCATGCCGGCGATATTCCAGCCCGCGACCTGGTGGCGGCCCAAGTTGATGCCGCGGACCATCTGCGCCACGGCCTCGAGCGAGAGCACGAGCGCGAACAGGAACGCCAGCGCCGGCCGCCCCTCGGACGGCACCCAGTGACCCCAGAGCACGAGGGTGACCAAGAGCACCGCGAGGATCGCACCGCCGTGCAGGACGGCGCGCAGGAGCAGCACCCGAGGCGCGGCCCCACGATCCGCGGCCGCCAGCACATTGCCATGGAACTGCCCGAGGGACGCGATCAGGGCGCCGAGGGCAACGCCTGCGGCAAAGGTGGCGTAGCGTCCTTGGCCCACCGGGCCCAGGCCCCGCGCGATCAACACGCCGGTGGCAATGGACGCGAGCGACTGGAGGACCTGGCTGGCGAAGGTTTGAACGAAGGCCGCGCCGACTTTCATGCGCGGGGTCGCCCGATCAGACAGCCCTCGTGGCGCGACGCGCGGTGAAGAGCGCGAGTAGGAGAACCGGGTAACAGCAACTGGTGACCGCGGCTGTAAACATGTTCCATTGACCCACCTGCGCGTAGACGGTGGCCGCCCCAGCCACCGCGAGCAGGATGCCACCGACCACAGCGCCGTCCCGGACCACCATCAAGCGGCGGTCCAAGTAGCCCAACCCCACGCCGTACAGGAGCGCTCCGACGAAGGCGCCCGCCCAGCCGAAGTTCATGAACAATTCGCCGTAGATGCCGACCCGTTGGGCGGTCACCTGCCCCATCTCCTGGGCGAGCACGGCCGCATTGCTATGGGCAAAGACCACGGCCTTGTCGATGCCGACGGCGGACCAGACGCCGCTCGGGAAGAGGGGCACGATGAGCCCGCCCAGCGTGCTGCCGCCCACCAGCGCATGGCCTCCGCCGGAGTAGTAGTCCAGCGTCCACGCCAGATCGCGGAACTCGTTTAGGGAACCGTACAGGATCAAACCGAGCGGCCCCAGCCGGCCCACCAGTGTTTCATCGTGCTGACGCCAGAAGTAGAGCAGTGCGAGCGCCGGCATCCCAACCCCCACCGCGAGGGCGACCGAGCGCGCCGACACCCGGCCGCGCACGCGGTCCCAGAGCAGCGCAAGGGCGCCCACGGGCAGCGCGATGAAGAAGCGATTTCCGTATAGGCTCGCGCACCCCAGCCCCAGCGCGCCCACCACCCACACGAGCCAGTTGGCCCGCCGCGCGCAGATCTGCACGCCGGCGATCAGGCCGACGACCATGCCCAGCATGGAGAGCCGGAACCACGCACCCGCGATCTCCGGGAACTGGACGCGGAGCGACTCGGGATCGCCAAGCACCGCCGGGATGTAGCCGATCGCGCGAATGCTCATGTAGGTGCCCACGGCGCACACGGCGAACAGGGCGTACGTGACGACGCGCAGCCGGCCCCAGTCCCATACGTAGTGCCAGCGCGCGAGGCGCTCTCGGAGGCCGCTGAGGCGAGCGACCACCACGCACCCAATCAAGCTCAGCGCCGTGCACACGGCGGTGAACAGGGCGGCCAACTCGATCGGGACGCGGTATCGAGGAAACAATTGGATGGTGGCCCAGTAGCTCCCGGAACCCATCGCGGTCATGAGCAGGGCGAAGATGGCCGACAGGAGCGGCAGCCGGCTGAACGCAAACGGCGGGCCCACGACATAGTACAAGAGCAGGAGATTCGCTCCCCACACCGCGAGCGCCCACGACGCCTCGCGCCACGCCGGCCACGTCGGGTCGAGTTGCACACCCCACCCCACGGCGACGCCAAGCAGGGCGATCCACAGACCGACCACGCCGTAGCCGACAAGCCGCGCGGGCCGCGCCGGCCGCGCCGGCCGGGCCGCCCGCTGCGGCACCTCGAGCCCGTCCTCAGGGGTCACGTCACACCGCTCGCGCGATTCCCTGACTCAGTCGCCGCGCGTCGGTCGGCGGCGCGAGGCTGCGCAGGATCCGGTTCATCTCCTTCCAGCGGTCCCCCCACGTCTGCCGCATCCCGAATGCGGCAAGGTCGGCTCGCCGCGCCGGTGTGTCGGCACCGATCGCCTGGCGCACGAGCTCGACGTACTCCGGCACGCTGCGGGCGACGAGGACGAGGCGCTGCTGCTCGAACTCGTCGAGGTTGGGCGAGAACGCCGTGCACACGGGAACGATACCGGCCGCGAGTGCCTCGAACACCTTCGCGGGCACGATCCGAGCCGTCAACGCATTCGCCACGAATGGAACGAGACTCGCTGACAGCAGTCGCAGAATCCCGGGCACCAGCCGGCGGTCGCGCGGCCCGAGAAAGTGCACATTCGGAAGCGCCCGGAGCGCCTGGTCGTCGACGCGGGTCGGGCCCACGATCACGAACCGGACGGCGGGGAGCGCTCGGGCGGTGGTCTCGAGCAGGCCGAGATCGACCCAGGTGTCCAGCACCCCGATGAACCCAACGCGCGGCGCGGGGATGCCGGCCACATCCGCGACTTCTCGCCCCGGATGCTCCGCTCCGAATGCGGAAACATCGATCGCATTCGCGATGGCGAACGTATTGGGGTTCGTGGCTCGCCGCGCGCGCGCCAGTTCCGGGGCGGCGGCGAACACGACCGACGCCTTCCGGAGCGCCCGCTCCTCGAGCGCTGCGATCGTGGGCCGATGCGATGACGCGAACTCGCCCGGTTCGTCGCCCACGTGATAGACCGACAGCGACTCCCCCATGCGGCCGATCGCGCTCTCAAAGATCGGATGATCGATCCACAGGACCCGCCCCCCGGCCGGTGGGCGACCCGCCCACAGCAGGATCCAGCGGCGTTGCAACGCGAACTCCAACCGGAACAGTCCGGGGAAGCGATGCCCGAGATGAAACAGGGGCAGCGGCGCCAGCACCCGAAGCTTGGGAGACAGGCGCCGCGCCCCCCGCAGCCACGCGAAGAGCCGGCGCCACTGCCGGGGATAGCGCAGCAGCGTGAAGACCGAGACTGGCTGTTCCACGAACAGGACGGTCTCTTCCTTCTGGATCTCGTTGCAGATCGGCTGCTGGATGATCCAGAATCCGTTCCATAGCAAGCTTGACAGGTAGAGGTGCTCGCGCGGCGGCTCGACCCTCATCACCGGATCGCCGCTAGCCTCTGGTCCTCAAGCCCTGGCGCCATTCCAGCTCGGCTGCATCGGCCATCTGATGCCCGGTGACGATCCGAAACACGGTCTGCGCCACGTGGGTGGCTTGATATTCGGGCGGCGGAGTCCAGCTGCCCCCTCGGTTCAGGACGAAGGTCACAGCGTCGAGGATGGACGCCGGATCGGTACCGGCCAGCATGTTGGAGCCGCACTCGATCGTCTCGGGACGCTCGGTCACCTCCCGTAGGGTCACGTTCGGCACCCCGAGGATGCACGTTTCCTCCTGCACCGTGCCGCTGTCCGACAGCACGCAGCGCGCCGCGCGTTCCAAATGCACAAAGTCGAAGAACCCGAGCGGTGGAACGAAGCGGAGCCCGGGCGTATCGAGCTCGACGCCGAATTGCTCGACCTTCGACTTGGTGCGCGGGTGCAGCGAGCAGATCACCGGCAGGCCGAATTCCCGCTGCACCAGTCCCAGCGCGTCGATCAGCGACCGGAGCTTGTCCTCGCGATCCACGTTTTCCGCCCGATGCATCGTGACCAGGAAGAACCGCCGCTCGGCGAGGCCCAAGTCTTCGAGGACCCGGCTTGACGCTATGGCGGGGGCGTGACGGTCGAGCACCTCGCGGATCGGATTCCCGGTGACGTACACCCGCTCGGAGGGAATACCTTCCCGCAACAGATTGGCCCGGCTCCGCTCGGTGTAGGGCAGCAGCACGCTGCTCGCATGATCGATAATGCGGCGGTTCACCTCTTCGGGGACCCGGTCGTCGTAGCAGCGGTTGCCCGCCTCCATGTGGCACACCGGGATGCCGAGGCGGCGGGCCACGATGGCGACCAAGCCGCTGTTCGTGTCGCCCAAGACGAGGACGCGGTCCGGGCGCCGGTCCAGCAGGATCGGCTCGATCTTCGCGAGGATGGCGCCGACTTGCGCCCCAAAGCTCGCTTCGCGCACCCCGAGGTTCGTGTCGGGATCACGCACGCCCAACTCGCGGAAGAACACGCTGCTGAGCCGGTCGTCGGAGTTCTGGCCCGTGTGGACCAGCGTATGCTCCACGTGCTCGTCGAGCAGCGGGATCAAGAGACTCAACCGGATGATCTCGGGCCGTGTGCCCAGAACCGTCATGATTCTCATCGCAAGAAGTCCGCCCGCTCTCCGATCGTGTCTTCGATCATCAAGTTGCGAGCTTCGAGCAATGCCTTGGTCGCGGCGAACGTGATCGGGTCGTCCGCCGAGCTGTACTCGCGGTCGAGCCCGGCGAACTTGGCGCGCTTCCCCCGCACTTCCGGCAGGAGCGGCAGGATCGCGAGGTAGCGGTCCCGCTGCTCGGTGCGATACGCTTCCTCTTCGCTGACCAGGATCTCGTGCACCTTCTCGCCGGGCCGGATGCCCGTGACGACCTGCTCGATCGCCCGGTCCGCGATCAGGGCGGTCGCGACATCCACGATCCGCGCTGAGGGAGCCCGGGGCACGTAGGTCTCGCCGGGCAGGGCCGCCCGGATGGCCGTGAATACGGTGTCCGCGGCGTCGTCGAGACTGAGCAGGAAGCGGGTCATATCGCGCGTCGTAATCGTGACCGGGCCACCGTGGCGGATCTGCTCGTGGAACAAGGGAATCACGGAGCCCCGGGAGGCCAACACGTTCCCGTAGCGCACACACACGAAGCGGGTGTTGGTGCACCGCATGTTCGCTTGAACGAAGACCCGCTCCTGCAGGGCCTTCGTCATGCCCATCACGTTCACGGGCTTGCAGGCTTTGTCGGTCGAGACGCCGACGACCGTCTCGACCGGGAGGCCCAACTCCTGAATGGCGCGAACGATGTTCTCCGCGCCCCCCACGTTGGTCTGGACCGCCTCAAACGGGAAATACTCGCACGTCGGTACCTGCTTCAGGGCGGCCGTGTTGATGACCACATCCACGTCGCGCAACGCGGCCGCGACGCTGTGAAAGTCGCGCACATCGCCGATGCGAAATTGCAACAGCCGCTGGAAGTTGTGGTAGATGATCTCATCGGTCGCTGCCACCACGTGCTCGTATTCGACGCGCATGTAGTGCTGCTTCGCTTCGTCGCGCGAAAACACGACGACGCGCGCCGGCTGCTCATCGCTGCCGCTGAGCAGACGGCGCACGAGCACCTGGCCGAGCGAACCGGTGCCCCCGGTGATCAAGATGCGCTTGTTATCGAGCGTGTGCATGTTGGCTTCCCCACCGGTCGTACGGGGTCGGGTCGCTCACCAGTTGCGCGATCAGGCTGTCCCATGACGGCGCGCGATAACCGGTCGCCTGGGCAAAGCGGCTGCCATCGAGACTGCGATCACACACGACGGTGTCGCTTGGCTCCACCTCAAGATCGAGACCCCATCCGTCTCGCAACTTGACGAGTAGGTCATACTTGGACAGGCGAACGCCGGACAGATGATACAGTCCCGCGAGGGGCGGCCCCTCCCCGATGAGATTGCCCACGACCTCAGCCAGGTGGTTGGACGTCGTCCCCGACCACCACACGCGGCGATAGCCGCCCACCTTCTGATGGTTTTGAGCCAAGAACCATTCTAAGAGGGACTGACCGTGCCGCAATTCCCGTCCGATGAACGAGGTCCGGAGCGTCAGGGCGTTGTCGGCGGCTACCTCTCCCAAGAGCTTCGTCCGTCCATACAGGTCCACCGGGTCCGGTTCGTCCGCCTCGCGGTATTGGCCTTTCCGGCCGCTGAAGACGCAGTCCGTGCTGAAGTGGATCAGCCGACCATTCCACTCGCTTGCGACTCGAGCCAACCGATGGGGCAAGAGGGCGTTGACGGTGATCGACCCGATGATGCTCTGCGCTTCGGAACGCTGCTTGATGACGCCGACGCAGTTGACGATCACGGCCGGACGGACGTCCCGGACGACGCGCTCCAGCGCCTCGACGTTCGACGCGTCGACGCCGTCCAGAACCCTGCCCGCTTGGAAGAGCGGCAGCTGCCCGAGCGGCGAATCCTCCCGCGGCTCGCGCAGCGTGCACCAGGTGTCGGGGAAGCGGTGGCCGAGGACCTGAAACATCTTGTGGCCGAGCATGCCGCCCCCGCCGAGTATGAGGATCTTCACGTCCCGGTTCGCGCCGCCAGTCACCACTCCTCCGCGATGTCAGTTGACCCCCCCGGGGGCCGCACGCTCGGGGAGCCAATTCGGCCGCCCGATCGCCCCCAGGAATGCTAATGCCCCCGGCCGCTCGGAAAAGCGTCAGCCGTAGGCGTCGTGTTCGCGGCCGCGCACCCGCGCGCGGGGGCGGCGAGCGAGGTTCGGGACGCACGGCTCCGCGGGCGGCGGCGCGCTCGAAGGCGACCAAGAACCTGAGCCGCCGGACCGCTCGGAGCCGATCCCGAAGCTGATCGGGCGTGACGAGGTGACCGCTATTCCGACTCGACTATCCGGGTTGCGACCGAACGCCCGCTCTCCGGTACACCTCCTCGACACGCCGGGCGGCGGCGGACAGGGTCAGCTCCTTCGGCAGGCGGGAGCGCCGGGGCTCGCGACTGACGCTGAGCGCTCGGATGAGTGCCCTCGCCAAGGTCTCAGGGGTCGGATCGGCCCGCAGCATCGCCTCCGGAACGTCCTGAAACAGCTGCAGGTCTCCAACCGGGACGGCCACCACCGGGAGGCCGCATGCCAGGGCTTCCTTGGCGCTGCTGGGCCCGCCCTCCAAAGCCGACGTGATGATCATGGCATCGGCCGCCGAATAGTACCACGGCATGTCGTCCGGTGCCTTGCCGTTCACCACCCAGAGCTGGGCTCGGGCGTGGGACCCCCGCAGGTGAGCGACGGCTGCCTCCGCGAGCCCCAGCCGCTTGTTCGGCTGCGTGACGTCGTGCGGGAACAGGATGAGCGTGTCGGTGAGCGCCACCCCCAATCGCTCCCGCGCGAGGTCCCGCGGATACGGTCGGAACAACTCCGGGTCCACGGCGTCGCGCACGACCACCGTCTTTTGACGTGTGGCGTCCAGCCACAGCTTGTCCCGCAGTGCCTGGGACGCGACGATGCAACACACGCTCCGGCGGGCGACGAGCTGGGAGATGAATACGCCGACCTTGCTCGTCACGGTCGTCCCGCCGCCGGGCGCCCACGTCCCGTTCAGGTCGTCGCCATAGAACGACGTGATCACTGGCACGGTAAGGGCCGGAACAGCGAGGCCGCTGTACCCGAAGTGCACATGCACCACATCTGGCCGGTAGCTCTGGACCCGAGCGGCGACGCGCGGGCGGGCTCGCACGTACCGCAGTGGCCCACCCGCATGCCCCAGCGGAAACAACTCGACGCTGTGCCCCAACCCGCGCAGGGCCTCGGCCAGTCGCGCGACGATCACCCCGCGGCGCGGGTCGGCGGGGCTCGGATGCATGCTCGTGACGAACAGAATTCGCATGCTCGGGTCCGTCACGCGGCTACCCACTGCGGGCTAATGAACCGCACCCGGTTCCGCAGGGTTGCCCAAAGCTGTGTTGCTAGGTCAACGAGACGGCGGTCCCGCGCACCGAATGTCACGATGCGGTGGGAGGTTGCTGGCGGCGTGAGACGGCTCGCGATCCCCGGGCGCGGGTGCGAGCCTGGGGTCCAGCCGTACGCTCGGATCCCCGCTGCCTCGCCCGCTCGACCCCCGGGTGTCGCAACGGCCTCCCGTTAGAGTCCGACCGACGCCCCGGCCCCGGCGGCACCGCGCAGCCAGGACTCGAGCACGTACAGGCCGATGAGTTGACGGGAGCGTGGCAGGTGCCGGTCCCGCACCGCCCCGAGGAGCTGGCGGATGGACTCGCCCCGTAGAAACGCAGGCGTCCGCGCACCCTTCCCGAGGAGAAAGCTTTCCGCATCTTCCTGCACCCACCGCCTGAACCAGCGCTCGACCGGTGCGCTGAACCCGAGCTTGCGGCCGGTGCGCGCGCGCCAACCGGTCAGGTCGTTCCGAACGGCGGCGGGGAGGAGCGGCGTCACCGCCTGCCGGTACAGCCACTTCCGCTCCCCGACCCGCGACACCTTGTAGCGACTGGGCATCCGCTCGACCAGCGCCAAGAACTCAAGGTCCAGGAACGGTACGCGTAGCTCCACCGAGGACGCCATGGAGGTGTGATCCGCCACGAGCAGGAGGTCGTCCGCGAGGGACAGCCGCGCGTCCACACGGAGCAGGCGATTCACCGAGTCGGCACCGTTCTCGTGCCGCAGGGCGCGGCGCACCGGCTCGACGAGGGCGTCGGGGTCGAGTTGGTGGCCCGTCACCGCGACGGCCTCACTCGGACCAAACACTGCCAGGGTCTCGGTGAAGCGGCGGCTCTCCGTCGCTGCCGCCACGAGGCGCCGCACCCGCGACAGCCGGTCGCTCGCCCCCTCGGGCACAGCGCCCAGCACGGGAGCGAGCCAGCGCGCCACCGGATAGAATCGTTCGGCGACGTGGCGCGGGTATCCGCCCAACGGCTCATCGGCCCCCTGCCCCGTCAGCACCACCTTGCGCGATCGTTGCACCGCCCGACACAAGAGCCCCACGAGCAGCAGACCCACGTTCGCGATCGGCTCCCCGAGCGCCGCGATCTCGCGCGGCCACGCCGCGAGATACGCATCCTCCGACACGGCGACCTCGGTGAGCGGGACGCGGAGCGCGGCCGCGGCGCGCCGTGCAGCGACGAGCTCGTCTCCCTCGCTCGAGCCGGCGAAGCCGATAGCGAACGCCTGGGGCGGCTCCGACAGGCCGTCCTGCATCAAGCGCGTGACGACCGTCGAGTCGACGCCGCCTGAGAGGAGCGATCCCACGGGAACGTCGGCCATGAGCTGGCGGCGCACCGCCGCGCCCAGCGCGCTCCGCAGCGCTTCCTGCCACTCCCCCGACGATCGCGGCAGCGTCGGTGGGGCAAAGCGGGTCGCGAACGGCTCGAAGTCAGGGCGCTCAGGGAGCCGGTCGATCTCGAAGCGCACGCAATGGCCCGGCGGCACCTTCCACGCCTTGGGATAGAACGTCCCCGGCGAGGGCACAAAGCGATATACCAAGTATTCGTCGAAGGCCTCGGGGCGAAAGTCCGAGCCCAGGAGCCCGCACGAGCGCGCCGCTTGCAGCTCGCTCGCGAACCACCACGTGTCGTCGCTCACGCCCAAGTAGAGTGGCTTCACACCCACCGGGTCGCGCGCGAGGACGACGGTCCCTGCTCGCCCCGAAGCACGGCCGTCATAGAGCGCGAAGGCATACATGCCGTTCAACCGCCCGAGCAGGTCGCTGCCCCACTCCTCCCAGCCATGCACCAGGACTTCGGTATCGGCCCGCGTCCGGAAGCGGTGCCCGCGGGCTTCGAGCTCGCGGCGGAGCTCGAGATGGTTGTACAGCTCGCCGTTCAGGACCACCCAGACCTGGCCATCCTCGTTCGCCATCGGCTGGGCGCCACCCTCGAGATCGACGATCGAGAGCCGGCGGTGTCCCAGCGCGGCGGACCGCTGCCACACGAACTGCCGGCCGGACCCGTCGGGGCCCCGATGCGCCAAGGCGTTCGTCAGGCGCTCGATCAAGGGGCCGACGTCGCAGCGCGGGTCCCGGGCGAACGCGCCAGCGATGCCGCACATGCTAGACCCGCTCCTCTGCCGCGCGAGCCCCGAGATCGCGACTCACCCCTGCTCCTGCCGCAGCTCGTTCGACCACTCGATCGCCTCCAGCAGGTTCGAGCCTTGCAGTCGCTTGAGCAGCGCGATGTTCTCCATTACGCAGTGCCCGCCGATGACGCCCGGGAAGAAGCGGGTGGCTGGCAGATAGCCGATCTCGTCATAGAAGGAGGTGATCGCCTCATACGGCACCCCGACGCGACGCGCCATGCGGTCGAGGTCTTGCGCGAACGCGATCAGCAGGCCGAAGTAGGTGGTCTCGGTGAGCTTCGCGAGCTCGGTCGCTTCCGGCGACTCGAGCCAGCGCGTCCGCATCCCCGCCTGCTGGAGATAGCGCTCGACCCGAGCGGCCGTCGCGGGATCGCTCGTGCCGATGAACTTCGTATAGCGCAGCAGCTCCTCTTCCATCCGGGCGTGCTTCCCACGCACGGGGCTGTGCACCACGGGTACGGGCACGACCGCCTGAACGGCCTGGGTCGTACCGACCGGCACGGTCGAGTGAATCACGACAATCTCGGGGCGGTAGCGCGTGACGTAGTCCGCCGTGATGCTGACGAAGTCCGCGATCTCCGCCGGATAGCACACATGCAGGAGATCTACGGGGCCCGCGACATCGCGCGCGGGCAGATCGACGCCTTCGACGCGGCGGACGCGCTCAAGCACCGTAAGGAGCGGCCGGCCGACTTCACCGAGACCAATCACCACGGAGACGCACGGATCCGTGTCTCGAGCGTCAGGACTCATGAGCAGCGGCCGCCTCCTCCACGAAGCGTAAGAACGCGGGCGCGCCCTCTTGCCAGGCCCGCGCGATGGGCAGCGCCTGCGCCCGCGCGGCGCCCTGGCGCGCCTCGTCGGGTGCAGCGAGGACGCGTTTCAGGGCATCGGCGACGCCCGCGGGTGTCGCGTCCCGAACGAAGGTGAGGGTGCCCTCAGGAAAGTAGTATGCCACGGTGGGGGTCCAGGTGGCCACCACGGGAATCCCGAGCCGGACGTACTCGAGCACTTTGACCGGGAGCATGATGTCGGTAAAGACGTCGCGCCGTAGCGGCACCACGCCGATCCCGACATGCTGCAAGCGCGGCAGCAGCGCTTCCGGACGGAACCGCTCGCCTGGGATCTCGACTTGGGTGGTGAGGCCCAGCCGCTCGCGCGTGCGCCTCAAGGGCTCGACGGCATCGCCGTCCCCCCAGATCGCTCCCCTGACCACGCACCCCTCGTCGCGCAGCCGGTGCAAGGCCTCGAGCAGCGTATCGAGGCCCATCCGCCGGGCCACGGTGCCATGGTAGACGACGAACGGCGCCGGGGCCCGCGCCGGCGCGAGGGGAAACAGGCTCTCGTCCGCCAAGTTCTCGACGACACGAATCGTCCCGGCCGCGACCCCGTGCCCCTCGGTCATGGCGCGATGTGGCTCGTGGACGCAGAAGACCAGATCGGCCGCGCGGCTTGCCCGGCGCTCCTCCCATTCGAGCAGGCGCACGATCGCACCGGTCCCCGCTCGCCCCGAAAACTTGCTGGCGAAGAGTTCCGGGATGGGGTCGTGGATGTCGAGGATCACCCCCGTCCCGCTACGCCGCGCCGGCGCAGCCGCCCAAACCATGAAGTTGGGAATGTTGTTCACCTGAATCACGGCGATCTTGCGACGGCGGCGGAGGCGCTGGAGCAGGCGGCGGGCCCAGTAGAAGAAGGCCACGTAGGCCGCGAGGTAGCGCGTCACGCGAGCCCCGCGATAGCGTGGCCGGCGCCAGCGCACAAGCACGACGCCGTTCAGGCGTCCAACGGCTGCCTCACCCTCCCCCGCCAACCCCAACTGGTAGACCCGCCAGCCACGCCGCGCCAGCGCCTCGCAGTGCCGCCGGACTCGGGAATCGGTGGGAGCGTGACTATAGGCGAGGGAGACGTAGCAGCGCTGAACGGCGCGCGCGGCGTCCCGACTCACTCGCGCGCCAGAGGGGCCACCGCAGATCCCTCGGAGGTCCGCTCGAGCGCCGAGCGCAGCGCGCTGGCCACGTGATCGACCTGCTCCTCGGTGAGGTGCGGGAACATCGGCAAGGAGAGTCCCCGCGCCGCGACCGCTTCGCTCACGGGAAAATCCCCGACTGCGTGGCCTAGGGCAGCGTAGGCGGCCTGGAGGTGCAAGGGCACGGGATAGTGGAGCCCGGTCGCGACGCCTGACCCTTCCAGCTGGCGACGCACCGCGTCGCGGTCGGGGACCTGGACGACGTAGAGATGGTACACGTGGTGTGACCCGCTCCGCTCGGTGGGGAGAACGAGGGGTTCGTCGGCAAGTCGGGCCCGATACCACGCCGCCACCCGCCGCCGGGCGTCGTTCCAGCGTTCGAGCCGCCCCAGCTTCGCCGAGAGCACCACGGCCTGCAGCGCAGCGAGCCGCGCGTTCCCGCCCTCCGCCGTCACATGGATGTAGCGCTCCCGCTGGCCATGATCGCGCAGCACGCGGCAGCGCTCGGCAAGCTCCTCCGAGGCAGTCGTGATCGCTCCCGCTTCGCCCATCGCGCCCTAGTTCTTCCCCGTGTAGAAGCTGAAGGCCGCCGC
>WNFB01002514.1_pt1 | contig 17512 bp, 12 predicted proteins | sample 5400501 | NCBI WGS metagenome assembly WNFB01 (sample SAMN13153341, study PRJNA577476) | soil metagenome | isolation source: 200 cm saprolite under Douglas fir tree site 2 hole 1 | place: USA:California | collected 2015-04-18 | reverse complement strand
AGCCACGGCATCAAGACCGGGCCACCGGTAGCCAGCACTACAATCGTGCGCGGATTGGCAGCAGCGACGACCTGGATGAGCAGATCCTGCTCGTTGGAAAGCGTAAGGCTCGGCAGGTCGGCGTGTTCGTTCCGGTAGTCTCGTACGGCGACGACCGCCACGTCCGACCGAGCGGCCAGCGCCGCGGCCTCCTGCATCGCCGGCGGGATCGCGTCCGCCGGGTGCCGCCAGCCCAGGCGTACCTTGCTGCCAATCATACCAGAAGTAGAAGCCTCCCCGGGAAGCGGGGTGTGCTGCTCCGGTCGATCGGCTGCATACTCGATCCGCAGCGCGCGCGTCTGATCGGCGACCAGATGCATCGTCACCGACCGGGTTTCCAGCGTAATGCCTGGATCCTCGATGAGGAGTTGACCGTCCAGGTACAGACGGGCCGTCCCCAGATGGGTCAGCGACAGCGTGTAGTTCCCGGTCGTTGGCGCGGTGATGCTGCCCGTCCAGCGGACTGAGATGGCGTTGTTGAGCTCCGGCGGCGTTGTCAGCGAAGACGCATTAAAGGTGCTGTAGTTGAAGAAGCCGAGGTTGAGATCCACCTGCCGGTCGATCCGTACCAGCGTGGGTTCGCCCTCGAAGCGTGTGTTCGTCCAGTACTCGGCATGTAGGCCACCGACTTCCGAGCCGGAGTCAGCTGGCGCCAGGACCGAAGAGGGTACAGGTGGCGGTCCTGGCAGCAAGGCGGCTGCGGACGGCGGGTCTATGCCCTCCGCGTACTCTACCCGAACGCCCTCGCCCGCACGTCGCCGGATGCCCTCCAGGATGCTCACGAAGTACGTCGGCTGGACGACGGAACTCCCGCCTCCCGCGATGTTGTTGTCAGCGTCGGCTCCGATGACGGCCACTGAACGCAGCTCGTGGCCTGCCAGTGGGAGCAGCCCATCCGCATTCTTCAGCAGGACAATCCCTTTGCCTGCGATCTCGCGCGCAAGCTCCCCATGCTCCTGTACAGGGAGCGGAGTGATCTGGACAGGATGATCGAAGAGGCCAAGTGCGAACATGGTGCGCAGGATCCGATGCACCTTGTCGTCAAGAGTGGTGACGCTCACCTGCCCCATCTGGATCGCCTCTATTAGCCGATCGCTAAAGAATATCTCGTTCGGCATCTCCTGGTCTAACCCGGCGTTAGCGGATTCCACGGTACTGTGTGCTGCCTCGTAGTCACTCATCACCCAGCCCTGAAAGCCTAACTGTTGCTTGAGGATGTCGGTAAGCAAGTGACGGTGCTCGCAGGAGTAAATACCATTCACCTTGTTAAATGCGCCCATCACCGAACCAACCTGGCCATCCTTCGCTGCCGCCTCGAACGCTGGGGTGTAGATCTCCCGCAGCGTGCGCTCGTCGAGCTGCGCGTCAGCCTCGAACCGGTTCTCCTCCTGGGTGTTCACGTTGTAGTGCTTGGCGGTCGCCACGACGGGATGGCACTGGATGCCCTGGACGTAGCGAACGGCCATCTGCCCTGAAAGCCACGGATCCTCCCCTAACGCCTCGAACAGCCGACCGAACACCGGTATCCGAGCGATATCCAGTTCTGGACCCAGGACGACGTTGTGGCCCGTGGCCCATGCCTCGTGACCAAGCAGATCGCCGTACTGCTTAGCCGCCGTAAGATCCCATGTCGCCGCCAGCCCGATGGGAGCGGGCATGGCAGTGGCCTTACCCTCGTTGACGTCCTGTCTGGCGACGCGGATACCAGCAGGGCCGTCTGCCATGGTCAGCGCTGGGATGCCAGGCCGAGGGACCGGCGCGTTGTAGAATCCATATGGGGCGGGAAGCTCTCCATGCACCATCTCGATCTTCTCATCCAACGTCATCTGTGCCAGCAGGAGATCGGCCCGCTCATGCGGGGACAGAGAGGAGTTGATCCAGGGCGGGTTTTGTGTGGAGGCTGGTGAGCCTGTACTCGGGTTGTTATCCATTTACTTCTTCGCTCCAGGTATTCGTCTGCGCCATTAGCCCTTGACACTGCCCGCACCCAGTCCACCACGCCAGAAGCGTTGCAGAACAACACAGCCAGCCAGTAACGGTATTGTGGAGATCAATGCCCCGGTGATGATCAGGCCGTAGAGAAACTTTGAGGTCCCGGCTGTCGTCACATTCCAGGTCGCTAAGCCGACCGTGACCGGAAAGAGCTTCTCATCACTGAGCATGACCAGGGGCAGAAAGTAGTTGTTCCAGATAGCTACGAACTGGAAGAGGAAGATCGTCACGAGCGCCGGGATCATTAAGTGGAGCGCGATTGTATAGGTCCGAAACTCGTTTGCCCCATCGACGCGCGCTGCTTCCAGCAGTTCATCAGGTACCCCCGCTGCCGCATAGATGCGTGAGAGGTACACACCGAACGGACTGACGAAGCTGGGCAAGAGCACCGCCCAGTAGGTGTTGGTCAGCCCCACCCCGCTAAACAGCAGATACAGCGGCAGTGCCAGCGCGGTCGTCGGTACCAGGATGGCTCCCAAGACGAGTGAGAACAGCAGGTTGCGCCCACGGAAGACATATTTGGCCAGGGCGTAGCCGGCCATAGACGAGAGCCAGGTGCCGACCACCGCTCCCACTCCTGCATAGAGCAGGGTGTTGAGCAGCCAGCGCGCAAAGATGCCGTCCTGGTAGGTGAACAGTTGCTGCAGGTTGCTGAAAAGATTAAAGTTGGGGGCGAACCAGAACCCGAAGGTGCCGAACAAGTCGCCCGCGTTTTTCGTCGAGGAGACGATCAACCAGAAGTAGGGTACCAGAAAGTAGAAGGTGAAGAGGACCAGCAAGGTCATGGCTCCGATACTCTCCAGGTTGAAGCGGCGAGGGCGCTGCCTCGCGATCACCAGTTCCTGGGCGGTTAGTATCGGCACGGACGCGGTTCGTTGACTCATACTGCTTATACTCCTGCCTGTCGTTGGGTGATGCGTAAGAAGCCGAAGGAAAGCACGAATGTCACCAGGGCTAGTACCACGGCGATCGCTGCGCCATAGTAGTAGTTGTTGTTGCCAAAGGCGGTGTAGTAGGCATAAAAGTTGGGTGTGTAGGAAGTAGGAATGTTGTTGGAGATGGTCGAGAGGACCTGCGGCTCATTGAAGAGTTGCAAGGTGCCGATGATGGAGAAGATGCAGGTCAGGATCAGGGCCGGGGTCACCAGTGGAATTTTGATGCGCCAGGCAATACGCCAGCCAGAGGCCCCATCGATGCGCGCTGACTCATAGAGTTCGGTCGGAATGGCTTGTAAGGCCGCGAAAATGATCAGCATATTGTAGCCGGTCCAGGCCCAGGTCACGATATTGGCAATCGACCACAGCACCGTCTGTACACCCAGGAAATCAGGCGTACCCAGACCCAGTGCACTCACACCCTTGACGATCGGGCTCAGCCCCGGATCGTAGAGATAGCCCCACAACAGAGCAGCGATGATACCGGGGATAGCATACGGGACAAAGAAGGCCAGGCGGAAGAAAGGCTTGAAGCGCACCACCGTTGAGTCCAACAGCAAAGCCAATAGCAGCGCTAAGCCCAACATGATCGGAACTTGCACAATGCCAAAGAGCAGAACCCTGCCCACGCCTGCGAAGAAGTCAGGATCATGTATGACTTGCAGATAGTTGCTCAACCCGTTGAAGTTGATAGTAGGTGCTCCCAGCCCGAGTCCGCTGCGCTGAGAGCGGAACAAGCTCTCATAGATCGCATAGAGAATAGGCGCGATAAAAAAGAGCAGGAACAGCAGCCCAAAGGGCAAGAAAAATAGATAGGGCGTCAACCCGCGGCGACGCCAAAACCAGGGTGATTTTCCTACACTGGGGGAAAGTGATGTTACAGACTCAAGAGCCATATGCACATGCTCCTCATCTAGAGTGAGACACTCCTTACCGGTCTCCCAGGGAGACCTCTGAAGGAACGACGTTTGCCAGTTCTTTACAAGTACCCACTACAGGGGTAAGCCTCTCCTCTCGCCTGGAAAGGGACTCACCCCTGTGGTGTCTCATGTCCTCGACCGGAGGTCCGGGCAGAAGCGTCGCCGGTCGGCGCAGCATCCTGCTCAGACCCTGGCATCTCAGCTACTGATGCTGAATCCCTGTGCTTTCATGAAGGTGATGGTACTCTGCTGCACCGCATTCAGGGCATCGCTCAGGGTCCCCTGACCATTCACCGCGTTAGCGAAATCATTACCCAAATCCGCAAAGACCTGGTTCATGGTTGGCCCCCAGGTGAAGGTTTCATTCACCTGTGTGGCACCCTGCTGGAACACCTGGTTGATGACCTGATCGCCAAAGAAGGGCCGTGGGCTGTTGATCGTGGACGAGTTTAAGGAGGACAGCAAGGCCGGATAGGCCCCACCCCCCGTAAACTCCTGTTCGGCACTCTGTTCGTTGTTACTGATCCACTCGGCAAACTCGGTGGCCTCTTTGGGATGCTTCGAATCCTTAAACACCACGGTGGTGGATCCGCCCCAGTCGCCATTGGCGGTTCCACCGGCCTGCCACTGTGGAAGAGGGGCGACCCGCCAGTCCCCAGTGCTTTTCGGAGCATTTTGTTCAATGATACCAGCGCCCCAGGCACCTGTCATCCAGGTGGCCACTGATCCTGTCTGCAGGTCATTGTACCACCCATTGGTGAAGTCCGCTTCGGTCTTCACCAACTTCTTGCTAAGCAAACTTTGCCAAAAGGACGCGACTTGCAGGGTCGGGGCATCATTGATGGATACTTTCCAGGATTGACCATTGATACCGAACCATTGGGCGCCTGCTTGCCAGGCAAACCCGGCAAACTGTCCTGGCTGCTTGGGAGGAAAATCGGTGATGTAGTCACTGGGATTGGCAGCGTGCAATTTTGCTGCATCATCCGCATACTGGGCCCAGGTGGTGGGGACCGGGAGATTGTACTTCTTCAAAACGTCAGCCCGGTAGAACATGGACATAGGACCGCTATCCTGCGGGATGGCGTAGATGGAGCTCCCACTGGCCACCTGAGTCCACATCCAGGACGGAAACTGACTCTTCACGGAAGCAGCGCCGTAGGGAGCTATATCGAGAAGCCCACCCGTCGTCTCAAAGGTCGGCAAGAGCTGGAACTCGACCTCGGACACATCTGGCGTATTATTGGCTTTGATGGCCGTGTACAGTTTGTTGTATTCAAGGGGGCCTGCTCCCACATTGACCCAGTTGACATGGATATTAGGATGGGACTGGTTGAAAAGCGCAACCTGCTTATCCATATTCGGTATCCAGGCCCAGTAGGTCAAGGTCACCGGACCAGTGGAGGTAGTGCTGCTCGGACTGGAGCTACTACCACAAGCGGCGAGGGGAAGCATGAAGATGAGCGCAACGGCGACGAAGGCAAACCCGGATGCAAAGCGTCGCATCCCTGGGAAAGAGGAGAAAAACCGCATAGTCTGAAACCTCCTTTGGATCTGTAAATAAGAACTTGAGAGTTCTTCTCTCTATTAGATCTAGAGAGATCTACCTACAATGTAGGCGCGTGAGAAGGTTACGGCTCAAAGGACAAACAGAAAAGAAGACAACGTGGGCACGGGTGAGTTGAAATATGTATCTGGTGTCCACAGGCCGAGCAAGGAATCGCGAAGATCTGACGTCTCCTCCTTTCATCATGAAGTACTCTCTTGATGAGCATTGCCTTGTTAAGCTTATTGGTGACACGTGCCACATCACCCTTGACAAAAGTATACACAGCAGGTCATAATCTTGTCAAGAGCCGAAGAGCTTTTCTCAAGCTTTGCCTGTCGAGCGAAGCAACTCCCAGTTTTACATGCATGAGAGAGCCTATGACAGAGAACAACGGACGTATTCCCCGGCGAAAATCCCTTACCAGCCTTGATGTCGCCCGAAGAGCAGGTGTATCACGAACCGCGATTTCCTATGTGCTTAACGAAGATGGAGTACGAAGCACACATGTGAGCGAAGAGACCCGTGCGAAAGTATTGCGGGCAGTGCAGGAACTGGGCTATAGCACACACAGTTCAGCACGGGCTTTGCGTAAAGGGCAGAGCGACGAGATTTGCATCATCGTCGATCTTCCCCTCACGCTCCATCGCACGGAACTGTTTGTCTCTGTGCAGCAACACGCCTTTCTTTATGGATATTCTCCTGTAGTGTACTTTAGCTACGGTTTCTCTGCTGAACAGGTGCATTCCCATCTTCTGAAGATCTTTGCGCGCCGCCCGATTGGCATTTTTGCGACCGCAAGCAGTATGACCGCCGAGTATATCACCCTGGCAAAGCGCATGGGAGTCGACAACATTGTGCTCTACTCTGTTGAACCGCTCGAGTATGCTTCTACCATTCTCTTACCGACCATGCCTCTGGGATATCTGGCTGCTCAGCATCTACTGGAACGTGGCCACCGCCACCTGGGCCTGGTACGTCCAGTGGATTCTCTCCACGCCTATGGGTTTCAGCAACGACTGGAAGGTATGCACTCAGCCATTGCTGGGATGTCAGGAGTGACACTCGACATCTTGTCACTTGAGTTCACTTTACCTGATGCTCATTCACTGGTCGATACCTATCTCACAGGAGCGGATCATCCGACAGGTATCTATGCTTTCAACGATGAGTATGCCCTGCTCTTACTTGGGGCGCTGGCTGATCGAGGGAGACAGGTGCCACGGGATGTTGCTGTCGTGGGCACGGACGATATCTCCTTTGGTGCGTTCATGCGACCTACCCTGACCACCATTCGTTTTGATACCATCTCTCTGGCACAGCGTGCCGTGGGGATGCTGGTGAACTGGCACCGTGGTCAACCACTTCCCGAAGAACTCACCCGCCCCCTTGTTCCACAACTGATTCCACGCGAATCAACCTGACTGGAAAGAAGAATCTCTTATGTCTCCATCTGCTCGTCTCCATTTCGCTTTGCGGGTGCTTCTCGGCATCGGCATCATAATAGTCGTTCTGCTTACTGTTGTATTTGTCTCACGATCAATGTCCAGGGCGGGCGGAACCACTGTCAATGTCTGGCTCACCACGAGCGATGGCAGTAACCAGCTAACTGCGCAATCGGGCCTCACGTTCACCTCGGGCAGTCAGAACGCCGATTCCTCGACAATCGATGTCAATGAACACCAACAATTTCAGCAAATGGATGGCTTTGGGGCGGCTGTCACCGATTCCTCTGCATGGCTCATGTATACTCGGATGAGCACAAGCCAGCGGAACGACCTGATGCAGCATTTATTCGATCCGGCCAATGGGATCGGCATCGGCTTCGTGCGTATCCCGATGGGCGCTTCGGATTTCTCGGTCAATGGTCCATATTCGTATGACGATCTTCCCCCCGGTCAGACCGATCCCACGTTGTCGAAATTTTCCATCGACCATGATACGGCTTATATCCTTCCTATACTCAAACAGGCGCTTGCGCTCAATCCCTCACTGAAGTTCATGGCGAATCCGTGGAGTCCACCAGCATGGATGAAAACTAACGGGTCGATGTATGGTACCTCCAATGGGCATATTGGCACGCTCATCCCCTCGGACTACGGCCCCCTGGCACAGTATTTTGTCAAGTTCATCCAGGCGTACCAGGCACAGGGCATTCCCATCTACGCCATCACCCCGCAGAATGAACCCGGTTACGCACCCGACAACTATCCGGCTATGTTCTTTCCCGCCAGTGACGAGTCAAATTTCATTAAAAACTATCTGAGTCCCGCCCTGAACCAGGCCAACCTGCACCCCAGGCTCATCCCTTATGACCATAACTGGGATAATCCGAATTACGCGAAAACGCTGTTGGGCGACCCCGCCACCAATAATGATATTGCTGGAATTTCCTGGCACTGCTATGCAGGTAGTTCTACCGTCATGAGTACGATTCACGCCCTCTATCCAACAAAGGATGTTTACGAAACAGAATGCGCAACGGGAGCGAGTGTTACTCCCATCAGCACCGGTGATCTATTGACGCAGTCGGTGCAAAACTGGGCCAAAGCGGTGGAACTCTGGAACATTGCGCTTGAAGCCAATCATGGCCCGCACAATGGAGGCTGCCCTGACTGCCTGGGCGTTGTGACCGTCGATCCAAATACGGGTAATGTGACCTACTCGAACGATTACTACTTGATTGGGCATTTCAGTAAATTCGTTGTTCCAGGAGCATATCATATCGAGGCTGACACCCTCGGCAACCTCACCGATGTCGCCTTCAAAAATCCAGATGGCTCCAAAGTAGTAGTGGCTTATAACGATGATTTCCACAGCAGAACCTTCAAAGTGCGCTGGAACGGCTCGCAATCCTTCATCTATACACTTCCTGTTGGTGCAACGGTAACATTCAAATGGTCGTGACGACTCCCCACGGCTACAAGCCGGATTGCACGAAAGGAAAAAAGTGGTATGAGACTTGCCTATTCTACGCTCGCCTGCCCTCGATGGACCGTCGAGGAAGCCGTCGCAGCGGCAGTGCATTATGGCTACGACGCCATCGAGTGGCGACTGGCTGATGGAGCAATCATCGAACCGGATACATCGGTGTCGGTGCGCCGCCGATTGCGCGAAGTACCGGCAGCCAATGGGATTGCTATTGCATGTCTCGATACTTCCTGCCGGGTAGTGCAGGCATCACCGGAGGAGCGCACGGCTGTGACAGAAGCGGCACAGCGCATGATTGATATGGCTGCCGAGCTGGGCGCGCCTTTGCTGCGCGTCTTCGGTGGGCCGCTGCCAGGTGGAACAACGCATTCCATGCTGCTCGCGCCCACAGCAGAGGTGCTGCACGCCATCTGCGCATATGCAGCCAGGCGCAATATCACCGTCGTCCTCGAAACGCACGATGCCTGGCCCACAAGTGTGGACGTGCTGAAGCTGATTCAAGCCGCGGGCTCACCAACTGCCAGGGTCTTGTGGGATATACACCACACTTTCCGCGTGGGTGAGGCTCCCGCTCAGAGCGTTGCTCTGCTAGGGTCAGCTCTTGCCCACGTCCACGTCAAAGATGGTCGCCCCAGTGGCAGCTCACCGGGAACATGGGAACTCTGCCTACTCAATGAAGGCACGGTGCCGCTGCGTGAGGCGTGTTCCGCGCTCAGGCACAGTGGCTACGACGGGTATCTTTCCCTGGAATGGGAAAAGCAATGGCATCCTGAGATTGCTGAACCGGAGATTGCGCTCCCACAAGCAGTCCCTTTGCTCCGCCGTTTTTGGCACGAGGGCTGAAAGGGTATTTCCTGATTTCCTATAGCCATTTGACTACACCAACACGCAGCACGCTCACCACAGAGTCAACAGCAAACTCCGAGCAACGATCATTACGCGACTCCTCTTTCTCGCTGCTTTTGCTCACCTGACGAAGTTGGGCGAGTTAACCGCCAGACATGCTCTGCACCCGGCAAGTGCCCGGTTGCGTTACGCGTATCGACGACGAGCTGCGCTTCCCGTATCACCCGCTGGTAATCCACGTGGGAGTGATCTGTCAGGATCACCACGCAATCGGCTTCGCGTAACTCCTCATCATTGAGCGCTTGCGCGTGCAGAACGGAGTTGTTCAGTGGGAGTTCAGGGACATATTGATCTACGTAGGAGACATGGGCATGGCGTTTGAGCAGCAGCTGCATTACACCCAGCGCCGGCGATTCGCGCATATCACTCACATCGCGCTTATAGGCTACTCCCAGCACCAGGATACGCGACCCTTTGAGGCATTTGCCATGTTCATTGAGCGCCCGCGCCACCTGGTCTACAACAAACTCCGGCATGCCTTCGTTCACTTCGCTTGCCAAATCGATGAAACGCGCTCGATAGTCGAGCGAACGCAGCTTCCAGGAGAGGTACAGTGGGTCGATAGGGATACAGTGTCCGCCAAGACCCGGCCCAGGATAGAACGGCATGAACCCATACGGCTTGGTGGTTGCCGCCTGGATCACTTCCCAGATATCTACTTCCAAAATATCGGCGATCTGCGCAAATTCGTTCGCCAGGCCGATATTTACCGCGCGGAAGGTGTTCTCAAGGAGCTTGACGAGTTCGGCAGCTTTTGGAGAACTCACAGGTATAACCTGCGTTACCACAGCGCTATAGAGCGCGCTGACCAGGTGCGTGCACTGCTCCGTTATACCACCAACGACCTTGGGAGTATTGTGTATGGCGAAGTGTTTGTTGCCAGGATCGATGCGCTCAGGCGAAAAGGCCAGGCAGTAGTCACTGCCGGCGCGCAATCCCCGGCGCTCAAACAACGGAAGCAGTAGCTCCTCGGTGGTGCCCGGAAAGGTGGTACTTTCCAACACAATAAGCTGGCCCCGACGCAGTCGGCACGCGACCTGCTCTGCCGCGTTCATGACGTAAGAGATATCCGGCTCCCTGTTTTTCCCCAGGGGTGTCGGCACACAGATCGTCACGACATCCACCTCGGCGAGCTGCTCGAAATCGCCTGTCGCCCGAAAATTCGTCGCAAGTGCTCCTTTGAGCGCGGCAGCAGCTACATCACTGATAGGGCAGATTCCATCGTTGAGGGCCGCCACCCGTTCTCTATCGACATCAAATCCCACGACGGTGAAGCCTGCCTGTGCAAATGCAATTGCCAGGGGCAGACCCACATAACCCAAACCGATCACTCCAATAGCAGCGCACCGTCGCTCGATACGCTGCAGGAGTGCGTCAATGTCTGTAGTATGTTTCATTTCCAGCATTGTTCCTCTCGCTACCAGGGTAACTGTACGCTAAGCCGCTTTCCAGGTCTTGGAAAACTGCCCCTTCTGCGTATCCGCTTCCGTACTCACTCATGCTTTCAATGGGACAGAGTTCAAAGCAATGCGCCATACACGCTCTAGTCTACCATAGAGCACATACCGTCCCATCTCGTCATTCGTAGGAAAAGCCCTTGACAAATCAACTCATCCTCTGATAATATCTCTATTAAAGGTATTGATAAACTTATTCATACACCGATAGTGATGACAAACGATGCACGAGTTGATTGTCCTTTCCTTTCGGGGAACACCACTCTCTCTCATCTTTTCATCCAGAGAACGCTAGGAAGCAACGCTTGAGCAACGGTACATGCGCTACACTCTCAGCAAGATGAACTAGATGATCATTTTCTTCCCACAATGTTGTCGGAGTCTGAGCCAGAAATACGACAATCGTGAAATGAATAGAAAGCAAGAACAAGAAAAGGAATGAGTACAGAAGCAGTAAAGACAGGCACACATAACACGGTATCACTAAGGCTCTTTTCACTTAGCCTACGACGATTGACCATTCTCATGTTGCTACTCCTGGCCGTTCAATTCCTGCTTGGGATGGTGGTGAACCTCTTTGTACAGGTGCCCTCCGTTCATCCAGGCGTAGGGGCATCGAACTACTTCCAGGGAGTCGTACAGGGAGTGGCGTGGGCGTTGGTACATGCACCACTGGGGTTACTGGTGCATGCGATCGTGGGGCTCCTGCTGTTCCTCACATCGCTGATCCTGATCGGATTCGCGATTGCCTCCCGGCGGAGAGCCTGGATCATCGTCTCGGTGATCGGACTCATAGGCATTATGGCAGCAGGCTTTAACGGGGCGAGCTTTATGAACTATGGAGGACATAACTTCAGTTCGCTGCTGATGTCAATCGGCTTTCTGCTGGCCGCAGTCGCGTATACGATCGGCCTCTCTCTCGCGCGTTGAGGCGCGATCGATGAGCCGGGTCTCATGAACACATGTACCTTGCCACATTAAGCGGCCAGATGGTCGTATACCAGAATATTGACTCGCATGAAACGATGGTTATCGCCCTCTCTCCTTTACGGTCGTGGGATCACCTGCGAATGAATATCGTAGAAGTTGCCTGTATTGCCCGCCGGGTCATACTCGTAATGGACTCCCCCGGCAAACCATTGCAGGATACGCCTGTTGCTACTGAAATCGACTGTCTGATACTCCTTGGTGACTGGTGGACCGAAGTTCAGGCTATTCATGTAGAAATGGGTCCACTCTGTATAAATGCCCGTGCCTACCGGGGCGCCAACGGTATTGGCGGCCCAGGAAATCTCTGCTTGTTGTTGTTGTCCTGTTGACACCCAGGTCGTCCTCCCTTGCTGTGCAGTAATACCTTGTCGCGCATCGAGAATAATCTGTGTTGGGTCTAAGGCCTGGTCTACTGGCGGAAAGTGCTCAAAACCCGCCCCACCGTATTCTGATCCGCGCATGAGTGCTACGCCAACCTGAATTCGAGAGCTTTGAAATGACGTGTCAAGAAAGTTCTGGCCGGTGGGATTGCTCGTTCCTGCATATTGTGATGCATCGTTTGCTCCGCCCACCCAACCGATGAGATCACCCGGTGAAACATGTTGACCAACAGTGAGTGCTGGATTGACTGCGGAGAGATGCAGAAATCCAAAGTAGGGCACCCCATTGTAAGGGCTATCGAGTTGCACGCCGACCTGTTTGCCCCAGTCAGGTTCAGTAATGGAGGCGATTGTTCCGGGTAAGAGCGCTGTCACCGGGTAATTAGCAGGAGCGCCAATATCAAGGTCATGTGAGCCTCCAAGTGCGCTGTCAAAGTTCGGATCCCCGAACGGGACAACAATGTCATACATAAACCAGAGCTGGACCAGTGGGATCACCTGCGAATGAATACCGTAGAAGTTGCCTGTATTGCCCGCCGGGTCATACTCGTAATGGACTCCCCCGGCAAACCATTGCAGGATACGCCTGTTGCTACTGAAATCGACTGTCCGATACTCCTTGGTAACTGGTGGACCGAAGTTCAGGCCATTCATATAGAAATGGGTCCACTCTGTATAAATGCTCGTGCCTGCCGGGGCGCCAACGGTATTGGCGGCCCAGGAATTCTCTGCTTGTTGTTGTTGTCCTGTTGACACCCAGGTAGTCCTCCCTTGTGAGTTTACAGACGATGCGATGACGACTAAGATAGAGGGAGTACATAACACTTTACCACTTCTATTGTACCAGTAGAAATACCGAAATAGATAGCTTTTTTCTCTTCTGAAAAAGTCCTTTTTGATACTGGGTGGTGTAGCCCCTACATGATTGTCTCTCTTCACTTTTGAATGGGTATTCTTGCTGTAAGAAATATCTCTGTCCTCTTTGCTCTTTCTAGCTGTGGGACGAAGCGAATTTTGCTTATCAGCAGGGCTTTCTCACCGATGCTCATGCATTACCCCTGAGACTGCATGAGACATGAGCTAGAGACCCAAATGGTCGTCTTTCTGCCTCGTGAGGAAGAGGATGAACTGATACATGGCAAAAAGCTCGAGCGCAAAGGGGAGATAGCCCGAATAGCCGAGCAACGGCATCTCAAAGATTTTTCCGAATCCGACATATGGAATAGTGTAATACCACTTTGGCAAGGCATAGTAGTTCCACATTTCCCAGAGGAAGCCGCAAGTCAGCCCTGCTAGAGGGAGGACAAAGAAGCGCCAATCCCCTACAGCAATATGAGCTAACGCAGATTTACGTCCCAACAGGTTGTTGATCGGATCGAGGATAAGCACGACACAGAGCCAGATAAGGCCGAAAAAGTAGCGCGGGAAGATCCACGGGAGGATGAAACAGGCGATACCGGCTACCCCGACCAGTGCCAGTATCCATAGGGGAAGACGAGGGCCAGGGTTAGAGGCGGGCAAGCGCGGATGCAAGGGCTTAAAGGTGGAGAGGAACTCGCCGGTTTCCATGACCGCCGGTAGCACTGTACTAAAGTTAAGGCTGGCGATGAGGAAGTAGGCGAGAGGACTATAGGGTTGGTCGAGTTTGTAGTGCCAGTTCTGTACAGGTATGTTCAATCCCTCAAATACCCACCAGAAGACACTCGAGGCGAGAAACAATTGGACATAGCGCCAACGAGTACGTGTGAGCAGGGACTGCCCTCGTCTCATCACCACGAGCGCGTCCATGAAAAAGATATAGCCAAACCAGAGCGGGAAGAAACTGTAGCGGTAGAATGGGTCAATACGTAACCAGGAGGATGCCCAGGCAGTGAGGCATAAGATCAGGGCCGCAATGCCATAGCCAGGAAAGCGCCTTTTGTGCACTAATTCTATCCTTAATCGCTTTTATACGAATTTGCAATCAAACTTACAAGCATGTATCAGTATCAGCAAGGGGCGATGCAAGCATCCCCTCCCCACTCCACACCACTCCCGCCCCTACGCGGTTTACCGCGGTTTACCGCGGTTTATGAGCGGCTGCGGGCTGTGATGCGCTGCCATACTGCCTGAACCGCTGAGCTATACAGGCGAGGATGCTGGCCCAGGAGGCTCCGCAGAAGAGCAAAGAAATTGCTATCCATGCCAATGATGGGCGTTTCCAGGAGAGTACGCTGTAGAAGCTGGCGGCCTGCGGGTGAGCCAAAGAGGCCGTAAAGCATGCCAACATCCTCATCGGATTTCATGCTGTCAAGAACCCAGCGCAGCCAGTCCTCGATACGGAGGTAATCTCCCAATCGCCCCGCGTGCGGCAGGTTGCGCAAATAGGCTTTGATCGCACCGCGCTCCCCGTTTAATACTTCACTCGCTACGGCATGCGCTGCGAGCCGTCCGCTAAGCAATGCGGGATAGATCCCTCCGCCCGTTGCCGCAGCACATAGACCTGCTGCGTCACCGAGTAGCAATCCCCAGCCCCGGTTGTCGTTCCGATAGACACGTTGCAACCGACCACCTGTTGGAATGATACCCGCCTTGCGCTCCACTACGCGCATCTGACTCAAATCCGCTACATCCGTGAAAAGCGCCTGCGCTGCACGCAGTGACGCAGTCGGATGGAATGCACGCGGATGTCCAGCCACACCGAGCGCGGCAATATCCGCATGAGGAGCCAACCAGATACAATAGCCCGGGGCCAACTTGTGGCTCATCACGCTGTAGAATGTCTCATGGTCTACGGGTACACCTTCTACCAGCCATTCTACACCGGCGAGAAAATGGGTATTGCGGTCCAGCCCCAGGCACTGCGCTACTTTTGAGTGAGTGCCATCCGCGCCAATAAGGAAACGCGCATACACAGTATCGCCTTCCCTGGATTTGGCCGGCCCTCCCAGCGTAACGCGCATCACCCCATCCTCTTGACGTATCGCGTCCAGGAACATCGCGCCACATCGAACAATTGCACCACGCTCCTCTGCCTGTGCTGACATCCATCGAAGCATGCCCGGCACATCAACCATGTAGAAGCGATACGCACGAGCGCTGACCTCAATAGGTGGATGATCAGGAGGCTGAAGCTGGATACGCCGGATAGCGTTCATGAGATAGCGTGCAGGCACATCAACGAAATCGAGGGTGTCATTAAAAAGGATTCCCGTCGTGCGAACCACTCCGCCAACCTCGGCGTCACGCTCTACCACAAGGACGCGCAAGCCAAGAGCGGCTGCAACACTTGCGAAACTGAGACCGGCAAAACTGGCACCAACGACAATAACATCGTAGATATCGCTCTTTTGGTTAGGAGAGGGCATGCAGTGTTCCTTTTCTGCTCTGATATCCCATGTGTCCAGGGGCACGAGCATACGTAAAGCATAAACCGTATTGCAGAATTATAAATTTTTCCTACGCGCTTATGCAATGGTACTATGCAGGTGCACGTAGGAAACTTACCCAGACAGGCTATGCTTTCAGATTGAGATGAAGAACAATGATCACTTGTGACATTTGGCCAGCTCGAGCGATTATAGAGTGAGATCTCATACACAGGTCAGGAAAGAGGTGCACGATGCCAGTGTTATCCAGCCAGCTCGGGCTGGAAGACTGAAGACGCGGAAGATCTTCTGCTGGATGTCTTTCTCGCCGCCATAGAGAACGGGGCGCTTCCCGGTATGAGCGCGCAGCACCAGGAAGCGTGGTTACGGCGCGTGGCCTATAACAAGTGCATGGACTTTCATCGTGGTGTCAACTGTATCCCGATTTGATGAACAAACCTGGACACGTTCGTTCGCGTCGCCCCTCTCCCTTCGGCTTTCCTAGCGTTCCTTCCGCATTCCAGGAAGCTATGGGATCAGGTCGTGTCCTTGAGAGCATACGGGCTGGGACGTACTCCCTTCGGACCAGCGCTAGCCCCACCACCTTGTTCGTGCGTGCTCACTTGCACGCGGGCCTGACCTGGATCATCGGGGTTGCCCTCCCCAGGCTACTTCCCCGCGACCTCTAGCCGCAGAGAGCGGGATACGCTCACGTTCCATCTTCCACAGGCGCTGGAGGTGGCGCCTTGGCTTGGCGTGGCTGCCAATGCCATTCTCGGTAAAACGAGTGATGGACATTGACCGATGCGTTAAAGTCGGCATGCGACTCGTAATGACACTTGGGACAAGCAAACAGTTTTCCCCATTTCGCCACGATGAAGTAGATATGCTAAGGCGTGCCATGCAAGGTGTTTCAATCTCAGATGAGAAGCCAGTTCCCTCGCCACGACGATAGCACAAGGCTATATGACACCGAGGATAGTCGTTTCAATCTCAGATGAGAAGCCAGTTCCCTCGCCACAGAAAGGGCGTTATTCCCTGGCAACAAATAGTGATGGTTTCAATCTCAGATGAGAAGCCAGTTCCCTCGCCACCAGGATTATATACGCTCAGCAAACAAGCTGTCAACGTTTCAATCTCAGATGAGAAGCCAGTTCCCTCGCCACTGCTGCGAGAGCCATGCTTCCGTGGCGCGCTCCAGGGTTTCAATCTCAGATGAGAAGCCAGTTCCCTCGCCACGTTGAAGAAGATCAGGAGGAAACGAGTGCAACACTATGTTTCAATCTCAGATGAGAAGCCAGTTCCCTCGCCACAGAGCCAGAGATCCCCGCCGAACTCCCCGAGTGGGTGTTTCAATCTCAGATGAGAAGCCAGTTCCCTCGCCACTCTTCTCTCTGTATGTATCTATCGTAGTGTAGTTCTGTTTCAATCTCAGATGAGAAGCCAGTTCCCTCGCCACCCACCATACACATAGCTACCTGCTGCTTTACCTTTAAGTTTCAATCTCAGATGAGAAGCCAGTTCCCTCGCCACAAGGATTATCTTCAATCTTACCACTACGTATTTTCCGTTTCAATCTCAGATGAGAAGCCAGTTCCCTCGCCACGCTGGATCTGCTGGATCGGCTGATGTCATTAAGATTGTTTCAATCTCAGATGAGAAGCCAGTTCCCTCGCCACCACGCTTGCGAACGGCTCCTTCGATGGCCAGCAGATGTTTCAATCTCAGATGAGAAGCCAGTTCCCTCGCCACACCTCTTTGGTAGTGGAGGCGTTGACCCAAACACAAGTTTCAATCTCAGATGAGAAGCCAGTTCCCTCGCCACGCCAATCAGGGTGCAACGGGCGGGCACACCTTCTACGTTTCAATCTCAGATGAGAAGCCAGTTCCCTCGCCACCAGCACAGAAGGCGAAGGTGAGGGCACGGGCACACAGTTTCAATCTCAGATGAGAAGCCAGTTCCCTCGCCACACTTCAAATTGGCATCGGTACATACCATTAGTATTGAGTTTCAATCTCAGATGAGAAGCCAGTTCCCTCGCCACTTCCACTGGCATCTTTACGTACTT
>WNFB01002250.1_pt1 | contig 17517 bp, 15 predicted proteins | sample 5400501 | NCBI WGS metagenome assembly WNFB01 (sample SAMN13153341, study PRJNA577476) | soil metagenome | isolation source: 200 cm saprolite under Douglas fir tree site 2 hole 1 | place: USA:California | collected 2015-04-18 | reverse complement strand
ATTCCGCAGCGAGATCACGCAGGAGATGCTGCTTGAGGACGAGCTCGCCCTCTTCAAGATGCGCCAGGCCGATGAGGAACACGTACGTGCCCGTGCCGCCCGCGAGGCCCGTTGTCTCCGTGTCCAGAAAGAGCACGTCTTGCCATCGGGCCGGCGGCTCGCCCTTGAGGCCGAGATGCGCGAGGAGGAGCGGATCGCACGCTCCCCGGCCGACGATCTCCAAGCCCAGATCGTCGACTGCGATCCGCTGCTCGCGCACTTCGTAAGGCACGTCTGCGACATCGGCGGGCGCGCGAGATGGCTCTCCGCGACGAGCACTTGCGCCCAGCCGGCCCGTGTCCTCAGGTGCTATGTCCGAACGGGCCGGCGTTGCCAAATGCGAGGAGGGGAGTGCCGTTGAGATGCGACCGCCGCGGGCAGCCTCGCGTGCGCGATCACGCGCGACGATCGCGGCGATCTTGGTCTGAAGGTCGTTCATGCCAGGGAGAGCAGATGCGCGACCGACTCGCGGACCTCGGGCCCCAAGGCGTACGCCGGGCCGACACAGGACGGGCAGCCCGTCTGACACGAGCACGAGGCGAGGTGCTCGCGCGCACGGTCGAAGAGGGCGCTCGCGCTCTTGAAGAGGCGCTCGGAGAAGCCGATGCCGCCGGGCGTCATGTCGAAGAGGTAGATCGTCGGGCGCTCGGTGTGCGGCGAGCGCACCTCGACGGCGAGCCCGAGGTCGTGCGGGTCGCACATCAGGAAGAGCGGCGCCATGCCGTGCAGCAGGTTGCCGAGTCCGGCGAGCGCGATCTCGACGCGCTCCTTCGGCCAGCCCGCGACGGCGCGCTCCGGAAGCGAGCACCAGAACGACGTGGTCTGCAGCTCCTGCTCGGGGAGGTGGATCTTGCCCCAGCCGACGTTCTCGTGCGTGTACATCGTCAGCTTCTTGTAGATGGTGGCGAGCGTGGTCACGAGGACCTCACCGTGCGCGATGTCGAACCCGTGTTGGGCGGCTCGCTGGTCGAATTCGTCGATGACGCGGACGCGCACGGCGAGCCCGGCGTCGGTGTAGTAGTCGACCTTCACTTCGCGGACGTACGCCTTCGCGTTCTCCCAGTCGAGGCGCTCGACCTGGAACTGCTTCGACTCGTGGAGGTAGATGGCCTGCTCGTGGAGCAGCACCTGCGCGGCGAATCGGTCGACCTCGCCGATCACGCGGGCCCTGCCGTCGTGGTGCTCGGATCCGATCGTGCGCGGGGCCGGTCCGGTCGTGTCGACGATGACGACGTTGTCGTTCGTCGCGGTCCGGAGGCTCATCGCCTCGGCCGGGAACGCCTGATCCGACCAGTGGTACTTGCCGCCGGCCTCGTGGAGCACGCCCTGCTCGCCCAGGTAGGCGAGCACGCCGGGCGTGTCTTCGGTGCCGAAGCGCTCGCGGCCCTCGAACGGGATCTCGAACGCCGCGCACTTGAGGTGCTGCACGAGCACGTGGAGGTTGTCGGGATTGACCAGACCCGCTTCGGGCGACCGGTCGAGCACATACTCGGGGTGCTGCACGACGTACTGATCGGTGGGCGAAGAGGTGGCGACGAGGAAGGCGGCCGACAGATCCTCACGTCGCCCGGCGCGCCCCATCTGCTGCCACGTCGACGCCACCGTCCCCGGATAGCCGATGAGGACCGCCGCCTGGAGCGCGCCGATGTCGATGCCGAGCTCGAGCGCGTTGGTCGAGACGACGCCACGGACGGTGCCATCGCGGAGGCCGCGTTCGATGGCCCGCCGCTCCGACGGCAGATAGCCGCCGCGGTAGCCACGGATCAGATCGGCCGGCCACTGCGGCTGCGGGAAGCGCGAGCGCAGGTAGGTGAGCATCAGCTCGGTCTGCACGCGCGAGCGCGCGAAGGAGATCGTCTGCACACCCGACGCGAGGAGCGTCGCGGCGATGTCGCGTCCGGTCAGGAGTGCGCTGCGGCGGATGCCGAGGTTCTTGTTGGCGACCGGTGGGTTGACGAACACGAGCACCTTCTCGCCGCGCGGCGCGCCGGACTCGTCGATGAGCACGACGTCGTCCTCGACATGACGGCGGGCGAGCTCCTCGGGGTTCGCGATCGTCGCGGACGTGCAGATGAAGACCGGATGCGATCCGTAGAACTCGCAGATGCGCCGCAGCCGCCGCAGGACGTTCGCGACGTGGCTGCCGAAGACGCCGCGGTAGGTGTGCAGCTCGTCGAGCACGACGTAGTTGAGGTTCTCGAAGAGCTTCACCCACTTGGTGTGGTGGGGAAGGATCCCGGTGTGGAGCATGTCGGGGTTCGTGATGACCACATGGCCCGCGCTGCGGATGGCGGAGCGCGCGGCCGGCGGCGTGTCGCCGTCGTACGTGTGCGTCTTGAGTTCGATGTCGATGTCGGTCGATTCGCGCTCGAGCTCCGCGAGCTGATCCTGGGATAGGGCTTTGGTGGGAAAGATGTAGAGCGCGCGCGCCGACGGATTCTTCGCGATCGCGTCCAGGACCGGCAGGTTGTAGCAGAGCGTCTTCCCCGAAGCCGTCGGCGTGACGACGACCGTGTGACGCCCTGCGTGAGTCGACTCGAGCGCCGCGGCCTGATGCGAATACAGCTCGTTGATGCCGCGGCGGCGGAGCGCCGCGGAGATGCGGCCGTCGAGCCACTCGGGGAAGGGCGCGTAGCGCGCCGGCCGAGCGGGGAGGCGCTCCCAGCGCGTGACCATCTCCTGGAACTCGCGATCGCCGGCGAGACCGTCGAGGATCTGCTCGAGGCTGGTGCGGGCGGGGAACCGAACGGATGTTCTCACGAGACCGAGGACGATATGGAACGCCCGTTCACCAGTCAAGGACTGCCGGAATCCGGACCAAATCGGGGCGCAATCCGTTGAACGCGCCGATGGGCCACCGGCTTCTGCGCCTCTTCGTCGTTCTGGTCCTCCTCGTGCCCACCCGCTCCGCTGCAGCGTCCGCGATGCCCGAGGCGCCGAACTGCCCGATCTATCCGGATGACGACGTGTGGCACTCGAACGTGCAGCAGATGCCCGTGCATCCGATGTCGGACGTCTGGATCAACAACCTCGGCGGACCTTCCCGGTTGCTTCATCCCGATTTCGGTGGCCCGTATGGCTATCAGCTGCAGGTCGTCGACAACACCACGCCGACGACGCGGCTCGCGTTCGATTACGCCGACGAGAGCGACAACGTGCCGTATCCCATCACCGCGAGCACGACGATCGAATCAGGCTCCGACGCGCACGCCTTCATGCTCAACAAGGACACCTGCCTGCTCTACGAGCTCTTCTCGGTCGACCCGCGCCCGGTGATCGACGGCACGACGTGGATGGAAGATCAGGGATTGTTCTGGATCATCGACGTCCGCTGAACCTCACGATTTCCCGGACGGCACACCGGATGCAGCGGCCGTGCGGGGAGGTGACGCACATGCCGGAGCTCGACACCGAGGACCGCGAGAAGCTGCGCAAGGACCAGTTCGCTTACGTCGACAAGGAGGGCGGTGAGCACCTGCCGATCAACGACGAGTCGCACATCCGCAACGCCATGGCCCGCTGGAACCAGACCGACTTCGAGTCGGACACCGCGAAGGAAGAGGCGCGGAAGAAGATCCTCGCCGCGGCCAAGAGGCACGGCATCGAGGTCAGCGAGGACGACAAGATCGCCAAGGGCTAGCGCGGACCCGATAACCTCGTCCCTTGTGAGCGAGGCGCTCCAGGACCGCTACTCCCCGAACGGGATCTGCTTCGGCTGTGGGCCGACGAACGAGCGCGGGCTGCGCATCAAGTCGTATCCGCGCGAGGACGGCTCGGTCACCATGACCTGGCGCGCGCAGAAGTTCCACGAGGCTTTCGACGGGGTGCTGTCGGGCGGCGTGATCGGGACGCTCATGGATTGCCACATGAACTGGACGGCCGCCCATCACCTCATGACGCGAACCGGATCCGACAAGGCGCCGCCGGTCGTGACCGCCGAGTACGCGATCACCATGCGGCGCCCGACGCCGACCGACGGCGAGATCGAGATCGTCGCGCGGCCGGTCGAGGTGGGCCAGGACCGTGCGGTCATCGAGGGGGAGCTCAGCGCCGGCGGCAAGGTCTGCGCGACCTCGCGCGGGACGTTCGTCGCGGTCAAGCCTGGCCACCCGGCGTACCACCGCTGGTAGCACGCCGGCGGCGGCGTCGCTGTGCGATGACGAGCCGCGTCACGAACAGGCCGACGACGACGACCGGGATGGCGATGACGATCACCCGCAGGTACGCCGGCCGCAGCGTTCGGACGACCTCCGGCCCGAGGAACGCGCCGATCAACACCCAGAGCGTCCAGTAGATCGCCGCGGCGATGAAGACGCCGGCCGCGAAGTGGAGCGGCGGCACGCGTGCCGTGCCCGCGACGAACGACACCGCCACGCGGAACCCAGGGATGAGCCGCGCCCCCAGCACCGCGCGGAAGCCGTGGCGGTCCACCCACGCGAACAGCCGATCGACCTTCTTCATGTCGATGTCCAGCCAGAACGCGAGACGCTCGGTCACCGGGCGGCCCCAGCGCCGCGCGATCCAGTACGGCGCCTGGGTGCCGATGGTCGACGCCGTGGCGCACACCAGGATCGTCTTCGCGATCTCGATCGGGTCGCCCGCGGCTCGCCAGCCGTAGAAGGCGATGACCAGATCGCCCGGCACGGGCAGCGGAACGCCGGCCTCCTCGATGGCGATGGTGATGAGCAGCGTGAAGTACGCGTGCGTCGTGACCGCTGTGAGGATCGTCTGCGCGAGCGCGCGAATGAGGTCGCGCATCTATCTCTAGAGCTGGCGCGCGAAGGCGAGGAGCTGCCACACGAGACGACCCTCGCGGAACACGGCGCGCAGGCCCTCGCGTTCGGCGGCCGTGCGGATCGCTGACGCTGGATGCACGTAGAAGCGGAACTTCGATCGGCGCAGCGCGAAGAGGGCGTTGACCACGCCGCCCGCGGCGCGGGCCCACCAACGATCGACCGGCGCGGTGATGAGGAGCTCGTGCGCCGCCGCGCGGGCCGCCGCACCCACGAGCGCATCGACGTCGGCGTAGCAGCAGACCACGCGATGAAGGACGACCGCGTCGGCGGTCCCGAGCGTGGGGGCCGCAGCGACGAAATCGCCGATGCGGCGGTCCACCCGGCCCTCGAGGCCGCTCCGCGCGAGAAGCTCGCGGGCCGCGTTCTCGTATCCGAGCGACAGCTCGACGTTCGTCGCGTGCGCCGCGCCCGCGCGAAGGAGCTCGACCTGGATCGCGCCCACGCCGCCGCCGACCTCGAGCACCGACCAGCCCGTGACCCCGCGCTCGCGCAGCGTGCGCACGATGGCGCGGGCCTCGCGGTCCAACCCGCGACGGCCGTACGTCCGCGCGTCGCCCGCAGCGCGCGCCTCGTCGAAGACGTCGTCAAAGTCGCCTGGGCGGCAGCACTGGGGCACGAACGCAGAGTACCCGCGGAACGACTAGATTCGGGGCGATTCCACGACCCAGGGGAGGGACCGTCCACATGCCCGTACGCCGTACCGCCCGCAGCGCGAAGCCACGCCGGACCGTCGGCAAGGGTGAGGCCCCCGGCCTTCTCGACAAGCTCGAGTGGCGGCAAGCTGGACCGTTCCGCGGTGGACGCGTCGGCGCGGTGGCCGGCGATCCGCGCGACCGCAACACCTTTTACTTCGGATCGACAGGCGGCGGCGTCTGGAAGTCCCAGGACGGCGGGCAGTACTGGGAGAACGTCTCCGACGGCTTCTTCAAGCGCGCATCGGTCGGAGCGATCGCGGTGGCGGGCTCCGACCCGAACGTGATCTACGCCGGCATGGGCGAGAGCTGCATCCGCGGCAACGTCGCGCACGGCGACGGCGTCTATCGCTCCACCGACGGCGGCAAGACCTGGGCGCACCTCGGACTCGAGAAGACGCGCCACATCGGCAAGGTCCGCGTGGATCCGCACGACCCGGACACGGCGTACGTCGCGGCACTCGGGCACGCGCACGGACCGAACCCGGAGCGCGGCGTGTACCGCACGAAGGACGGCGGGAAGACCTGGAAGCGCGTGCTGTATCGCAATGAGAACGCCGGCGCGATCGACCTCTCGATCGATCCGAACAACTCGCGGATCATCTACGCCACGATCTGGGAGGCGATCCGCCGCCCGTGGGAGCTCGTCTCCGGCGGTCCGGACTCGGGCATCTTCCGCAGCAACGACGGCGGCGACACCTGGAAGGAGATCACGCGGTCACGTGGCCTTCCGAAGGGGACCCTGGGCAAGGTCGGGATCAGCGCATCGCAGGCGAAGAGTGGCCGCGTGTACGCGATCGTCGAGGCCGAGGACGGCGGCGTCTATCGCAGCGACGACTTCGGCGAGTCGTGGACGCGCGGATCAGAGGACCGCAACCTGCGTCAGCGGGCCTGGTATTACGACCACATCTACGCCGACCCGAAGGACCCCGAGACGGTGTGGGTCCTCAACGTCGACTCGTGGCGCTCGAGCGACGGCGGCAAGACCTTCGAGCAGATGTCGATGCCGCACGGGGACAACCATGACCTATGGATCGACCCGAACGACCCGAACCGGATGATCGAGGGGAACGACGGAGGGGCGGTCGTCACGTTCAACGGCGGCGAGACGTGGTCGGGCGTGTACAACCAGCCGACCGCCGAGTTCTACCACGTGATCACCGACACGCAGACGCCCTATCGCATCTACGGCGCGCAGCAGGACAACACCACCATCACCATCCCGAGCCGCGCGCCGATCGCGGGGATCACCGGCGCCGATACGTTCGCCATCGGCGGCGGCGAGTCGGGCTACATCGCGATTCGGCCGGACGATCCGAACGTCGTGTTCGCGGGCAACTATCAGGGCATCATCACGCGCTACGACCGGCGCACCGGGCAGTCGCGTCTCATCATGGTCTGGCCAGAGTTCACCGCCGGCGAGGGCGCGAAGGACGTGAAGTACCGCTTCCAGTGGACGTGCCCGATCGTCCTTTCGCCGCACGATCCGAACGTCCTGTACCACGCGGGCAACCGCGTCTTCCGATCGCGCGACGAGGGCACCTCATGGCAGGCGATCAGCCCTGACCTGACGCGGAACGATCCGAGCAAGCTCGGACCGTCCGGCGGTCCGGTCACGAAAGACAACACCGGCGCCGAGTATTACTGCACGATCTTCGCGTTCGCCGAGTCACCGGTCAAACGCGGCGTGATGTGGGCGGGTAGCGACGACGGGCTCGTCCACGTGTCGCGCGACGACGGCAAGACGTGGAAGAACGTCACGCCGTCGGGGGTCAGGCCCTGGTCGCTCATCTCGATCGTCGAGGCGTCTCCGCACGATGCCGCTACCGCGTACGTCGCCGCGACCCGGTACAAGCTCGACGATTTCTCGCCATACCTGTTCAAGACGAGCGACTACGGGCGCACCTGGAAGAAGATCACGAGCGGGATCCGCGAGGGGGACTTCACCCGCGCCATCCGCGAGGATCCCGAGAAGCCCGGACTGCTCTACGCCGGCAGCGAGACCGGCGCGTACGTCTCGTTCGACGACGGCGGTCGCTGGCATCGGCTCGGCGGGAACCTGCCGGTCGTCCCGATCCACGACCTGGTCATCAAGGAGGGCGACCTCGTGCTCGGCACGCATGGCCGCTCGTTCTGGATCCTCGACGACCTCGCGCCGCTGCGCCAGTACGCCACGACGCTCCGAAACAAGAAGGCACATCTGTTCATGCCGAAGCCGACGGTGCGCTACCGCGTGGACATGGGCTTCCCGCAGCCGCCGAAGATCGGCAAGAACTACCGCATGACCGGCGCGACGATGGTCACGTACCGGCAGGTCGACTCACCGCGCGGCGACAAGCAAGCGCAGAACATCGACGCGGGCTCGAACCCGCTGCCCGGCGTACCGCTGCAGTTCTGGCTGCGCGAGAAGGCGAAGGAAGCGAAGCTCGCCTTCCTCGAGTCGCGCGGCAAGCTCATCCGCGAGTTCAAGAGCGCGCCGGCGGAGACGGACCCGAAGGCCGTGAAGAAGGAGTCGCCGCAGCAGACCGCGCCGGTCGGCACGGCCCAGCCGCCGCAGACGAAGGAGCCGAAGGTCCCGGTGGAGGCCGGCCTCAACCGGTTCGTGTGGAACATGCGTCAGCCCGACGCCGCGAAGATCGAGGGCGAGGGTGGGACGTGGGAGGCGTTCGAGAACCAGCTCGTCGGCCCCCAGGTCGCGCCCGGGACGTACCGCGCGCGGCTGACCGTGGACGGCGAGACGCTCGAGACCTCGTTCGAGATCCGCAAGGACCCGCGGGTCTCGGCGTCGCAGGAGGACCTCGAGGCGCAGTTCGCTCTCGCGATGCAGGTCCACGGGAAGCTCTCGCAGACGCATCAGACCATCAACGCGATCCGCAAGCTGAAGAAGCAGCTCGACCTCTGGGAGGCGCGGGCGAAGGAGCAGGGCGGCGAGGCGCGTCTCATCAATGCCGCGTCTTCCCTGCGCAAGAAGGCCAGCGCGGTCGAGGAGGAGCTGGTCCAGGTCAAGGCGAAGAGCCGTCAGGACACGCTCAACTACCCGGCCAAGCTCAACGCCAAGATGGCCGGCCTGCTCGGCGCCGTCGGCGGTGCGGACTTCGCTCCGACCCAGGGCATGCGCGACGTGTACGCCGACCTGGCGCGGCGCGTCGACGCGCAGGTCAAGAAGTGGGACGCGCTCGTGCGGACCGACATCCCGGCGTTCGACCGCATCGTCCGCGCCTCGAGCGTGCCCGCGGTCGGGATCGGGAAGGCGAAGGCCGAGCGGCGTGCGGCCCGAAGGCCGGCGCGCCGTGCCGCGCGGAGGCGTGTCCGCGCACGCTGACTTCTCCGTGATGATCGGCGAAGCTCGGAAAACATAGGGATCGCATTCGCGATTACGCGATGGTCTGCCTACGGTCGGGGACGTGGCCGAGGACGTCCGGATCGTCGCGTGTCTCTGGCATCAGCGTTCGGCCGCGATCGGCACGCGTGAGCGGCTGCTCGGCACGCTGACCCCCGCGCCCGACCGTCTGCTCGTCGAGACCTGCCATCGGGTCGAGCTGTATGCCGCGGTTGCGACCGCCCAAACGGCGGAGTCGTGGGTCGCAGACGAGCTCCACCTGGACCCCGAGGAGCGCGCTTCGCTCCGCTTGCTCGAGGGTGCGGACGCCGCCGCGCACCTGTTCGCGGTCGCCGCGGGTCTGGATTCGGCCGTCGCCGGCGAACCGCAGATCCTGCGTCAGGTCCGGCGGTCGTACCTCGAGGCACCGAGGCCCAATCCGTTGCTCGCCCGCCTGTTCGAGCGGGCGCTGCATGTCGGGAGGGAGATCCGGCGCACCAGCGGGCTGTCGTCGGAGCGCACCGTCGGCTCGCTCGCGGTCGACGAGGTCCTGCGGCTCCTCCCTCATCCGCGCGGCGCGACCGTCCTCGTTGTCGGCGCCGGCGAGATGGGCAAGCTCGCCGTGCGCGCGCTCGAGCGCCGGGTCGGGCACGTCATCGTCGCGAACCGCGACGTGGACCGCGCCGTAGCCGTGGCCGCGACCGGCGGCGCCGTGGCGATCCCGCTGCCCGAGATCGCCGAGCATCTGACGAAGGTCGACGCCGTGATCTCCGCCGCCGATACGCGCGGCTCGTCGCTGGACGCCGCGACGCTCGGTCCGCGCGCGCTCCTCCGCGAGCTCGTCGTCGTCGACATCGCCGTGCCGCGCAGCGTCGGCCCCGAGGCCCGTGTCCTGGACGGCATCGTGTACCGGAGCGTGGACGATCTTCCGGGCGCGGCCGCCGGTGCAGCCGTGCCCGTCGTCCAGGCGGCGCTCGAGCGCTGCGCGGATGAGGCCGCGCACCACGTCGCCGAGCGCGTGCCCGCGGCGGTCGACACGATCCGCGAGGTGCGCCAAGCCGCGGACCGACTGCGCGCGGCGAAGCTCGAGCGGGCGCTCCAGCGACTCGGCCATCTGTCCGCACGCGACCGCCGCATCGTCGAGGCGCTGTCAACGACGATCACGAACGCGCTGCTGCACTCGCCGACCGTCGCGCTGCGGGAGCGCCGCGCCGATCCCGCCACGGCCCGCGCGCTGTTCGAGCCCGCGCCAGAGACGCGCGGGGACGTCGCGCGGAGCGCCCGGTGATCGTCATCGGGACGCGCGGAAGCGCGCTGGCCCTGGCGCAGGCGCGGATCGTCGCGGCCGCGCTCGGCGGCGACGTCGAGCTCCACGTCATCAGCACCGCCGGCGACCGGAGCGATCGGCCGATCCGTGAGCTCGGCGACGGCGTCTTCGTGACCGCGATCGAGGACGCCCTCCGCGCGGGAGCCATCGACATCGCGGTCCACTCGCTCAAGGACCTGCCCACGCTCGAGCCGCCCGATCTCGCGATCGCCGCCGTCCCCCCGCGCGAGGATCCGCGCGACCTCGTCATCGCGCGCGGCCGCGGCGGATGGCGCGCGCTGCGCGCGGGCGATCGGGTGGGGACGTCGAGCCCGCGGCGCGACGCGTTCCTGCGGGCGCTCGCGCCGGGGATCGTCTGCGCGGAGATCCGCGGGAACGTCGATACGCGCCTGCGCAAGGTGCGGGACGGCGACTACGACGCGACCGTGGTCGCAGCCGCGGGTCTCCGGCGCCTGGGAATCGCATTCTCCGACGACGAGGCGTTACCGATCGAGCTCTGCCCGCCGGCACCCGGACAGGGAGCGCTCGCGGTGCAGATGCGGGCGGACCATCCCCTGTTCGAGCGCGTCGCCGCCGCGCTCGACGACGGCGCCACGCGCGCCGCGGTGGAGACCGAACGCGAGGTGCTCCGCCTGGCCGGCGCGACGTGCGCGCTTCCCCTCCGCACGTACGCGCGCCTCGCGCGCGACGAGATCGTCATCGACGCCGCGATCGCCGGCGACGCCGGGATCCGTCGCGCACGCGCCCGCGGCGTCGCGCCGCGCGACGTCGCGCGCCGGATCGCGGACGAGCTTGGAGTGATGGCTCATGCCTGAGCCGCGCCGCCGCGTCGCGGTGCTCACGCGGCACCGCGAGGACAACGCCGCGCTCGCGGGTCAGCTGCGGGCGTCGGGCACGGAGGTCATCGAGCTGCCCTGCGTGCGCACCGAGCAGCTCGAGGACGTGAGCGAGCTCGCAGTGGCGATCCGCGAGCTTGCGGCTGACGACTGGCTCGTCGTCACGAGCCGCGCCGGCGCCGACGCCGTCGCGCGGGCGGCGCGACCATCGGCGCGCGTCGCCGCGGTCGGCCGTGTCACCGCGGCGCGTCTGGAGGCGCATGGCGTCGCGGTCACGTATGTACCGCCGACGCCGAGCGGCGCGGTCCTCGCGCAGGGGCTGCCGCTCGCGCGCGTCGCTCTCCTTGCGCGCTCTGATCGCGCGCTGACCGATCTGCCCGAGATCCTTCGCGCGCGCGGTTTCGAGGTCCGCGAGGTTATGGCCTACCGGACCGATCCGCGCGCCGACGGGGACCTCGCGCCCGTCCGGTCCGCGCTCGCCGATTGGATGCGCGATGTGCACGTCTTCGTGGCGTCGCCGAGTGCCGTGGAGGCCTTCGCTATCGCGACCGGCGAGCTCGCCGCCAACGCGACCTTTCACGTGGCGGGCAGCGCGACCGAGGCGTTCGCGCGCATACGCGTGCCGCTCGCGCGCATCCAACGAGCCGAGGAGGGCTTCGATGTCGTCGACACTTGAGCGTGTCCTGCCGGCCTTCGCGCGCCACCGTCGCCTGCGCCGCACTCCGGCGCTACGGCGGCTGGTCCGGGAGACGCGTCTCGACCCGGCTTCGTTCGTCCTGCCGATCTTCGTCGACGCGCGGATCGCCGTGCCCGAGCCGATCGGCTCGCTGCCCGGCCACTCGCGCTGGCCGGTCTCTCGAGCGAGCGAGATCGCCGAGCGCGCGGCCCATGCGGGCATCGGCGGACTCTTGCTGTTCGGCCTGCCGGCGGAGAAGGACGACCTCGGCTCGGGTGCGAGCGATCCCTTCGGGCCCGTACCCATGGCGCTGCGCGCGATCCGCGCGACGGTCCCGGACATCGCGCTCCTGGCGGACACCTGCCTGTGCGAGTACACCGCGCACGGTCACTGCGGCGTGCTCGACGCGGACGGTGCGGTCGACAACGACGCGACGCTGCCCCTGCTCTCAGCGGCGGCGGTCGCGTACGCCGAGGCCGGCGCTGACCTCGTCGCGCCCTCGGACATGATGGACGGCCGGGTCGCGGCGATCCGCGCGGCGCTCGATCGATCCGGCCGGGCGAACACGGCCATCCTCGCGTACGCCGCGAAGTTCGCGAGCGCGTACTACGGGCCGTTCCGCGAGGCCGCGGAGTGCGCGCCATCGTTCGGCGATCGCACGGGCTACCAGATGGATCCGCCGAACGGCCGCGAGGCGCTGGTGGAGATGGCGACCGATGCAGCCGAGGGCGCCGATCTCCTGATGGTGAAGCCCGCAGGACCCTACCTCGACGTCATCGCGGCGGCGCGCGGTCGGTTCGACCTGCCGCTCGCGGCATATCAGGTCAGCGGCGAATACGCGGCGGTCCACGCCGCGGCGGAGCGCGGCTGGCTCGATCTCGAGCGGGCCGCCACCGAGTCCCTCGTCGCGATCGCCCGCGCGGGTGCGGATGTCATCGTCACCTACTTCGCGCTGGAGGCTTCGTCGTGGCTGCGCCGGTGACGACCCGCAACACCGACCTGCTCGGGCGCGCACGAGCGCTGATGCCGGGCGGGGTGTCGAGTCCCGTGCGCGCCTTCGGCGCTGTCGGCGGCGAGCCGCCGTTCATCGTCGAGGGCGAGGGCTCGCGCGTGCGCGATGTGGACGGCAACGAGTACATCGACCTGATCTGCTCGTGGGGCCCGCTCATCGCCGGCCACGCGCATCCGGCGGTCGTCGCGGCGATCGTCGCACAGGCCGCGCGGGGCACGACCTTCGGCCTGCCGACCCCCGGAGAGATCGCGCTCGCGGAGCGGATCGTCACCGCGATGCCGGTCGTCGAGATGGTGCGCTTCGTCTCGTCGGGCACCGAGGCTGCCATGAGCGCGCTGCGGTTGGCGCGTGCCGCGACCGGGCGCGATCGGATCCTGAAGTTCGCGGGCTGCTATCACGGCCACTCCGACTCGCTGCTCGCGAAGGCGGGCTCGGGAGTCGCGACGCTCGGGCTCCCCGATTCGGCCGGCGTCACCGTCGGGACCGCGAGGGACACGCTGACCGTCGCGTACAACGACGCCCCTTCCGCACAGCGGGTGGCTCGTGAGGTGCCGCTGGCCGCGATCATCGTCGAGCCGTACGCCGGGAACATGGGTTGCGTCCCGCCCGAGCCGGGCTTCCTCGCGTCCCTGCGCGCGATCTGTGATGAGACCGGCGCGCTGCTCGTGTTCGACGAGGTCATCACCGGCTTCCGCATCGCACGCGGGGGCGCGACGGTACGTACCGGCGTGCGTCCGGACATCGTGTGCCTTGGGAAGATCATCGGCGGCGGCCTACCGGTCGGCGCGTACGGCGGGTCGCGCGCGCTCATGTCGCACGTCGCGCCGCTCGGTCCCGCATATCAGGCCGGGACGCTCTCCGGGAATCCACTGGCGATGGCCGCGGGTGTCGCGACGCTCGATCTCCTCGATGCCAGCGCGTACGCGAGGCTCGAGGCGCTCGGCGTCGCGCTCGAGCTGGGTCTGGGGGTCTCCGCCCACGCGGTGACCGTCCCGGTCCGGGTGCAGCGGGCGGGCTCGCTGCTCACGCTGTTCTTCACCGATCGCCGCGTGCGGAACGAGGAGGACGCGCGGACGTCCGACCGCGCGCGCTTCGCGTTGTTCCACCGCGGGATGCTCCGGCGCGGCGTGCTGCTCCCGCCGTCGCAGTTCGAGTGTCTGTTCATCTCGCTCGCGCACACCGATGCGGACATCGACCGCGTGGTGGCTGCCGCCGCCGCGACGCTGAAGGAGATCTGACCAAATGAATGAGCTGTACCGCTACCTGACGTTGGCCGTGACGCCGGAATGGCGGCGCCTGCCGGGCGCCGAGCGCGCCGCGCACAAGCGCGAGCTCGCTCACGCGACCGAGGGCGACGTGCGCGTGCATGCGTACTCGCTCGCGGGCACGCGCGCCGACGCCGACCTGCTGCTGTGGTGCGTGGCCGACGAGCTCGAGCAGCTCCAGGAGCTCGAGGCGCGCCTCGCGTCGACCCGGCTCTGGGCCTACGCGACGCGGCCGTACGCATACCTCGCGGCGCGGCGGCGGTCGCAGTACCTGGAGGGCCACAGCCACACCGGGAGCGAAGCGGCGAGGGTCGAGGCCGGGCCGGTGGGGGACCAGCCGTACCTGGTCGTGTATCCGATGACGAAGAAGCGGGCGTGGTACGCATTGCCCTCCCAAGAACGGTCGCGGATCATGGCGGCCCACTTCGCCGTCGGCCATCGCTACCCGGACATCCGCATCCACACCGGCTACAGCTTCGGCATCGACGACCAGGAGTTCGTCGTCGCTTTCGAGGTGCCCGACGTCCGGCGGTTCCTCGCGCTCGTCGCCGATCTGCGCGAGACCGAGTCGTCCGCGTACACGGAGCGCGAGACGCCGATCTTCGTCGGCACGGCGATGCCCCTCGCACGCGCGCTGGATCTCGTCGACGGCGCGGCCGTCCGCGTGGCGGCGGTGTCATGACCGCCCCGCTCATCGTCCGGGCGCTGCGGCGCGAGGCCGTGGAACGGACGCCGGTCTGGTACATGCGGCAGGCCGGCCGCTGCCTCGCGGAGTACCGCGTGCTGCGCGAGCGATACGGCATCCTTGAGATGGCGCGGACGCCCGAGCTCTGCGCGCGGGTGACTCGTATGCCCGTCGAACGTCTCGGCGTCGACGCGGCGGTGCTCTATGCGGACATCATGCTGCCCCTCGACGGCATGGGCGTGCCGTTCCACATCAAGCCCGACATCGGCCCGATCGTCGAGCGTCCGGTGCGGACCGCGGCCGATGTCGATGCGCTGCGCATCATCCCTGCCGAGGAGGCGACGCCCTACCTCTTCGAGACGATCCGCGCGCTGCGACGTGACCTTCCGGCTGCGATCGCGCTCATTGGTTTCTGCGGCGCGCCCTTCACCCTGGCGTCCTATCTGATCGAGGGCGGTCCGTCGCGGGACCACGCGCGCGCGAAGCGGATGCTGCAGGGCGAACCCGCGCTGTGGGCGCGCCTCATGGACACCCTGGCCGAGGTTCTCGCGCGCTATCTGCGCGCGCAGGTCGCGAGCGGGGTCGACGTGGTGCAGGTCTTCGACTCGTGGGCCGGCGTGCTCTCGCCCGAGGATTACGCGGCGTCGGTCCTGCCGTGGTCGGCGCGCCTCTTCGCCGCGCTCGACGGTACCGTGCCGCGCATCCACTTCGCCACGGGCAACCCCGCCCTGCTCCCGCTCCTCGGTCGCGTCGACTGCGAGGCCGTGTCCGTCGACTGGCGCGCGCCGCTCGACGAGGCCTGGGAGGCGATCGGCGATCGCGCGATCCAGGGCAACCTCGACCCGGCCGTCTGTCTCGCGCCGTGGCCGGTCGTCGAAGCGCGCGCGCTCGACGTGCTGCGCCGCGCCGGACGGCGGCCCGGTCACGTGTTCAACCTCGGGCACGGTGTCCTTCCGGACACCGAGGCCGATGTCCTTGCGCGACTCGCGGCTCTCGTGGGCGAGCGGACCGCGGCGGTCCCGGCGTGACGACCGGCGTCGTGCTGATGACCTATGGCGCACCGGCGGGCGAGGCCGACCTACCGCGCTACCTCGCTGCCGTCCGCGGCGGCCGCGCACCCGATCCCGCGCTGGTGACCGAGATGGCGCGCCGCTACGCGCTCATCGGCGGCTCGCCGCTGATCGCGCGCACGGTCGAGCAGGCCGGCGCCCTCGAGCGTGTGCTCGGTGGCGACTACGCCGCCGCGGCGGGCATGCGCTTCTCGGTCCCCTCGATCGGCGAAGCGGTCGCAGCCCTGGCCGACCGCGGCGCGACGCGTCTTGTCGGCATCTGCATGTCGCCGCAGTGGTCGCCGCTGCTGATGTCCGGCTACGAGCGCGACCTGCGCGCGGAGGCCGAGCGCCGCTCGCTGCCGGTCGCGCTCGCTCCGGCGTGGCATCGGGAGCCGCGCTTCATCGCGGCGCTGGCCGGCAGCGTGCGCGAGTCCCTCCGCGGGATACCCGACGCGTTCGTCGTCCTTACCGCCCACAGCCTCCCGCGACGCGTGTTCGATTCCGAGCCGGACTACATCGCGCAGCTGCGTGAGACCGGCGAAGCCGTGGCGGCGGCCGCGGGCCTCGAGTCCGAGCGCTGGCGCTGGGCGTATCAGAGCGCGGGGCACACGCAGGAGGACTGGCTGCGGCCCGATCTGGTCGAGCTCTTCCCAGAGCTCGCCGCGTCGGGCGCGCGCGATCTGCTGGTCGCGCCGGTGCAATTCCTCGCCGATCACCTCGAGGTCCTGTACGACCTCGACATCGCCGCAGCACAGCAGGCGCGATCGGCCGGCCTCGACTACCACCGGGTCGCGATGCCGAACGCGCGCCCGGAGTTCGTCGCCGCGCTGGCCGAGGTCGCGCGCGCGACGGAGCGTTCGCTCCTCGCGCAGGTGGGCTAGCTCTCGGCGCGGCGCCCCAGCGCCGGTGGCGAGCCAGGCGCTCGTAGCGACGATCGCGTCGAGATCGACGCCCGTTGCGATCGCGCTGCCGCGGCAGAGCCACAGGAGGTCCTCGGTCGCGAGGTTGCCGCCCGCCATCTTGGCGAAGGGCGAGCCGCCGATGCCGCCGGTCGACGTGTCGAACGTCGTGATACCGCGGGCAAGCGCGACCATCACGTTGGCCAGCGCCTGACCGTAGGTGTCGTGGAAGTGCAGCGCGATGCGCTCCGGCGGGATCCGCCCCGTCGCCAGCACGGACAGGAGCGCGTCGACCTCACCGGGCGCGCCCACGCCGCTCGTGTCGCCGAGTGACAGCTCGTCGCAGCCCATGTCCAGGAGACGTCGGCACGAGTCGACGACGACCGCGTGCGAGGTCGGGCCGTCCCAGGGATCGGCGATGACCATGGAGAGGTAGCCGCGCACCCGCAGGCCGCCGTCCTTCGCGCGCCGAACGAGCGAGGCGTAGCCGTCGAGCGCCTCCGCCCGCGAGCGGTTCAGGTTCTTGCGGGAGTACGACTCCGATGCCGATGCGAACACCGCGATCTCTTTCACACCGACGGACAGCGCGCGCTCGAGGCCGCGCTCGTTCGGCACGAGCACCGGGTAGCGCACGCCGGGCCGTCGCTTGAGCGCGCGCAGCAGCTCCTCGGCATCCGCGAGCTGCGGCACGGCCTTCGGGCTCACGAACGAGGTGGCCTCGATCACGGTGTGACCCGCCTGAGCGAGGCGCTCGATCAACGCGAGCTTCGTCTCGGTCGGCAGCGTCCGCGCCTCGGCCTGCAGGCCGTCGCGCGGCGCGACCTCGACCAGCTGGAGGTTCGATGGAAGGCGCATCACGGACGCATCCTAGTTATAGTCGACGCCGATGGATCGGGAGCGCAGGGCGGGGAACGTCAGG
>WNFB01002137.1_pt1 | contig 17519 bp, 13 predicted proteins | sample 5400501 | NCBI WGS metagenome assembly WNFB01 (sample SAMN13153341, study PRJNA577476) | soil metagenome | isolation source: 200 cm saprolite under Douglas fir tree site 2 hole 1 | place: USA:California | collected 2015-04-18 | reverse complement strand
CCGGATGATTGTATCGGCTTCCAGCCAAATCAGCGGGCTTTCGTCGTAGAAATCGGTGCTGCGTCGCCAGGAATTCCACTCCGGGCCCCGCGCGCCGTAGAGGATTTGCGCGGCAACAGCCGTGTCTGCGAGCGGCCGCCAGGTCCGTCCCGGCCAGTGGTCCAAGTAAGCAGCCACCCAGGCGAGGTGTTCCCGGTGGATCTCGGGTGTTCGCAGACCGCTGCGCGCGGTGAGCACGTCGCCCAGGTATTGCGTCAGCCCTTCATACACCCAGAGCAGGCTGCCGCGCATGGGCTGCTGATAGTCTGGTGTGACCAGCCCGGCCGGGCGGCGGTATTTGCCGTTCCAGGAGTGCACAAACTCATGCGGCAGCAATCCCGCAAACGAGGCGTAGACGTCCGGGTCGAGCAGTGCGTGTTCCGCGGCGTGGTTGTCGCTCGACTGATGGTGTTCCAGACCCATGGCGTGAAGGTAATCGCTCAGCGCGAGCAGAAAGTCGTAATGCCGGTAGTGGCGCGCGCCGAATAGCGCCCCCGATTCGGCCACGAGTTGGTTGTACTGGTCCACTAGACGGGGGCTGATTGCCACCGCTGCGGCGCTGTCGCCGGCCAAATCGAGCCGGTGGGGCGGCGTCTCGCCGGCCCTGAGGGGTACGGAGCGGAAGTACGCCCCGGCGATAACCGGCGAATCCACCAGCGTGGTCAGTGATACCGCCTGAAACTGGATTTCTCCGGACGATTCGCTGGCCACCTCCAGCGCGGTGCCGAATTTCCAGCCTGCGGGGAGCCGCAGGCTGGCCGCGCAAGTCAGCGCGTCGCTCCTGCTGCCCTGCGGATAGAGCACCACTAGATTCCATTCGAGCACCGCCACTTGCGCCGTCGCCGCCGGACCGGCGGAGAAGCCTTCGCCGCTGCTGGGCGAAAGGTAATCGAGAGCTACTTCCACGGCGTCGGCCCCGGCGGGCACGTCAATGTGGAAGGCGTACATGTCCACGTCGTCGCGCGTCCACGCGAGCGGCTTTCCCGCAGCCGTGAATTTCAGCCCGGCCAGGTCCGCAATGGGGCCGGTCGGCGAATGCTCGCCGGGTATCCACTTCGGATAAACCAGCGTCATGGGGCCCGGCGCCGCCGGAATCACTAGCCGCGCATGAAAGATGCGGAGCGGAGCTTCTCGTAGATCCGCCGTAATGCGGATCGGCGGTGGGTCCTGGGCGGGCAGGGAAGCCGCGGCAAGAACGAGCGCGGCCAGAAGGACCAGTACGACGTGAATCTTACTTCCCAAATTTCTCCGCATCCTTGCCCCTCCGCCTGCGCGCGCCGTGCGCGCGCGGGAAACTCTCGAGCCGCCCCGCTTCGCGGCGCGCCAGATTACCACAAGTTCGCCGCGGCGAGGCCCGAGCCAGTGCAGCCTCACTGCTTTGCCGCGATGCCCCGCACCACTTCGAACAGCACCCGCAGGCCTTGCTGGTAGGCCTCGACGGAGATGCGTTCGTCGGTCCCGTGGGGCGTGCTGGCTTCCGCGCCGGTCGAAACAAACGGGCAGAAGCCATACGCCGCCATCCCCAGTTGGCGGTAAAACGGGCTTTCCGTGGAGCTGGCCAGCAGGCGCGGCGTCACTCGCGTTTTGGGGAAGTGCTGCGCCACCACCTGCTCGAACACGCGCCATAGCTCGGTATCGGCGGGCGAGGCGCTCGGCGCGCGCGCCGCGACGAGCGGCTCGACCGCAATGCTCGGGTCAGCAATCACGCGGCGCAGCTCGGCTAAGAACTTCTGCGGGTCCTCGCCGGGCAGCAGGCGTACGTCGAGCTCGGCGACCGCCTCCGCAGGGATGACGTTGGTCTGCGGCGCGCCGCGCAGCGCGGTCAGCGAGATGGTGTTGCGCAGCAGATAATTCCACTCCGGGTCCGCCGCCAGGCGCCTGCGGAAGGCCGGGTCGCGCAGGGCAGCTTCCAGATGGCAGAACCGCCCAGCCTCGCGGGCGAAGCGGATGCGCGCCTCGTCGCACAGTTCGCGCTGGACCTCCGGCAGCACCGTGAGCGGCGTTTCGTAGTCCACCACGCGCGCCAGAGCGCGCGCCAGCCGGTGGGTTGCCGCGTCGCGCGAAGGCACTGACCCGTGGCCGGCTTTGCCCCGGGCTGTCAGCCGCAGCCAGAACGGGATCTTCTCCGCCACGTCCACGCCCCAGAAGGGCACTGCGCCATCCTCGATGCCGTTTTCGCCGCCTTCGTTGATCAGGTATTCGGCGCCGGAGAGCAGCTCGAGCTTGTGCGCCAGCATCCACGAGGTGCCGAGCCCGCCGACCTCCTCGTCCGCCACGCCGAGAAAAATGACGTCGCGGGCCAGCGAAATGCTCTCGCGTTTGAGCGCCAGCATCACCAGCGCTTGCAGCATGCCTTCGCCCTTCATATCCTGCGCGCCGCGGCCATAGACGGCGCCGTCGCGCTTCTCGCCCGAGAACGGCGGCACGCTCCAGCTTTTCGCGTCGGCGGTGACCACGTCGGTGTGGTTGAGCAGAATGATCGGGCGCTTGCTGCCGTTGCCGCGCAGCCGCGCGTAGACGTTGGCGCGTCCCGGCGCGACTTCAAAGACCTGGCATTCGATGCCTTCGCGCGAGAACAGCTCGCAGAAGAATTCCGCCGCCCCTCGCTCGTTGCCCGGCGGGTTACTGGTGTCGATGCGGAGGTACTCTTGGAGGAGTTCGACGCCGCGCGTGTCGTATTTCGTCCAGTCCTGAGCTGCCGCCCGCGCTGGCCATGTGGCGGCCCAGACGAGCAGGCCCCAGGCGAGGGCTTTGCTCGCCCGCCGAGGGACGCAATCGCGCAGGCTGGAGCTCATCGCGCTTGAGCCACCGGAATTGGCGCGAATTATAGTCACCGAATCGCGCTGGCGGCAAGGCGCATCCCTCTGGAGTCCGCTCCCCTTGCGGCGCAGCTCACTCCGTGGCCGCAAAACGCTCGGCCCCGGCGATTTCTGCGCTGCCGTTGTGGCCGCTGGGAAGCCCCGGTAGAATGTGCGCTCAGTTGCTCCGGCGCAGTCGAATCCGCGTCCCTCGAGAGGCTCGATGAGCGCCCCGTACGACGCGATTGTCATCGGTGGCGGGCACAACGGCTTGGTCAGCGCCGCCTATCTCGCCCGCGCGGGGAAGAAAGTGCTCGTCCTGGAACGCCGCCACGTTCTGGGCGGCGCAGCCGTCACCGAAGAGATTTTCCCCGGCTTCAAATTCTCCGTCTGCTCCTACGTGGTCTCGCTGCTGCGCCCGGAAATCATCCGCGAGCTCGACTTGCCCCGGCATGGCATGGAAATCCTGCCGCTCGATGGCACTCTTACCCCGCTGCCGGATGGCAACTACCTGTGGCGCGTGAACGACCACGCCAAGACGCGTCGCGAGATCGCTCGCCACTCCAAGCGGGACGCCGAGGCCTACGAGGAATTTGGCAAGGCGATGGTGGAGATGTGCCGGTTCGTGAAGCCGATCCTCGGCATGACCCCGCCTGACCCCACCAGCCTCCGCCCGCGCGACCTCAAGCGTCTGCTCGCGCTCGGCCGCAGCTTCTTGGCGCTTTCCTCGCAGGACAAGTACACCCTGGTGCAGTTGATGACCATGAGCGCCGCGGATTTTCTCGACCAGTGGTTTGAGAGCGATGTGCTCAAGGCCACCCTGTCGGCCTCCGGCATCATTGGCACGTTCCTCGGCGTGCGTTCTCCCGGCACGGCCTACGTGCTGCTGCACCACTACATGGGCGAAATTGACGGCGTGTTTCGCGCCTGGGGCCTCAGCCGCGGCGGCACCGGGGCCATCTCGAACGCCATCGCTGCAGCCGCGCGGGAAGCCGGCGCTGCCATCCGCACGGAGGCGCCGATTGTCCGCATTCTGGTCAAAAACGGCCGCGCGGTTGGCGCCGTGCTCGACACTGGCGAGGAGATCTACGCCGACGTCGTCGCGTCGAGCGTTGACCCGCACCAGACCTTCCTCAGGATGCTCGAGCCCCGCGAGCTTCCCGGCGAGTTCCTTGAGGAAGTCCGCCGATACAAATTCCGCGGTGCCTCGGGCAAGGTCAACCTGGCGCTCGACGCCCTGCCCGATTTCCAATGCCTCCCCGGGCCGGGCGCGCATCTCCACGGCGCCATCTCCATTTCTCCGAGCGTCGAATACATGGAGCGCGCCTACAACGAGGCCAAGTACGGCGGTTTCTCCAGCCGGCCTTACCTTGACGTCGTCATTCCCAGCTTGACGGATCCTTCGGTGGCCCCGCCGGGCAAGCATGTGCTCTCCTGCTTCGTGCAATACGCGCCCTACAAATTGAAGGACGCCACCTGGGACGACCGGTGGGAGGCGTTCGGCGATACCGTGATCGACACGCTGGCCGAATATGCTCCCAACCTCAAGAACATCATCGTGGGACGCCAGGTCTTGACCCCGCTCGATCTGGAGCGCGAGCTTGGCCTGACCGAAGGCAATATTTTCCAGGGCGAACTTTCTCTCGAGCAGTTGTTTTTCCTGCGCCCTATTCCGGGCTGGGCGCAGTACCGCGCGCCGATCAAGAACCTCTACCTGTGTGGCTCGGCGACGCATCCCGGCGGAGGAATCATGGGCGCGCCGGGGCGGCTGGCGGCGATGGAAATCCTGAAAGATTGGAAGCGAGGAAAGGTCTGAGCGATGCCCGCGCGACGCGACATTGTCGTCATCGGCGGCGGGCACAATGGGCTGGTCGCGGCCTTCTATCTTGCCCGCGCCGGCTTCAAGCCGCTGGTGCTTGAGCGGCGGAGCGTCCCCGGCGGCGCGGCCGTCACCGACGAGTTCTACCGCGGCTTCAAGTGTTCGACGTTGGCTCACTCGTGCGGCCCGCTCGATCCCGCCGTCCTCAGCGATATGCAGCTCGAGCAGCTTGACTTCGAGCTGATTCAGCCCGACGTGCGCGTCTTTGCGCCCTCGCCCGATGGACGCGCGCTTCTGCTTTATTCCGACCCTGCCCGCGCCGCCGCGGAGATCGCCAAGTTCTCCCGGAAGGATGCCGAACAGTATGTCGAGTTTCACCGCGTGCTGGGCCGGATGGCGAGCGTCCTCCGCCGCCTGATGCGCCTCACCCCGCCCGCGATTGACAACCCCGCCGCGCGCGACCTCTGGACACTTCTCCAAGCCGGCCGGGCGTTCCGCAGCCTCGGCAGGAAAGAGATGTTTCGCCTGCTGCGCTGGGTGCCGATGGCCGTCGCCGACTTGGTGGCGGAATGGTTCGAGACCGAGCTGCTCCGTGCAACCCTCGCCGCGCGCGGCATTTTTGGCACTGCGCTGGGGCCGCGGTCGCCGGGCTCAACCGCGGTGCTGCTGCTTCGCGCGGCTGCCGACGCGCATCCCGCCGGCGCGGCAGCCTTCCCGCGCGGCGGAATGGGTGCGCTGGCGCGAGCCATGGCGCTGGCGGCGCGCCGCGCCGGTGCCGAGCTCCGCACCGGCGCCGAGGTCGCGCAAATCCTGGTGACCGGCGGCGCAGTAACCGGAGTGGCTCTGGCCGATGGCGAGGAGATTCCCGCGAAAACGGTCATCTCGAACGCCGACCCGCGGCGGACGCTATTGCGCCTGGTGGATCCCGCGCATCTCGATCCGGACTTTATCGCGAAGATGCAGCATTACCGCTGCTCGGGTACAGTGGCCAAGATCAACCTCGCCCTTTCCGGCTTGCCGGCCTTTACGGCTCTCCGGCCAGGCTCGCGAGTTGGCATCGGCTCGCGCCACGTCCTCGCCGGGCGGATTCACATCGGCCCGGCGATTGATTATCTCGAGCGCGCCTTCGACGATTCGTCGTACGGCAACTTTTCGCGCCAGCCTTATCTCGAGGTCACGATTCCTTCAGTTGCCGATCCCTCGCTCGCTCCTTCGGGCCAGCACGTGATGTCCATCTACGTGCAGTACGCGCCGTACAAACTCAAGAATGGCGGCTGGCCGAGCCAGGTCGAGGCTTTGGGCGACACAGTTGTCAACACGCTCGCCGCTTACGCCCCCAACCTTCCTGAGCTCATCCTCGACGGCGCCGTCATCAGCCCGCTGGATCTCGAGCAGACCTATGCGCTCACCGGCGGGCACATCTTTCATGGCGAGTTGTCGCTCGATCAACTCTTCACCATACGTCCGCTGCTGGGCTGGGCCCGCTACCGTACCCCCATCAAGGGGCTCTATCTCTGCGGCTCCGGCACGCATCCCGGCGCAGGCCTCACCGGCCTCTCCGGCCGCAACGCCGCCCGCGAACTCCTCCGCGACTTAGCCTGATCGTCGCTCGTTCCCTGTAGGGGCGGAGCACCCTGCGCCCGTTTCTAGCTCTTGCAGTGCCGGGCTCTATGCCCGGCATCTTTGCTAGCCCGAAGGCACGGCCAGACCCTACTGTAGGTAGCGCAGGCTTGTAGCCTGCGTGGGACAGGCTCCCGTACGCACATCCCACCGTCGCCCCCGTTGGCAGCGGCGCCTGCCCCGCCCGCACTGCCAGCCCTGAGCCCGCCGCGGCGGGCCGAGGGGAGGCCGCCGCGGCGGCCCGAAGGGAGCTGAGCCGAAGTGGCGGGCTGTGCCCTTTCTTCCGGGGGCTAGCCGCGAATAAACCTAGTTCAGCGTCCAATCCAGTGCGGCCAATGCGACCAATATTTTTTCCTTGACAATCTGGGATTCTGACGTTATACGGGCCGTTAATTACACAGCAGGGATATACAGGCTTTACGGCCAGCAAGAAAAGGAAGTCTCTATGAATATGAAAAGATCGGGCTCCACGGGCCTGTTACCTCTCACCTTAATGTCTCTCCCCATTCTCCTGCTGCTGTTCGCTTGCCAGCGCGGAGCTCGCCAGGAGAAAACAGAATTGCTTCCGGAAGCGGGGCCAAACGAACGAAACTTCTCCGCCTACAAGCCGGCCAACGCCTATGCGGAGGCTGGCAAGGGCCTTCTTGTGCGCACGATCCTTGAGACGGAGGGCCCGCCGGGCATGCGCGTTCAAGTTCGAGATTTCCTGGTGGCGCCCGGTCAGCGCACAGACAACGTATCTTTTCACGGCGCGGCAGTCGTGGAGGTGCGCTCTGGCGCTGGATCGGTCATCGTCGGAGAAAAGCGGCAGGAACTCGTGCCTGGCAGGACGTTCTCTATTTCGGAGGGCCAATCCTTGACGCTGGAGAACAAAACAGCTCTCCCCATTGCTTTGCGGGTTTACCTGTTCACGGGACGATGAATGGATCGGTTGCCGGGTGATCCCGGGAGGTGCTAGCCATGAGCTGCCGGCGTACACTGCATGCGGTCGGAGGAGTCCTGTTAATCCTTGGTCTTCAGGGCTGCTCAAAAGAGTGGCCGGCCTTTCGGCACAATTCCCTGCGCACCGGCAATCAGCTCAACAATTCAAAGCTGGCTGACCCTGCTAAGGTGCCCACGCTGCAAATACGCTGGACATTTCAGCCGCCCAGTGCGGGTGGATTCCGCGCCTCGCCTATCGTCTATGACGGTCGGGTCTACATTGGCAATGGAAATGGCTACTTTTATGCTCTCGATGCCGGCACAGGAAACCTGCTTTGGCAGTACCCCGCGGCTGGCTTGCAGGCCCTAACATCAACCTTTATCTGTAACCCATCAAGCTTTGGCATCGCCTCGAGCGCGGCGATTGCAAAGATCAACGGCACCGACGCCGTCATTTTCGGCGCGCCAGATCGATCGATCGGTACGGGACTGGGAAGTGGCCGGCTGTTTGCCCTGAATGCAAAAACGGGGGCCGAGATCTGGAAGTCGCCCGAGATCGCCGCCGTTCGCAACGACGGCGTCACGCACGAGCAGATTGGTTACTCATCCCCGCTCGTGTTCAATGACCACGTGTATATCGGGGTCGCCGATCATTGCGATAATCCGATCCAGAACGGCAAAGTCGTGGCGGTCCGGCTTTCCAATGGCGCTGTCGACTTTGGATTCAAGTACGCCTCCACCAGCACCCGGGGCGGCGGGGTATGGAATTCGGTTGCTGGGTGGGATGATATTTACCTCACGACAGGGAACACCAGGAACGGAAACGGACCCCTCCCCCCTGCCGTTAACCACGGACTGAGTCTGCTGCGTCTGAATCAGAACACAGGAGCCGTAGTCTGGCAGCACCAACCTGTTCCTTATGAACTGGACCAGGACCCCGATTGGGCCGCTGGCGCAACGGTGATGCTTGCAAGCTGCGGGACCTTAGTTACCTCCACTCAGAAAGACGGCTGGACGTGGTCGGCAGACGCCAATACCGGTAAGGCGCGCTGGGCTTTCCCGCCCGGCCCTTGGACCACTGGCGGTTTCCATCCGGGCGACGGCACATTCCACGGCGACACCGATTACAAACGCCCAGGAGCCGCTTGGGGAGATGTTTATATTGGGGCCATGGGCGGCTTGGATACAACAACCGATCTGAGCGGGGGTTACCGCCGCCTGCATGGACTGAACGTCTGCGCGTCAGACTGGAACCGCGTTCGATGGATCAAAGACATCCCAGCTACCGGAGGGCTTGGATATCCCCTGGGGCCTCCGACCGTCACGAAGGGGGTTGTTTTCGTTGGCACAAACGAGGGACATTTGGTCGTCCTCGCCGATCCCAGTGTTCATCCAGCAGTGGGATGGCGTTGCAGTGATCCCAACATTCCTACTCCGACCTGTGTCTTGTTGCAGATCCTGGTTCCCAACTCCGTGGTCAGGCTGGTTCCCGATCCGGCGCAGCTAGCCGACATCACCCTTCCCGGTGCTGGCAGCATATTCGGCGAGCCGGCCTTGGCAGGCGATCGCGTTTATATAGCTGGCGACGGGGGCAAAGTATTCATGCTTCAGGCCGATCCCTGACGGAGGATAAAGATGAGACGTTTGCTTGCACTCTTCGTTGGTGTCTCGTTTGCGGCGGCTTTGGTGTTCGGCGCCCAGTGGGCGCACAGCCAGAAACCATCAGACGCCCGGCAAAACGCCGAGGTGTCCGCCCCGTTTAAGCCGCTGGAACTTTTTCAGGGAACTCTCACGCTGATGACGAAAGAAGGCAAGGCCATGCCGGTTCATGTGATGATCCGCCAGTGGGACATGCTTCGCGGAGAGCGCGTCGAGAAATTTACCGAGAAAGGGTTCGCCATCCTTCAACTCCGAGGTGGCCAGGTGAAAACGATTATGGACGGCAAAGAGCAGCAGCGCAGACACGACGAATTTTGGGTCTTGCCTGCCGGTGTTCCGATGACGGTTGTCGTAACGAGCGAAGAAGCCGTCCTGCAAACCGTTGTCATCGGGAAACCCTAGTCTGCTGCCGGGAGCTCCGACACACTCAGCCTACAATTAACCACGGGCTTTCAGCCCCGCGGTCTTGTGTGCGGCGCCCCCGCCATCTGTGTATTTGTCTCGTCGGCTCTGCTGCAGGGGCGTGCCACGCTGCCCCCGCGTCTCCGCGCCGGCGTCCCAACCCGGCTTACTCCTTGACACCGCTTCGCACCCAGAATAGACTCCGGCCCCCTTCGTGGCGAGGGAAGGCAGTGTCTTCTGCGAGGCCGATCTCGCCGCTCTGGCCCTGCATTGGACTCTGCTTCGTACGCACGGTTCCTAGTAACCGACGGCCCTACGAGCGACTGCGTCCCCGCGGAAATGGAGAAAACGATGTCAAGGCTCATTTTGAAACCAGCCGGAAGCTTTGGAGAGAAATGCAAACGCAGCAGCGTGAAGTTCCTTCTTTCGCTCTTGCTCCTCGCGGGAGCGCCGCTATCCCTGGCGGCGCAAAACCCGCCGAATGGATCCGTCATCCCGCCTGTGCCTCTAACCGAAGGCGGAACCGGTGCAAAGATTCACCCCAACCCCCCGCCTCCCGGACCACCGGATGAACAATCCGAATGGAACTTGAAATTGGCAGGCTTCAACGATCTTCAAGGCCGCTCAACCTACCAACCCCTGATCATCAACCAGAACGGGCGTGAGATTGCCTATCTGGGCCACCACGCAGGCAGTGCCTTCAATCCGCTCACGGGTCAATTGGAATCCAACGGGACCTCACTTGTGGATGTCACCGACCCCAGACGCCCCAGGTATCTGTTTCACATTCCGGGGCCCTCGGCAGGCGGCGGCGAAGCGGGCGGCGCACAGATGGTGCGGGTGTGCAGCGGAAACGTGTTACCCCAGGGGACGCGTGGCCACTGGTACATGCTGCGAAACTTTGGCAACTCGGCCCACCAGGTCTGGGACGTTACCAATCTGGCCCACCCCAGCCTTCTGGCTACCGTGGGTGGATTCAATGCCACCCACAAGAACTGGTGGGAGTGTGATACAGGCATAGCCTACCTGGTCGCGAACAGTGCTTCCGATGGCTGGCACCAAAGTGGCTCGAACCAGCACCTGAAGATCTACGATCTCAGCAACCCGGCGAATCCAGTCTACATTCGCGATTTCGGATTGGTTGGTCAGCAGCCGAGCGCAGACACAACAGGCCCCTGCCTCTTCCCTTCGTGCGAGGGGTCAGTCAACCCGCCTCCGGGAATCCATGGGCCCATCTCCGCCGGCGTTGTCAAGAACCGCGTCTATATGCCCTACGGGGTGGGATCCAACGGCGTTGTCCAGATCGTGGACAGGCAGAAACTGCTTACCGGTTGCAGGGTCCCCACTGCCTCGCCGAACTGCGCCACCCACGCCACAACAGCAGACCTGCTCTATCCGCAGGTGGGATTTCTCGCCATGTCGCCGGACCAAGGCGGGCATAGCTCGTTCCCGGTGTATGGAGTGCCCATCCCGGAATTCCAAAAAGGCTTCAATAAACTGAATAGCCGGGACATCCTGATCCTCGTTTCCGAGGCGGGCGCTAACCAATGCTTCGGAGAAGGGCCGCACTTGCCGTTCCTGCTGGACATCACCAATGAAAGCACCCCATGGCCCATTGCCACCATGCGCGTCCCTGAGTTCCCCGGAGATTTCTGCGACAAGGGCGGGCGGTTCGGTTCACACTCCGTGACCGAATCGTTCTATCCGCCTTATTACGGCAAGCTCGCGATTTTCTCCTGGTTCAATGCCGGCGTGCGCGTGTTTGATATCCGCGACCCATTCGTCCCGCAGCCAATCGCTTATTTCATTCCTGCGCCCAACGAAAACACGACCCCTAACTGCGCCACGATCAATGGCGTTACCACCTGCAAGATCGCGATTCAGACCAACAATGCCGAGCTCGACGACCGCGGTCTGATCTATATTGTGGACCGGGCTGGCAGCGGAATGCATATCCTGCGACTCACCGGTCGTGCGGCGCGAATTGTAGGAGGAGGTTCTGATGACGATGATCATGACGATAAGGATCCTGATCATTGATTCTCCGTGAGCACGTAATCGCCTGGGCCACTCGTTCCCACCCTGTCGGAAGAGCGGCAAAGAATCTCTTGTAGCGGCCGGTTTACCCCGCCATCGGTGTACCTTCGCCGCGCTGGAGTTTCGCGCCGTTTACGTCCCGACGATCCTGGTCGGGAAGCCCGGCGGTTCTTGTCGGGGCCCGGCACACCTCTGAGCGGCTCCGTACCGGACTTCCTTTGCGCCGGTGTAGTCTGCGCCCACGCCGATGTTGTGAAACTTGTTGTGGGTGAATAGGGTGGTCTCGCCCCTGAGTTGTTACCGGGCAAGAGCGAAAAGGTGTCGAACACCGCCAGAGACACCGACCAAATGAGAGAAAATCGAAGGTGAATTTTTCAGCGCGGAGAGCAGACCCTTGGCGAGTCGAGGATGATCCGCAACCCAGAGGACCATCTGCGTGAGGATCTGATAATCCCGCAGCATTTGCTGGCGTTTGCGGTCGAATTCCCGGAGCCACCTCTCTTGCGTTCCCAAGCGGCCGACGATGTATTGCGCGAGAAGCTCAGCGGACATCAGCGCCTGTGTCATCCCGCCGCCGGTAATGGGATCGAGGAAACCGGCCGCGTCACCGAGCAGGACCACTCCTGGCGCCACGCCAATCTGCGCGCCACCGGCGAGCGGCGAGCTCCCCATCAGTGAACTGACTTGCTCGGCGCCTTCCAGGCGCAATGCCAGACGTGGCTCAGCGTTCCACCAGCGATGGAACGCGCGTTCGGCAGAGTCTCCCCAGGTCTCGGGCTCGGCTAACGCGGCGACCAGCAATTCTCTTTTTGGCAGCGGCGCCACGTAAAGCTCGTAGCCGCGACCGACGAAAACATCCACCCACGGAGGTTGTGTTTGACCCGGCGCTAGTCGGAAGTGCGCGCGGACCCCCAGGCGCTTGCGCCGGGCGGGAACATCCAGGCCCAACTGATGACGAATCCGCGAGTGCACACCGTCGGCCCCCACCACCAGCCGCGCGCGACGCGGCTCGCCGTTCACGATCAAGCCTGCGACTCGGCGGTTCTCGAGGAGCGGTGCTTCGACCAAAGCACCGGTCTGCGCGCTTACGCCAGGAGTGGTCGCGGCGGCCTGAAACAGAACATGGTCCAAATGCTTGCGCCGCTGCGCGCGGCCGGCCACGGGTACGCCGGCAACCTCAGGGAAGCGGCCCTCGGCCGTGTGATCCCCGAAATGATAGCGAACACCGTGGAACGGCGCGCCGCCCACTGCCTCCGCCAAGCCCAACCGCTGCAAAACGGCCACGCCGGCCGGCATCAAACCTTCCCCGCATGGCTTTTCCCGAGGAAACCGTGCACGCTCGAAGAGTTCGACCGTAAGGCCGCGGCGTCCAAGCAGAATCGCAAGCGCGGAACCTGCGACGCCCCCGCCGGCGATAAGCACATCCACCATAGTTTTTTCTTACCTTTGCGGGCGCGCGCTTTGCGGCGCGCGATCTGCCGATCCTGGCTCGTCCGGAAACAGCCGCGGTAAGAAGCGCGGCTTCATGGCCATCCTTGTCCGATAGGTCGGATCGGCCGACAGAATTCGCTCTTCCACTTCGAGACGCCGGCGCAAAACCCACAGGTTGCAGGCGGAAGCCCAAACGGCGGTAAGCCAAGCCGTGTGAATGAGCGGCAAAGCGATCAGCTCGACGATGACCGAGACGTAGTTGGGATGGCGAATCCAGCGGTAGGGACCATGGGCGACGATGCCCAACTGGGTCGAATCCATCACCTGAACGTTCCAGTGCACCGCCAAGGTGGCGATCACCCACCAGCGCAGGGCATTCGCAAGAACGAACAGAACGCCCATCGGCAGGGCGAGGGCGGGGATCAGCGGCCGGCGCAGAAGCAGCACCTCCAGAGCCGCGGAAATCAGGAACCCAGCGTGCAGCAGAACCATCCATCGAAAATGCGGCTCGGGCACTTTCACTGCGCCCTGGGCGGCCAGACGGCTTTGGTTACGAGCCGAGAGCTGCATCTCGACTAGGCGGCTCAGACCAACCGCAAGCAGCAATGTGAAGTACGCGATTGGGGTCACGCCCATTGCAGTAGGGCCATCTCCGCGCTGAAGCCGGGTCCGAAGGCGGCCAGCAGGCCGTAGTCCCCGGGGTTCCCATTTTTCTTGGTTAAACACTCGTGCAGGACGAACAATACGGACGCGCTCGAAAGATTGCCGTATTCGCTCAACACATCCCAAGAGAACTGCGTATCGGAGCGGCTAAGCCCTAGCTCTTCCTCCACGTACAGGAGCAATTTTTGCCCACCCGGGTGAAGCAGGAACCTGGAGATCTTCTCCAGACTTAGTGAATGGCGGCTGAGAAAGGAGGTGATTAAGTCCTTGATCTTTTCCCGGATCATTTGCGGCACATCTTTGGAAAGGACGATATGGAAGCCGCTTTCCTTGAGATCGAAGCCCATGGCGTCGAGCGAGTGCGGGAATAGATAGCTCCGCGTATCCAGGATGTGTGGTCCGTGGGCGGAACGGCCGGTGACAACCGCTGCGGCGGCGCCGTCACCGAAAAGCACGCTGGAGATAAGATTGGCCTGTGAGAAGTTTGCCGCCTGAAACGTGAGACTTGGCAGTTCGACCGCAACAACCAGGACAGTGGCATCGGGGAAGGCACGAAGGTATTCCCAGGCGCGGGAAAGTGCCGCGGCTCCGGCCGCGCAGCCTAACTCGGTGATGGGGAGTCGCCGAACATCAGAGCGGAACCCCAAATCATTGATCAGATATGCGTCGAGCGATGGGATCATCACCCCGGTGCAGGAAACGGTGATGATCAGATCGATGTCCGCAGGCTTCATCTTGGCTCTGGTCATGCTCTCGCAAGCGACTTCCCGCCCCAGCCGCACCGCATGTTCCTGGTATTCCCGGCTGATCTGGCTCAGAGGCCGCGGCTGAATGATGTAATCAATGGGATGAATGCAGTAACGGCGCTTCACTTGCGAGTTGTCCACGATGGCCATCATGGCTTCCAATCGGCTCGCCTCAAGCGGGAAAACGTGCTTGAGGTAGGCTTTGACTTCTTCGCGAGTCACAACGTAAGGGGGCACCGCGCTGGCCGTCGCTGCGATCGTGGCACGCACGAGCCCCCCTTTCTCCCTGTCCCTTGCTGGGCCCGAACCCGATGTATCTCAGATGCTGAGAGCGCTGTATTGTATGCCAGAAAGGCGGTGTCTTGCAGGCCAGTCAGCCGAGTGCATGAGCGGCGTGCTTGGTCGAATTGCATTTTCCCTCTGGTTCGGCTACGGTCGCTTATCCGAGGCGGCCGAACTTGCCAGCCCGCCGCGGAATTCCGGTAACCTCGTTTTTCCTTAGTGGCAGGCGCATCGAAGTGCGGCGGGGCGGTTCATGACTGATTCCGTGGCAGAAAAAGTCGTGGGAATGCTTGCCTCGGTGAAGCATATTCCACGCGAGAGAATCACGCTGGATAGTTCGCTGCAAGATCTTGGATTCGACTCACTGGACGTAATCACCATGCTCTTTGAGCTCGAGAAAGAATTCGAGATTGCAATTCCCGATGACGAGGCCCGTTCAGTCACCAGTGTGCGGGGCATCGTCGAACGCATAAGGAAACTCCTCGCCGCAGCCTCCACGGATTCCGCCCCGCCGGCAAACTAAAATGAGAGAACACCGAGTTGCCATTACCGGCCTGGGCGCGATCTGTGCCCTTGGCCAAAATGTCGCGGAAGCGTGGGACGCGCTGTGCCAGGGCCGGCCGGGCATCGGAACGATCAAATCCGTGGATGTTTCCGGATTGCGATTTCAAAATGGTGCCGAAGTGCGAGGCTACGATCCTGCCTTCCACTTTGATCCCAGCCGCATGGACCTGCTCGATCGCTTTGCGCAGTTCGCCGTGCTAGCCGCACGGGAAGCACTGCGCGATTCCGGCACCGTGTGGACTCCTGGGCTGAGGGAATCTACCGCAGTCGTCAGCGGATCATCAGTGGGGGGCCAGAGCTCACAGGACGTAGGGTTCCGGGAGCTTTACAAACTCGAGCGTGGCCGAGTCCATCCTCTATCTATCCTTCGAATCATGGCGAATGCCGGGGCCAGCCACATCTCGATGGAGTTTGGCATCACGGGACCCGTGTACACAATCTCCACCGCCTGTTCTTCGGCCAACCACGCCATTGGCCTGGCCTTCCGGATGGTGCGCGACAGCGAGGTCGAAATGGCGATTGCTGGCGGGAGCGAGGCGCCCTTCAGCCTGGGATTGCTGAAGGCCTGGGAAGCGATGCGGGTCATTGCGCCGGACACGTGCCGTCCTTTTTCCCGCGACCGGCGCGGTATGATTCTGGGTGAGGGCAGCGGCATGTTGGTTCTTGAACCGCTCGAAGCGGCGCGGGCCCGCGGCGCCCGGATCCATGCGGAGATCATGGGATTCGGAATGTCCTCCGACGCGCACCACATCACCCAGCCCTCCGTCGCCGGGCCCGCGCGGGCGATGCGGGCGGCACTGCGTGACGCCGCGCTTCGTCCGGAGCAGGTTGGCTACATCAACGCCCACGGCACGGGCACGCCGGGAAACGATCCGATGGAGGCGCGTGCGATCCACGAAGTGTTCGGCGCGCATGCGAATCAGCTCGCGGTCAGTTCCACCAAGTCCATGCACGGTCACGCCCTGGGCGCGGCTGGAGCGCTCGAAGCGGTGGCTACGATTTTGGCGTTGCGGGAGGGCATCCTGCCACCCACAGCCAATTTCACCGCGCCAGATCCCGAGTGCAATTTGGACGTCATCCCCAATCGCGCTCGGCCGGCCAAAGTAGAGTGCGCCCTCTCCAACTCTTTCGCCTTCGGGGGTCTCAACGCCGTGCTCGTGTTTCGAGCGTATAGCGGTTAATTGCTCTTTTTTTCCGACGATTTGCCACTGGTGATTTGATACTCAGGCCCTGACCTCTCCGAACAACCCCTTCGCGCCACGCCGGAAGTTACTTCCGACTGGCCTGGTCCTCGTTCGGGTTTGGAAAGCCGATCAAGTATGTGATCGAGATGGGCAACAGACCCCCCTCGTCCTCTCCGATGTCCCACTCATATGCATTTGCAGAAAGCCCTTCGGTAAGCTCTCGGAGTTCCTTGGGAGAGTACGTGCGTATACAGGAGACGACTCCATCGAACAACAGGACAAATGGAATTATGGGAATCAGATACGTCCATATCAGACGCGACCATTGGAACGGACGTACAAACGGTATGAGTGCAAGAGCCACCACCGGCAGAAGGAAGACGAGGAAGATAGCAAGAGGATGTCGCCGTGGTGCCTCGAAGATGCCGATTCCTTGTTGCGTGTCAACGGCATTTTGGAGAATGGCGCGCGCTTCTTGAGGCGGGAAATGGTGGAAGGAAGTAAAAAACGTCCGAAATCCCTTTAATTCGGTCGGGATTTGCGTTGCGTCAACCGGATCTGCGTGGAAATGGATTTTGTTCTGGGAGGCGGTTCTCGCATGCTCGAACGCTGCGATATTTGGATATTTGTCAGTCAGGCAAATGTCGACAGGAGAGTTTTCCCCTTCTTCAAAGGCTCGATACAGCCGGAGCCACGGCCCCCCGCCGCCCGAACAAAGGTCCAGGACCCGGTGCGTTCTGGCATCCTCAAACGCTCTCCGGAGGCGCGGAGCGATGGGTTTGTAGAGATTCGCAAGGTTTAGGATGAACCCGACGGTTTTTGTCGGGGCCCGGCACCTTTCCTTCGCCGAAGGGCCTCCTACGAATTCCCGATGAGTACTCCGGCCAGAAAAACCAGGGCCCCTCCCAGCAGGACCTGCACTGCGGCGGAAAATGCCGGGGTATCCATGTAACGGTGGCGGACCCAGGAGATCACGCTCAGCTCCAACAACACCACGACGACGGCGATGGTCATTGCTATTCCGAAGCGGGGAATGAGGAACGGCAGCGTGTGCCCGATGCCTCCGAGCGCGGTCATCACGCCGCACACGGCTCCGCGCAGCCACGGATGGCCGCGCCCCGTGAGGCTGCCGTCGTCGGAGAGCGCCTCGGCAAAGCCCATGCTGATGCCCGCGCCAACCGAAGCCGCCAGTCCCACCGCGAAGGCGGTCCAGCTATTTCGTGTGGCAAACGCCGCAGCGAAGAGCGGAGCCAGTGTGGAAACCGAGCCGTCCATCAGTCCCGCCAGGCCCGGCTGGACGATCTGCAGCACGAAGAGCCGCCGCCGCGCCTCCTCTTCTTTTTCTTTCTCGCCG
>WNFB01002031.1_pt1 | contig 17526 bp, 19 predicted proteins | sample 5400501 | NCBI WGS metagenome assembly WNFB01 (sample SAMN13153341, study PRJNA577476) | soil metagenome | isolation source: 200 cm saprolite under Douglas fir tree site 2 hole 1 | place: USA:California | collected 2015-04-18 | reverse complement strand
CCTTAGACTGAGCTGCACTCAGGGCAAACAGTCAACAGTTGAGAGTTCGCGGAGCAAGAGAGGGGAGAGTCGGCTATACAAAGGCGCCTGGCAGAGGAAGAGGGCGGCGTAAAGCCGCCCCCCTACAAGGGCGCGTGGCGGGCTCCGGGGAACTGTACGATTGGACAGGATACTGGAAAGAGACAGGTTCCTGCTGGGAACTTGTCAGGCCAGATGGGCCGCGTTCCAATGGAAGCACTATGAAAAACACAAAAATACCAGGCTTGGTTGGAATTCTGCTGATGGGCGCGCTCTGCGGGATGTTTTCCGGGGCGTCCTTTGGCCAGCAACAACGAGTCTTCAATTGGCTTCCCGCCAACGACGAAAGCGTGCGGCTGGACCCAGCGAATTACCATACCGCGCGGACGTACCGTCCGAATGCGAACGGCCAAAGCAATCATGTCGATATCAAAGCGGAGAAGCCCGTTACGATCTTCATGACGCCAGCCGAGGATTGGAACTACGCGCTGCAGCATTCGGGCGCCATCGCGAACTTGCGACAAGTGTGCCTGCGGGAGCATGTGGTGGAGACAACGTATGTCTGCGAGATGCCGGTCGAACCCTTGACGCTGGTCATCCGCGACGAACGAAACAGCCCCGATGCGGCGGTGTTTGCCGGACTGGGCGCGGTGCTGGATCCCCATGACAAGACGGAGCGCGCGGTGGGAGTGGGAATCGCGACGGTGTTGACGGGCCAGGGTTCGGTCACGCGGCGATTCGTTGCGCCGAACGACATGCACATCCAATACTACCGCTGGGACTGCGTGGAAAACTGCATCCAGCCGGAGTTTCAGTGGACCCGGCAGATCAAAGAGAAGTACGAGCTGACGTCGTTCTTGAAGGTATATGGCGGGTTTACGCCCGACCACGACGGCGAGCAAGTGAGCATAAAGATCAAGTCTCCCGTGCCGATGGTGGTGGCGATGCTGCCGTCACAAGTTGCCGGGGAGTTGCACGTGAAGCCGGAAACGCTGGAGTCCGCGCTGGAGAAAAATGCCTGCCAGCAACGCGGCGTGCAATCTTTGCAGTTCGAGTGCACGTTCAATCTGGGCGATGGACCGCAATCGCTCATCGTCGCGCCGGAGGCATCGGCAAGAGTGCCGAATCACAAGAAAGCGGAAATCGAAATGCTGGCGGCGAGATGCGTCGCGAATTGCGCCCTGCTGGAAAGCAAACGATAAGAAGCTAGGACAGTAGTCTCCCACCGGGCCGCCTGAAGTCTGTCCAACACAGTTGATAAACGAAATCACCACTCTTGACGAGGAGTCAGGAGTGGTGCGCGCGGAAAAGAACGCGTCTGAAGACCCGCCACTACCAGGGAAGATGGCGACGTAAAGTCGCCCCTACAAGGGCAGGCGCGCGAATCAGAAGAGAAGAGAAAAAGCACAGCCCCTTCGCAGGCTTAGGGTAAACAGGAATGGCTGTGCCACCAAGGCCGGGGATCAGGGGCGGGAGGCCCAGGCGAGGCCGTCAGGGTCGTTGCCGACGGAGATGCGCGCGGTGACTTCGAGGGTTTTCAAGTCGAGGACGGCGACGGTTTTATCGCCGGCGAGGGCGACATAGGCGCGCACGCCATCGGGAGGGATGACGATGCCTTCGGGCTGGTGGCCGACGCTGAGGCGCTTGATTTCCTTGCGGGAGGCGGCGTCGAGGATGAGCAACTCGTTGCCGCCCGGATCGGAGATGAGGACGAGTTTTCCGTCAGGAGTGAACTTGAGGCGGTTGGAGTGCTTGGTGTGGAGGTCGAGCGTTCGCGTGACCTTCTTTGCGGCGACATCAATGATGGAGACGGTGCCGTCGCCGGAGTTGGCGGCCCAGAATTCGCGGGCATCGGGAGAAACGTCGGCGCCTTCGGGACCTTTGCCGACAGGAATGGTGGTGAGCGTCCAAGCGGAGGGATCGGAGCCGCGCTGAAGCAGGGTGATGGAGTCTGAACCGATGTTGGAGGTGAAGAGCAGAGTGCGGTCTTTCGAGAAGACGAGCATGTGAGTGCCGTTCTGGCCGATGCCGAGGAGCCAGTCGAGCTGATTGGCGGCGGGATCGTAGCGGGCGATGAGTTTGTTTTGCTCGGCGGTGAACCAGACTTTGCCATCGGCAAAAGTGATGCCATGCGGGCGGTGCAGCGCGCCGAGATCGACGCGGCGAAACTCCTTCTGAGCGAGCAAGTCGATGACGGAAATCGTGTTTCCGGGAGTGCGCGCGCCGTAGTTGGCGACGAAGGCGAATTTGCCGTCGTCGGAGGCGGCGAGCTCGTGAGGCGCTTCGCCGGTGGGGATTTGCGCGACGGTTTTGAGCGTGGCAGGATCGACGATGGAGAGCGTGTTGTCTGCCTTGTTGAGGACGAGAAGCGCGGGGGAAGGGGTTTGCGCGGCGAGAAATTCCGGAAGAAGCAGAAGAACAGCCAATGCGGCGAGGCAGCTAAACAACATTTTTCCAGAGCTTGCGCGTTTCATTTTTTGTTTCCTTTCGCCGGGCAAGTCCGCAACGGAGAGCTGCGAAGTGTCTTGCGCGTTCAGAAATGAATCGCCATTGTAAGGCGATTTGAGGATTTCTGCGCACTCTCGAGAGTGGCTCGCGTGGCCGAAGCGGACGCCGGAGGTTACGGGCGCGCCGCGGGCCAGGAGTGTCCTAAATTGAACAGCTTTGCGGCGAGGTGCTATCGAACCATAACCAAGTGAAGTGGTACGGCCAGGGTTGGGAATCCCTTCTCGATGACCTTGGCAACAAACTGGCCTTGGCTTCAAACTGAGGTTCAATCTATCGTCAGGAGGCGGGGTAGAGATGCGAAATCATGAGAAGAAGCCATTTTGGGGAAGGACGGCGCTTGCGGCCGCGGTGCTGACAGGTGCTCTCATTCTCACCAATGCGCCGGGGGTTCGCGCCGATGAAGGTGCATGTCAGCGGCGCATCGCAAAAGCCGACCATCGGCTGCACGAGGCCGCCGAACGCCACGGTTGGGAAAGCAGGCAGGCGGAACAAGCGCGCCACGAATTGCGCAGTGCGCGTGAGTACTGCTGGACGCACGCCCACAAGTGGTGGGACGAAGACGGCCGTCGCTGGCATACCGACCGCGACTGGGATGATCACGACCACGACCGGCACTAGACTCTAAGGGGGCGTATTCGAGAGGCGCAGCGAATGACCGGCTGCGCCTCTTTTGTTTGTGGAATCGGAGACAAGACCTAGAACGTTGCGGATGCGCTGCGTTCTGCCCGAAGCGAGATTTCCGGGTCTGCTAACTTCCGCCGAGATACGCGACGTGAACGTAAGTGCCGAGTCTCGGGTTGTAGGCCAGGTACCAGCCGTCGTGGTCGGGATCTTCGTAGATCACGATCTGATCGGAATCCCAGAGCCAGTCATTGGTGAAGTCGTATTCGAATGGGGCCACGCTGAAGTAGAAACCTCCAAACCAGAAGCGCTCCCTGTTTCCACCCGCGATCCGAAAGACGTGGCCGCGGCCGAAACCGCCGGTAAAGCGTCCATGCTCCCAAGGATGATCAACGTGGAAGCGGACATCATTGCGGCCGGAATCGTGTCCGACCCATTGATCACTCGTGTGGACGTGGGGAGCCTCAGGGTGTCCGGGCTTGTCGCGGAACGAGCGGGCTTCCTGGGGCCGATTTTCTGGCGCACGGTTTTCCGAGGCGCGGTGCTGCTCCTGGGCCTTGGCAGGAGCGGGACCACAAGCGGGAACGTGTCCACGACCGACGTCACGAGGTGGGCGTTGCTCGCCTCTCCCCTTCTCTTGCGCAAGAGCGGGGGACAGAAGAGATCAAAAACAATGCAAGAAGCCCGACAAGAATTTTCATGCCTTCCTCCGGTGAAACGTTACGGCTTTTTTTCTAACCCTGGTGCTGGGAGATTTCCTGCTAAAGGCCGGGAGGGGTTCGGATGCCCCTGTTATATTAAACGCGGCCGCGCTGCCAAAAGTTACAGCCAAGACATCGTGGGCGAAGGGACTCCATGCAGCAGTTTGATTCCGCTCATCAGGCGAGAGGTTCCGGCTTACAGGCCTCTGGAGGCGCGAAAGGCGCGGACGACGGCGGGGGCGTCCTGGTGCTGGGCGTCGACGGCGTAGTTGAGGCGGCGCATATCCGCGGCGGAAAGTTTTCCGGCGAGATCGGCGAGGGCGGCGCGGAGCTGAGGAAATTTGGCGAGAGTGGATTGGCGGACGATGGGGACCGCATCATAGGGCGGAAAGTAGTGGCGGTCGTCGGCGAGGGCGACGAGGCCGAGGGAGTCGATGAGGCCGTCGGTGGAGTTGCCGGCGACGATGTCCACTTGATGATCGACGAGGGCGCGGTAGAGCAGGCCGAGGTCCATGACGCGAGGCTGGCCGGCGAAGTGAAGGGCGTAGCGGTCACTCCAACCGCGGAAACCGTCGGAGCGCTCGAGGAATTCGTAGCCGACGCCGACGCGCCACTTGGGAGCGAGCGGAGCGATGTCGGAGATGGCGCGGAGGTAAAGATTTTTGGCGTCGTCGCCGCGGATGACCATGGCGAAAGTATTTTCAAAGCCGAGAGGCTCGGTGAGCTCAAGAGCGAAGCGCTGGGCGTATTGCTGCTTGACACGATTGTAGATGGCGGCGGAGCTGCCGGCGCCGGGAGATTCGTTGAGGACGGCGGTAAGCGCGGTGCCGGTGTATTCGACGTAGAGGTCGAGGTCGCCGGAGAGGAGAGCTTTGTGTACGAGCAGAGTGCCGCCGAGGTTGGTCTTGCGCTCGACGGGGATGCCGGTGCGGGCCTCGATGTGTTGGGCGAGGAGCTCGGCGAGGAGGACTTGCTCGGTGAAGAATTTGGAGCCGATGGTAAGGTGAGGCTGGGAAGGGCGGTGGCAGGCGGAAGTGAAGTAAAGAAGGTTAAGAAAATAAAGGAGGTAAAGGAACCGGAGGAGAAGGCGGCGCATTTTCAGACGACCTTCAAGCGGCGCTCGAGGAGGCCGAGGAGGAGGTCGGCGAGGAGGGCGAGGAGAGCGGCGGGGATGGCGCCGGCGAGAATGACGGCGTCATTGACCATGGCGACGCCGCGGAAGATGAACGTGCCGAGGCCGCCAGCGCCGATGGCCGCGGCAATCGTGGCGACGCCGATGGTGATGACCGTGGCCGTTCGAATGCCGGCGAGGATGACAGCGAGCGCGAGGGGAAGACGTACGCGGAAGAGGATCTGCACGCTAGTCATGCCCATGGCTTCGGCGGCTTCGAGGACGGCGGGGTCAATGCCGCTGAGCCCTACGTAGGTGTTGCGCAGAATCGGGAGCAGCGCGTAAAGGACGAGAGCGACGATGGCAGTGCGGCGTCCGATGCCGCCGATGAAAGGAATGGGGATGAGGAAGCCGAAGAGGGCCAGGCTGGGAATCGTCTGGAAAACGCTGGCCACGCCGAGGGCCAGAGTGCGAAGAACGCGGCGCTCAACGATGAGCATGCCAAGAGGCACGGCGATGAGAATGGCGAAAAACATTGCGATAAGGACGAGAGTGAGGTGGTCGAGCGTGGCGCCGAGGATTTCGGCGCGATGATCGGTGAAAAAAGACCACGTCGTGAGCTGGGGCGTCATGCGGGGGCCCCCGGAACAGCGGCGAGGGAGGCGGTGAAGACCTGCACCTCGGGATGATCAAGGCGGGGAAATTCGTGAGGAGTGGCGACGGCGACGAGGCGGCCGGATTCGAGAAGGGCGATGCGCGAGGCGAGGAGCAGCGCTTCGCGAATGTCGTGCGTGACGAAGACAATGGTTTTGCCGAGGCGGCGCGCGAGAGAGCTGAATTCCCTCTGGAGCTCGGAGCGGGTCACGGGATCGAGCGCGCCGAATGGCTCGTCCATGAGAAGAATGGGCGGGTCGGCGGCGAGGGCGCGCGCGACGCCGACCCGCTGGCGCTGGCCACCGGAGAGCTCGCGGGGACGGCGCTTGGCAAACTCCTGTGGATCGAGGCCGACGAGCTGGAGCATTTCTTCGACACGCGCAGCGATGCGCGGAGCGCTCCATTTTTCCAGGCCAGGAACGAGGCCGACGTTTTCGGCAACGGTGAAATGGGGAAAAAGGCCAGCCTCCTGGATGACGTAGCCGATGCCGCGGCGGAGGCGGATGGGATCCCAGGTGGATGTGGGCTGGCCATCGACTAAGACTTGGCCAACGGAGGGAAGCAACATCCTGTTGATAAGGCGAAGGAGGGTGGTCTTTCCACTGCCGCTGCGGCCGAGAAGTACCAGAGTTTCGCCGCGAAGAACTATTAGAGATAGTTTAGAAACGATAGGACGGGCAGGAATAACGTTTATCTGATACGAGACGCCACGAAAGTCGATAGAAACCGGCTCCGGCGATGCGAGTTTCGCATTCATTTCGATTGACAGCCCCGCGGCAGGGAGGGAACATCTTAAGGCATCTAGCCTCCCTACGCCGAATTTTGGCGCATCCTTCGCGCAGGTGCCGCATCCAACGGAAGGGGAAAACGCCATGGGAGCTGCCGCTACCGCCGTCCGCATCCGATACGACCTTCATACCCGCCTGTTGGGAGCTCGAGCGCAGACCGACGAGTTATTTCGAATCGTACGTGATGAGGCGATGTACGACCGGCCAATTCCCGAGCGCCATCGTATTATGTTTTATGTGGGACACGTCGAAGCATTCGACTGGAACCTGCTCGCGCAGCGCGCCTTTGGATTGCAGTCATTTCAAAGAACGTTCGATCAGCTATTTTCCTTCGGGATAGACCCTGTGGGCGGAGGCCTGCCGACAGATACGCCATCGGATTGGCCGGAGAGAGGGGAAGTCGAGCGATACAACCGGAGGCTGCGGGATGAGCTGGACCATGCGATTGAACATGCGCTGGCGCGGCCGGAGGAGGGCCACCCGCAACTGATTGCGATGCTGGAAGTGGCCATCGAGCACCGGCTGATGCACGCGGAGACGCTGGCGTACATGCTGCACCGGCTGCCAAGCGAGAGAAAGATCGCCGGGCCCATCGAATTAGTTTCGAAAATGCACCGGGTAAAGTCGCACCTGGCGGAGATTCCGGAGGGGAGAGCGACGCTGGGGTTGAAGCGGGTGACCGGCGATGAGTTCGGCTGGGACAACGAGATCGAAGCCCATGAAGTAAACGTTGCGGAGTTTGCTATCGAAAGCGGGAACGTCACGAACAGCGATTTCCTGCGGTTCATGCAGGCGGGTGGGTACGAGAACCGCGCGTTGTGGAGCAAGGAAGCATGGGCCTGGAAAGCGAAAGAAAACGTGCAGCACCCGGCGTTCTGGACACGCAGCGGGAACCTGTGGCTGTACCGCGCGATGTTCGGAGAGATGCGGTTGCCGCTGGACTGGCCGGTCTACGTGAGCCATGCGGAGGCCACGGCGTACGCGAAGTGGCTCGGGCGCAAGCTGCCGAGCGAAGCGCAATTTCACCGAGCGGCGTATGGAACGACGCGCGGGGGAGCGGAGTGCAGGTATCCCTGGGGCGATGATGCGCCGAGCGAACGGCATGGTAACTTTGATTTTCACCAGTGGGACCCGTCACCGGTGGGATCGCATCCGGCGGGGGCCAGCGCGTTCGGGATACACGATCTTGTGGGCAATGGCTGGGAGTGGACCCGGACGGAGTTCGCACCGTTTCCGGGATTCGCGCCGATGCCCTTTTACCCCGGTTATTCCGCAAATTTCTTTGACGGCAAGCACTACGTGATGAAAGGCGGCTCGCCTCGAACCGCCGCTTGCATGCTGCGGCGATCATTCCGAAACTGGTTCCAGCCTCATTACCCGTACGTCTACGCAACGTTCCGTTGCGTCGAGGACTAACAAGCCCAAGCCCCCGGAGCCGACATGCTGACTTACACCCTTCCGCTAAGACACGTGTCCGAGTTTGCGGCCGACGTGCGCGCAGGCCTGACGAAGAGCGGACAGAGAGAGCTGCCATCGAAATACCTGTACGACGAAGTGGGTTCAGCGCTGTTTGAAGCGATTTGTGTCCTTCCGGAATACGGGTTGACGCGGGCGGACGCGCGGCTGCTCCAAAAACACTCGCGGGAAATCGTGGGGCGGCTGCAGTCGCCGGTGCACGTCGCGGAGCTGGGAAGCGGCAGCGGAAAGAAAACACGCTGGATTCTGGAATCGCTGTCGCAGCGGCAGAAAACCTACTACTACCCGATCGAGATTTCGCCGTCGGCCCTGGCAGCAAGCGAGAAAGAGCTGGGTCAGATCGACTTGGTAACCATCGTTGGCTACGAGCAGCCATACCTGGAAGGGTTGCGGGCGGTGGCTGAGGAACGCGCGGACGCTGACCATTTGCTGGTGCTTTTTCTTGGGAGCACCATCGGGAATTTCGATCGCGACGCGGGCGAAGAATTTTTGCGGAATGTGCGGGCAATTCTGCGGCCCGGAGACGCGCTGCTGCTGGGGACGGATCTGGAGAAAAGCGTTGCGGATCAATTGCTCGCGTATGACGACCCCGCGGGTGTGACGGCAGCCTTCAACCTGAACCTGTTATCACGAATTAACCGCGAATTGCGGGCAGACTTCGATTTATCGCGCTTCCAGCACGAGGCGCGGTGGAACGGGGAAGAGCGGCGCATTGAGATGCACCTGCGGTCGACGCGGCGGCAGCGCGTGGAGATTCCGGCTGCGGGACTGCGGGTGATGTTGGCGGAAGGCGAAACCATTTGGACGGAAAGCTCGCATAAGTATCGAGCCGGAGAAGCCGGCGAGATGGCCGCGCGCACCGGCTTCCGCTGCGACGGCGAATGGATCGACGAAGAGTGGCCATTCGCGCAGAATTTGCTCATGGTGGAATGAGGCGCATATTTGCTGAGCTGGCGTAACTTTTCCCCCGATTCTTGGGGATCAGACCCTCCTCAGATAAGCTGGCTGTTCCGACCAGCCAGGTCTGTTTCCGGCAGCCATCCCGGACCCGGCGCATTGCATACCTCCCCACGCTTAGAGTGTTTACCCCCGAAGGCAGCTCACCCACTGCGTTAACGCTGTTACTGCAAGGGGCTGCGGGTGGAGCTGTGCTGAGGGGGCACTCCGACCGTAGTGGTGACCGTCCCTGCCCAGCCTAAGGGTAGCAAAGCAGTCTGTGGCCGGAGTGCCCGGATTGGGCAAATAGTGCTTGAAAAAATCAGCTTCCCGATGTGGAAATTGCATTTTGCTTGGAATTCCAACCAGGGCGCGCGGTGCCCGCCGACGGATGATTAGAAGGCCTCGACGCGCCATACGAGGCGGGCGAACCAAGGTTCCTGAGGAGTGAGAACCGGGCGCCAGATGGCGAGGATTTGCGAGCCCTGGTAGACGCGCTCGAATCCTTCCTCGGATTCGGAAACGGTTTCGATGGGAGCGACCCAAAATTCCTGCGAGGCCGGAGCGTGCAGCGCAACGCGGATACGCTGCCAGCCGTCTTCCATGCGGAGGAGCGGGCCGCGCAGGGCTCCGCTGAAGCGGAGGTTTTGCGGCCCACGCGGCATTTCGAAGAAGCGGTCGGGCTCCGCCGGAGCGAGCAGATTGATCACGGATTCGATTCCAACAGCGATGGGCTTTCCCAACGGCTGCTTGAGCTTCAGGCCGATATCGCAGCCGATTTCGCAACCATTCGGCGTGGGGCCGAAAGAAAACCGCTTCATCAGGGCCAGACGAGGAGAAGTGGAAGCGTCTTTCCCGGAGCATTTCAATTGATCGTTACGAAAGAGTTCGGCATCCAGGGCAGATGAAGATTTCACTTTGAACGGCCCGCCGGCGAACCCAGCGTCTTCCTGAAGCTCGAGAGCTTCATAGTCGGCCTGGGTCCGATTCGAATCGAAGAGCAGGACGCGAAAAGCGTGGCGCGGCCAGCGGTCGTACCGAAGGTAGCGCTCGAGGCCGGGCTCTTTCACGCGAGTCTGTTCGTGGATGGAGGCGACAGCGCCCACGGCGGTCTCCGCGGCATCGCGAAGTCGCGCGTGATAGGCCTCCGGACGTCTGAGGATGGAATTGACGAGAGTCGCGGCCGCAGGACGAAAATCGAACGCGGCGATGGTGCCGCCGTCCTGGGGCTTTAGCAGTGCCTGATATTGGGGCGCCGTGAACAGAAGTTCGTTCGTGCCGTCAGCGTCGTAATCGAGCAGTTCGATGCGCGGAACTAAAGCGCCCGGCGTCAGGTGGTCGGCAATCAACTCGGCCCGAATCAGATTGCGCCAAAGCTCCGTGCGAAGGTGCGGAGCGTAGAGCCCGCCGAAGATGCCGTGCCAGTAGGCATCGTTGCACTGTGCGCGAAGAAGGAGGTCTCGGGCTTGCTGGAAATCCTCGGCCGCCTTCGGATTGCTGGGCTGCGGGGAGACCGCGGCGAGCCGCGCCGAAACGCGGAGCATTTTTTTGTGGAGCAGGTTCGACTCGGGATATTTTCGGAAGAAGCCCCGCCACGAACCGCCGCGGAAAAAAGAAAGCACCTCGGGTCGCGTGCTGAATTCCTTGAGAACAGTGTGATAGCGCTGGCGGACGCGGGTGGGAAGGACCCACTCCATCATCTCGGTGTAAGAGGCCGTCGGAAGGTCGGCGCGGCCCAGCGGGGCATGCTTGGCAAGGTATTCAGCGGGCTTCGATAACCGCAGCCAGCTGGAATTTTCCTCCAAAGCGAGAAAGAACTTTTCAAGCCAGCCATTCTTGTAGCAATGTTCGTGGGTACCTGGCCAGACGCCAAACTTTTCCATGTCGTCGCCCATGGCGGCCACACCGCCGGGATGCAGAGCGGCGGCATCGCGCAGATAAGTGATCACGTCTTCGACTTTGCCGAAGGGGATGAGGTAACGCAGGGCTTTCTGTCCCGGATAGAGCCATACGCTCTGGTTGCGATCCTCGGCGATGTAAGTTCCAAACAGCTCTTCGGGTTCAAAACCGGCAGAAAGAAAATGGATGTCATCGACCAGGGTATAGCCGACGCCTGCCGGGGCCAGGGCGGAGGGAAGCTGCGGCTCCCAGACACGCTCGGCGAGCCAAGCCCCAGCGGGGCGCTGGCCGAAGTGCTCTTCAAGATAGCCGGCGAGGCGTGCAATCTGCTCGCGCTGGTCTTTGGGAGGAACGGAGATGAGGATCGGTTCGTAAAAACCTCCGCCGACCAGCTCAATCTGGCCGCCGTTGACGAGCGCTTTCAAGCGAGTGAAATACTCGGGGCGATGCTTTTCAATCCAGGTGAGCAGCGGACCGGAATAGTGGAGTCCCAGGCGAACAGCGGTGTGTTTCTCCAGGAGTTCGAGAAAGGGCAAATAGGAATCTTTGTAGGCTTTCTCGAGTACGTGTTCGAAATTGCCGCAGGGTTGGTGCGCGTGGATGAGCAGGACGAGATGGAAGTTCTGCGGCATGGGGACAGTTTTGCGCTCGAGAAATGATACCTTGCCATGCGCCATTGCGCGAAGCAGGTCGCGCGCAAGCAGGGGCTTCCAGCAGGTGCCTAGGGGAGATTGACAGCGGTGGACGCGTGTGAAACGCTACCAATCGGGACTCAGACGATGCGAGTGACAGCCAAAGGCGAATACGCAACACGAGCGGTGCTCCACCTGGCGTTGCAATACCCGGAGGTGGTAACCATCCATGAAATTGCCGCGCGTCATCGCATCCCTCTGAAATACCTGGAGCAGATCCTGCTGGGATTGAAGCGCGGAGGCATCCTGGAAAGCCGGCGTGGCGTCCGCGGCGGGTATACGCTCGCGCGCGCGCCGGAACGGATTTCCGTGGGCGACGTGCTGAGGGTGGTGGATGGCAACTTTTCAGGATCGAGTTGTGCAGATAGCGACGCGCGCCAAGGGTACGTTTGTCCCGAGAGCGAGAACTGCGGGCTGAAGCAGGTTTGGCAGGACGTTCAGGAAGCCGTGGAAAATATCCTGTTCGCGACTTCTTTTGACGACGTGCGCAAGCGGACCCTGGGCGGCTTGGTGCGGCACGGCGACATGGCTCGCTTGGAAAGCTGAGGGAGAAAAAAACGGCACGCCTGAGCGTGCCGCGGTGAACTCCAAATCTTCTGTGGACAGCAATAATCTAAGCTATTTTTTTGCGTACCAGTCGGCATTGACGGGAGTAAAGCTCTGCCACTTCTCCGGCAGGTCTTCCAAAGCAAAGATAGCCGTCACCGGACAAACCGGGACACACGCGCCGCAATCGATGCACTCCGTGGGATTAATGTAGAGCTGCGTCTCTTTATCGAATTCCGGTTCATCCTTGCGCGGATGAATGCAATCCACCGGGCAGACGTCGACGCAAGCAGAGTCTTTCGTGCCGATGCAGGGCTCGGCAATCACGTAGGCCATTCACGATCTCCTTTGCCCGGACAGCGAGCCGGCAGCTTTGCCTGAAAACAGAGGGCCGGCCAAAATCTCTTTATACCACGCCGTTGCGAGGCCAACAAGCAACTAACTGGATTGTACTTGGCGCGATGGGGATTCTCAACTTTGGCCGCTGCGGCTAGAATGAATCGGAAAGGAAAGCCAATGAGAATGCGGATGGCCGTTGCGGGGCTCTTACTGATTGTAGGGGGCGGGGCGCTTGCAGCGCCGCAGGCCAAGGCGCCGCGCGACCCGGAGGTGATCGACGCGCAGGGCTACCAGAAATTGCTGCAGCAATACCATGGAAAGGCCGTGCTGGTGAACTTCTGGGCCACGTGGTGCGAACCCTGCCGTGACGAATACCCGCTGCTGAATGAGCTGGCGAAACAATATGCGCCGCAGGGCCTGCAGATAATCGGTGTGAGTATGGACGACGACGGCGACCTCATCCTGATGCGACGCTTTCTCGCGCGATACAAGCCAGTTTTCCCAAATTACAGAAAGAAGGGTGGAGTTGAGTCGGCCTTTACCCAAAGCGTGATGGCGGGCTGGAGCGGGGTGCTCCCCGCAACTTTCTTTTATGCGAAGGACGGACGCCAGGTCGGTCACCAGTTGGGAGAAGGTAAGCGCGATACGTTTGAAGCGGCGATTCGGGCGCTGTTGGCGTCGGGCATCGGGAGCAACGCTGCCCCCAAGCCAGGAGAAAAACTGTGAAGCGCACAGACAACCTGAGCAGCGCGTTTACGCAGGATGACGTGGACCAGTATCTGTATGACCTGTTACCGGAGCGCGATGCAGTGGTCAGCGAAATGGAAGAATACGCCGCGCAAAATAATATTCCAATCATCGGGCCCGCGGTAGCGCGGCTGCTGTCCCTCTTCGTGCAGGTTTCCGGCGCGACGCGAATTTTTGAGATGGGCTCGGCCATCGGCTATTCGACGATTTGGCTGGCACGGGCGGCGGGCCCGAAAGCCAAAGTGTATTACACCGACGGAGACCCGGAGAAGGCGCGGCGCGCGCAGGAATATCTTCGCAGAGCGGGAGTGGCGAAACGCATTCATGTGCAGGTCGGGGATGCCCTTGTGCTGGTGAAAAAGACGCTGGGCACGTTTGATTTTATTTTCAACGATGTCGACAAACGTCAGTATCCGGATGCCCTGCGGGCGGCTCTTCCAAAACTGAAGCGCGGCGGTCTGTTCGTCACCGACAACACGTTGTGGTCGGGGCGAGCTGCGCGGCCAGCGCCTCCAGACGATGCGGACACGCGCGGCGTGCAGGAATTCAACCGGCTCGTTTATTCTGCGAAGGATCTCTACCCTGTGCTGATTCCGCTGCGTGACGGCGTGACGGTTTGCCGCAAGCAGTAGCAATGCGGCGCACCTATTTGCGGAAGAGGTTGCGGAGCAAGAAGCCGAGGTTGGCTGGCCGCTCGGCGAGACGCCGCATGAAATAAGGAAACCAGTCCTTGCCGAAGGGAATGTAAATGCGCAGGCGATAACCGTCGCGCACAAGCCGGCGCTGCAGATCGGTTCGCACGCCGTACAGCATCTGGAATTCGAAATCGTCCTTGGAAATCTGCTGCTCGGCGGCCCAGCGAATTGTTTGCGCGATCATGCGCGGGTCGTGCGTGGCGATGGCGTGATAAAACCCGCTGGGCAGCAGGATCCTCATCAGGTGGACATAGTTGAAGTCGACGTCTCTTTTTGACGGGTAAGCCACCTCGGCCGATTCCTTATAGGCGCCCTTGCAGAGGCGGATGCGGCAGCCGTAGGTCAGCAAGTCCTGGACGTCCCGCTCGCTGCGAAAGAGGTAGGACTGGATCACCGTGCCAACGGCAGGGTTTCGCGCGCGCACGCGCTTCACGATTTCAAGGGTCCGATCCGTGTAAGCCGAGCCTTCCATATCGACGCGAAGGAAATTGTCGTATCGCGCCGCGAACTCCACGATGGAGAAGACCAGCCCCTGGCAGAAGTCCACGTTGAGGTCGAGGCCGAGCTGCGTCAGCTTGCAGGAAACGTTGGCGTGGAGTTTTTCCTGGGCGATGCGCTCGAAGATCTCGAGATAGGCGTCGCGGGCGCGCTGGGCGTCGGAGGTGGTGGTGGAATTTTCTCCGAGGTAATCGAGGCTCGCAAGCATGCCAGCGTTATTGCAGCCGCGAGCCGCTTCGATGGCTTCATCGAGAGTTTCGCCGGCGACGAAGCGGCGCGCCATCCGGCGCGTGGTGCCGTTGGAAGTGACCCATTGGGCGAAGCGGGGACTCTCAGCGAACTTGAGCAGACTCGAACGGAGCATCGGAATATAATTATGCCCGTCTCGAACCTTCCGGACTAGTCGCGCACTAGTCTTTGTGCTCTTCCAGGAACTTTTCCGCGTCCATCGCGGCCATGCATCCGGAGCCCGCGGCCGTGACGGCTTGACGGTAGCGATGGTCCTGCACGTCGCCGGCGATGAACACGCCGGGAATGGCGGTCAGACTGCCATGCTTGGCGATCAGATAGCCGTTCGAATCCATCTCCAATTTGCCTTTGAAGACGGTGGTATTGGGATCGTGTCCGATAGCAACAAAGACTCCGTTCAGAACGATATCGCGGACTTTTTTCGTTTGCGGGTTCCGCAGCCGTACGCCTTCGACGTGGCCCTGAGGCGCGAGTATTTCCTCCATGACAAACGGCGTGACAAAATCAATTTTCTCGTTGGCCCGGGCGCGGTCGATCATAATCTTGGAGGCGCGAAATTCGTTGCGGCGGTGGATCAGATAGACCTCACTGGCATAGCGCGAAAGGAAGTTGGCTTCTTCCATGGCGGAATCGCCGCCGCCCACAACAGCAATGGGCTTGCCGCGAAAGAAATAGCCATCGCAGGTGGCGCAGGTGGAAACACCGTGGCCGATCAGCTCACGCTCGCCCTTCAAGCCCAACAGCCGCGCTGAAGCACCCGCCGCGACGATCACCGTCTTGGTCTCATAAGTATCCTTGCCGGCAATAATCTTGAACGGGCGCTTCCTCAAGTCCACTTCCGTCACAGCGCCGGCTTTGAACTCAGCGCCGAATCTCTCCCCCTGCTTGCGCATGTTTTGGATGAGCTCAGGCCCCATGATGCCGTCGGGAAAGCCAGGGTAATTTTCCACGTGTGTTGTCAGGGAGAGCTGGCCACCCTGCTCGTGGCCGTCAATCACGAGGGGTTTCAAGTTGGCACGGGCGGCATAGATTGCAGCGGTCAGGCCCGCGCACCCGCTGCCAATGATGACGACCTCGTGCATTCCTTGGCTCCCCAACGTTAGATTCTCCAAGCGGCCTTCGAGATACAACACAGAGCCGGGCCGGGTATTGTAGCATCCCTCGCCGCCGCGATTCCGGTAGCGCGAACGGCCAATTTGGAGAAGCATTTTTTGTGGGTCGCTTTGACCGTGCGCGGCGCCCGCGGCTATATTCTCACAAGCAGGCGGCCGATTCCGCCCGAGGAGGAAATCAAAATGGATCTGCGCTATCCGGTGGGGAAATACGCCCCGCCGCAAGAAGTAAACCCGGGGATGAGGAAGCAGGCAATCGACACGATCGCGCAAACGCCCGCTAAAATGCGCGCTGCCGTGAAAGGGCTGAACGACACACAACTTGACACGCCGTATCGCGAAGGCGGTTGGACCGTCCGGCAGGTCGCTCATCACGTTCCTGACAGTCACATGAACGCCTACGTGCGCTTCAAACTTGCTTTGACCGAGGATGAGCCGACTATCAAGCCGTACGAAGAGGGCCGCTGGGCGGAACTGGCAGACGGGAAATCGGCGCCGATCGAAGTTTCACTTGCCTTGCTGGACTCCCTGCACGAACGCTGGGTGCGCCTGCTGCGTTCGATAAAAACCGAAGAGTTTTCGCGGACTTTCCGCCACCCGGAGCATGGCGTGCGCACGCTGGACTGGATGCTGTTCCTCTATGAGTGGCACGGAAAGCACCACACCGCGCACATCACCGAGCTGCGGAAGCAAAAAGGCTGGTAATTGCAGGCAGGTGGCGCCGGCGGCGCTGGCTCGTGTACGATGCTTCGGTTCACAAGGAGAACGCATGAGCCGACCTGCTGGAATGTACGCTATTTTTGAAACGTCGCAGGGCAACATTGTTGTGCGGCTGCTGGAAAAAGAAGCCCCGAAAACGGTCGCGAATTTCGTCGGGCTTGCCGAAGGCACGAAGGAATTTACGGACGAGAGCAGCGGGAAAAAACAGAAAAAGAATTTTTACGACGGGCTGACGTTTCACCGCGTCATTCCAAAGTTCATGATCCAGGGCGGATGCCCGGAAGGCAGCGGCCGCGGCGGGCCAGGTTACAAATTTGCTGATGAATTTCATTCGTCGTTGAATCATTCAAAGGCTGGAAAGCTCTCCATGGCCAATGCCGGGCCAAACACTAACGGCAGCCAGTTCTTTCTCACCGTTGCCCCAGCACCCTGGCTTGACAACAAGCACACGATTTTTGGCGAGGTCGTAGAAGGGCAGGATGTCGCGGACAAAATCTCCAACGTGCCGCGTGACTCGGGCGACCGGCCACGCACCCCTGTGATCCTGCAAAAAGTACGCATCGAACGCGTAGCGTAAACGCAGCGCACGCCAATGTTGACCCCTGAGCGCATTCTCCGGCTCATGATTGAGATAATTTTTGTGATGCTTGGCGGAATCGTGATATGGCTGGGCCTGGCGGGAAAGATATATGTCGACCGCCACAAACCTTCCTGGTTCATCCTGAGCGTGGCGCTCATTCTCTGGGGTCTGCGCGCACTTTATGGAGCCAAGAAGTGGTGGGGGCGGTGGGAGAACCGGACGCGCGGGCTTTCGCTCATTCTTCTCGGCGGCGTGATGCTGGCCATCTCGCGGGTGCCATTTTTGTGGGTGGGACCGCTCATCGCCGCTGGCGGGATTTTGCTCGTACTCCGCGGCATCATCGGCTCGGCATTGGTATTTCGCCCTCGTTAAACGATTTATCCGCAATGGTTCCCTGCTCTCCAGCGCCCATCGGCTATAATCCGCGCCAATGACAGCCCCTCCTCTGCTTTCTCAGGTCCGCACCGGGGCGGTCGCCAATACCTGATCAAGTTTGGAAAGGAGAAGCGCCGTGCTAAAGGAATTCAAGGCATTCGCAATGCGTGGCAACGTGCTGGATATGGCTGTCGGTATCATTATCGGGGCGGGGTTCGGGAAAATTGTCACCTCATTCGTGGAAGACGTCATGATGCCGCC
>WNFB01002030.1_pt1 | contig 17533 bp, 16 predicted proteins | sample 5400501 | NCBI WGS metagenome assembly WNFB01 (sample SAMN13153341, study PRJNA577476) | soil metagenome | isolation source: 200 cm saprolite under Douglas fir tree site 2 hole 1 | place: USA:California | collected 2015-04-18 | reverse complement strand
TAGCGGGCGGCCGGGGCTATAGCGGGCGGCCGGGGCCAGCGGGCGGCGGGGGCCAGCGGGCGGCGGACCTGAGCTGGTGGCCAGCAGCCGATGCCCGGCACCCGCCGACCCTGCGGCACCCGCCGCTGCGGTTCATCCGGCACCGGCTTAGCAGGGCTGCGTGCTGCTGACGGGCGACGGGCTGGCCGAGGCGGCGCCGCCGGCGACCGCGCCGGTCCCGGCGCCGACGCTCGCCAACATGCTGGGCGCCGGAGTGGCTGCGGTGGTCGCGCTGGTTGACGGGCTCGGCGACGGGCTCGAGCTGGTCGGCGACGGGCTCGGGCTGGTCGGCGACGGGCTCGGGCTGGTCGGCGTCGGCGGCGTGGGTGTCGGCGTGGTCGGCGTCGTGCTCGGGCTCGGGGACGTCGTCCGGCAGCTGTGCGACGGGCTCGGCGTCGGCTTGACCAGGCGTGGTGGTGGCGGCATCGTGGGGTGCGGCGTAGGCCAGCCCACGGGCACCAGCGATGGCAGCGGTTGCGCCCGGCCGTTGACCCCGCCTCCGCCCTGACCGCTGGTCGTTCCCTGGCTCTGGCCGAGCCCGGTGAACACGCTGGGCTGGGTGATCGTGTGCTGCAGTTCGCTGATGGCCAGCGCACCGGACCCGATGATGACCACGAAAGCGGCCATCGCAGCAGCCGGACGCAGCCAGGCAGGACGCACCTTGAGCCAGCCGTTACCTGCCCGGCGCCAGCCGAGGACAGGCCCGATCCGGCCGATCGCGGCACCTGCCCGGCCCAGCGCGGGCCCGATCCGGCCCAGCGCGGGCCCGATCCGGCCCAGCGCGGGCCCGATCCGGGCGAGTGCCGGGGCGATCCGGGCGAGTGCCGGGGCGATCCGGCCGAGTGCAGGGGCGATCCGGGCGAGTGCGGGCCCGATCCGGCCGAGTGCAGGGGCGATCCGGCCGAGCGCCGGGCCAGTCCGGGCGAGTGCGGGGGCGATCCGGCCGAGCGCCGGGCCAGTCCGGGCGAGTGCGGGGGCGATCCGGCCCAGCGCGGGCGCGATCCGGGTGAGTGCGGGCCCGATCCGGCCCAGCGCGGGCCCAATCCAGGCGAGCGCCAGGCCCGTCCGGAGCCGGAGCCAGACGAGGAGGGGCCGCAGCCGGAGCGCAACGGGCTCTGTTGCTGACATCATCCAGGCGGCGAAGGCCGGCCGCGGCGGCGACAGCCGGACGCGGATCCGCTCCAGCCCGTCTCCCGCTGGCTCGACCGAGTCAGCCGCCACGCGCAGCGCACGGCGCAGCAGCTCCTCGTGCTCGCGACTCGGATATGTCATGGATTCCGCTCCAGGCCTTTCGTAGTCCCCCTCGTCTTCGTCATACGTCTCGCTCCAGAACGTTCCGGAGTGAGGACATTGCCCTCGCCGTGTGGCTCTTCACGGCCCCCCTGCTAATGCCCATGGTCATGGCGATCTGAGCCTCGGACAGGTCACCGTAGTAGCGCAGCACGAGCGCCTCGCGCTGGCGTGCGGGGAGCGTACGGAGCGCGGTCACCACTGCCGTGCGTTCCAGCTGGGTGATGGCCCCCTGCTCGGCGCTGGGCATGTCTGGCGGCGGCTTCGGCGCGTTCCGGTCGACGACCACGCGATGTCGTAGCACGGAACGTGACCTGTTCACTACCGACTGGCGCAGGTAAGACAGCGCCTTGTCGCTGTCCCTGAGCCGGCGCCAGCCGCCGTGCATCGCGACGAACGAGTCCTGCACGACTTCTTCCGCAGTCGCCACGTCTCGCAGCAGCAGCGCTGCTAGGCGGACGAGAGAGCGATAGTGCGTGCTGTAGAGCGCGGTCACTGCCCGGTCGGCATCCCAGTCGGCCGGTACCGCCCCTAGAGGGCTGTCCGCCACCAGGGTTTCGGTCACTTGCATTGGACGCCCGGCGGACGCGTCCGGTTCACCCGCCGTCATGTCCGTTTTTCGCGTCGGTTCTTCGCCCGCCGACTGGCCTCAACGATCCTCCGCCCCCCCATGTCCGTTCCACGCCGAGCCCGCATCGCTGCGCATCACGGTGCACCGTCGCAAATCACAGCGATCCGCGGCCGCCCCCGGGGCCGCGGACACTGGGCAGAACCTGCCGGTGGCCGTGCGCAGGAGCGATTCGCCGAGGATTCGCAGTAGTGCAACCATATATGTCGGCCGTCACGCGGACGGGCTACAAGTTAAGATCGCTGCATGGCCGACTGCCTGTTCTGCAGCATCGCAGCGGGGGAGACCACGGCGACGTGCGTGCTGGAGAGCCCCCGCACGATAACGTTCCGCGATATCAGCCCGCAGGCGCCGACCCATGTCCTTGTGATACCAAAAGACCACTACCCCGATCTAGCCGCACTCGCTGGAGCGGGCGACGGGCTGCTGGACGAGGTCGCGGCTCAAGCGCACCGGATCGCGGCAGCCGACGGAATTGACCGGACGGGCTATCGGGTTGTCTTCAATACTGGCCCGCAGGCTGGGCAGACGGTTCAGCACGTGCACGCGCATGTTCTCGGTGGCCGGGCGATGGCCTGGCCACCTGGATAAGGCCCGGCAGGAGGCCCGGCGGATAGCGTGGCAAACATGCGGGCGCAGCGGCGCTCAGACGGGGAAAGGCAATTGACGCGCGACTCAAGCGATTCGGCGAACGGTGAGCGCTCATCGGGCAAAAGCGACACGCAGGTAAAGATCGTCATTCCGGATGATCACTCGATGGTGATCCTGCTCGGATCGGGCGACGAGTTGCTGCAGGTAATCGAGCGTGACTTCGCGGCCGACATTCACGTCCGGGGCAATGAGATCACGGTGACGGGCCCCGAGGCGGAGACTGCCCTGGTCGCCAGGCTCTTCGACGAGCTGACCAAGCTAGCCGCGCAAGGCACCGAGCTATCGGTCGGCGTCGTGGAGCAAACCGTCTCCATGCTGCGCAAACGGCCAGCCGCACGGCCCGACGAGGTGCTGACCCTGGACATCCTGTCCGCTCGCGGCCGCACGATCCGGCCGAAGACGCTGAACCAGAAGCGCTACGTTGACGCCATCGACTCGCACACGATCGTCTTCGCCATCGGCCCGGCCGGAACAGGCAAGACCTATCTGGCGATGGCCAAGGCGGTGAAGGCCCTGCAGGCAAAGGAAGTGAACCGGATCATCCTTACCCGGCCCGCGGTGGAGGCGGGGGAGCGGCTCGGGTTCCTGCCCGGCACGCTATACGAAAAGATCGACCCGTACCTCCGGCCGCTCTATGATGCCCTGCACGACATGCTCGACCCCGACACGATCCCGCGGCTGACCGCGGCCGGGACGATTGAGATTGCCCCGCTCGCTTACATGCGGGGCCGCACGCTGAACGACTCGTTCATCATTCTCGACGAGGCGCAGAACACTTCTCCCGAGCAGATGAAGATGTTCCTGACCCGGCTCGGCTTTGGCTCCAGGATCGTCGTCACCGGAGACGTCACGCAGGTCGACCTGCCGTCCGGTCAGCTGAGCGGCCTGCGCCTGGTCCAGGACATACTGGACGGCGTCGACGATGTTTATTTCTCCCGGCTGACTAGTCACGATGTCGTCCGGCACAAGCTGGTGGCCGACATCGTGGACGCCTACGAGAGATACGACGCACGCCAGGACGACACGGCAAGCACGCAGCGGCTGGCCGGGAGCCGGTCCCGCCGCCCGGGCGCCCGGGCCCGGTGAGCGGGGCCGCGTGAGCATCGAGATCGCCAACGAGTCGGGGACCGCGGTTGATGAGGCTGGCCTGGCGGCCGTCGCCCGCCATGTACTCGACGGGATGCGGGTGCATCCGCTGGTCGAGCTCTCCGTGCTCCTCGTCGACAAGCCGGCCATGGCCGACCTGCACGAGCGCTGGCTGGGCGAACCCGGACCGACGGACGTGCTCGCGTTCCCGATGGACGAGCTGAGGCCGCCGCACCAGGCGGGCGCGCGCGCCGACCGGGGAGCGGCCGCCGAGCCTGGCCCGCTGCCTGGGCTGCTCGGCGACGTGGTGCTGTGCCCGCAGGTCGCCGCGGAGCAGGCCCGCAAGGCTCACCATGACCTGCGGGACGAGCTTGAGCTGCTGTGCACGCACGGCATACTGCACCTGCTCGGATATGACCACGCGGACCCGGACGAGCATGCAGCGATGTTTGGCCTGCAGGACAAGCTGCTCGCCGGGTGGCGCGCGGAGCGCGGATCTGGTGACCCGGAAAGCCGGGAACCGCGCGAAGGGCAAGAAGGGCCAGGGTGACACAGCGATGGGCTGGCTGGCCGTCGCCGCGCTTGCGCTGGTTGCCCTGGCCGGGGCCTGCGCAACCGCTGAAGTTGCGCTGCTCCGGGTGTCCAGGGCGGGCGCAAAGGAACTAGGCCGCACGGCAGGCGAGCGGCCTGCGCCGCTGCTGGCCGTGCTGGCCGAGGTTCCGCGTTACCTGAGCGTCCTGTCGCTGGCCAGGGTGGCAGGCGAGGCAGGCGCGACTGTGCTGGTGACCGCCGTGCTGCTGGATGCGGTCGGATCCGGCTGGCGGGCGTTCACGTATGCCGCCGCGATCATGATCGTGGCGATCTACCTGGCGACCGGGCTGGTCCCGCGCAGCGCCGAGCGCCAGCACTCGGCGCGGGTGGCCCTGGCCGCTGCGGCGGTCCTGCATCCCGTCGTCCGCTTTCTCGGCCCGCTCCCGCGGGTCCTCGGGGCGGCCGGCCGCAAGCTCGGCGCCGGCAAGGGGCCGTCCGGCTCCGAGGAGGACCTGCGCGGCCTCGTGGACCTGCTGGAGCAGCGCCGGGTCATCCAGCCCGACGAGCGCGCCATGATCCATTCGGTGTTCGAGCTGGGCGACACGATCGTGCGTGAGGTCATGGTTCCGCGCACCGACATGGTGTTCGTCGAGCGGGACAAGACCCTGCGCCAGGCGCTTTCGCTCGCGCTGCGCAGCGGCTTTTCCCGTGTCCCGGTGATCGGCGAGAATCTCGATGACGTGGTCGGGATCGCCTACCTCAAGGACATCGTCACCCGCAGCCAGGAGCACAGGGAGGGCGAGTCGGTCGAGAAGATCTCCTCGATCATGCGGCCGGCCACCTTCGTGCCGGAAAGCAAGCCGATTGACGAGCTGCTCAAGGAGATGCAGGCGCGGCAGATCCATCTCGCGATCGTGATCGACGAGTACGGCGGGACAGCCGGGCTCGTCACCATTGAGGACATCCTTGAGGAGATTGTCGGGGAGATCACGGACGAGTACGACCAGGAGCAGCCCGCGGTGGAATGGATCGAGGAAGGAGAGCACGCCAGGGTTACCGCCCGGCTGCCGGTGGAGGAGCTTGCGGAGCTGTTCGACGTCAGGATCGACGCGGAGGATGTGGAGACGGTGGGCGGGTTGCTGGCCCAGCAGCTGGGCCGGGTGCCGATCGCCGGGTCGATGGCCACGGTGCAAGGGCTGAGGCTGACCGCAGAGAGCCTGGCCGGGCGGCGAAACAGGATCGGGACCGTGACGGTGCAGCGGACCGGGCCGGCCGGGCGCGCAGCCGCGCAGAGTTCCGCCGGCCAGCACTAGCGGCAGGACGCCGTCATGGGCAAGGACAGCACTAGAGTTAGCCGCGTGAGCGAGGCTCAGCCCGGCCCGGAGGACGTCAAGATCATCACTCTGGCCCGATCGGCGCGCGCCCGGGTGGCGGCTGCCGAGGGCGCGGCGGTCCGTGACGAGACTGGCCGCACCTATGCCGCCGCGGCAGTGGCCCTGCCGTCGCTGCGGCTTTCCGCGCTGCGGCTTGCCGTCGCCATGGCTGTGTCCAGCGGCGCAGCCAGCCTGGAGGCAGCGGCCCTGGTCAGCGAGGCCGACAAGCCCGATCCCGCTGACCTGGCCGCGGTTCGGGACATCGGCCCTGGCGCGACCTTGTTCCATGCCTTCCCGGACGGCACGCTGCGGGCGACGCTGCAGCCCTGACCCGTGGCCGTCACCCTCGGCCTGGCCGAGCCGGTGGTGGCGGCGCTGCTCGCGCTGGTGGTCATCGGCGAGCGGCTGTCAGCGCCGGCCATCGGCGGCCTCATTGTGGTCGGCCTCGCACTGGCCATCCTGGTCATGCCGGGCGGCCCCGCCGCCGCTGGGCGGCCGCCCCGCGCGGGAGCACCGCGCGGGAGCACCGCCGCCACCCGGCATTAGGCCGGTAGCGCGCCGGTAAGGGAGAATCACCGGCGTGGGACGACCGCGGGACACTCAGCGAGCAGGCGGGCCGGCGCGGCCGGCCTTCAGGTCCGGTTTCGCATGCTTCGCCGGCCGCCCCAACGTGGGTAAGTCGACGCTGATGAACGCGCTCGTCGGAACCAAGGTCGCCATCACCAGCAGCCGTCCGCAGACCACCCGCCGGGCCATCCGGGGCATCGTGCACCGGCCCGATGCCCAGCTGATCATCGTTGACACTCCAGGGCTGCACCGGCCCCGCACGCTCCTCGGCGAACGGCTGGACAGCCTGGTGCGGTCCACGCTCACCGAGGTCGACGTGATCGGATTCTGCCTGCCCGCCGCCGACCGGATCGGGCGGGGCGACCGGTACCTGGCCGGTGAGCTTGCCAGCCTCGGCAAGACTCCGGTCGTCGCCATCGTCACCAAGACCGATCAGGTGTCCAGCGACCGGATAGCCGCCCAGCTCGCCGCCGCCAGCGAGCTGGGCGACTGGGCCGACGTGGTGCCGGTCTCGGCAGTGTCCGGCTTCCAGCTCGACGTGCTGGCCGACGTGCTGGTCTCGCACCTGCCACCAGGGACGCCCCTGTACCCGGACGGCGAGCTGACCGACGAGCCCGAGCAGCAGCTGGTGGCCGAGCTGATCCGTGAGGCGATCCTGGAAGGCGTCCGCGACGAGCTTCCGCACTCGATCGCCGTCGTGGTCGACGAAATGGCGCCGCGGCCAGGGCGGGATGACCTGATCGACGTGCACGCCCTGATGTACGTGGAACGTCCCAGCCAGAAAGCTATCGTCATCGGCGCCAAGGGCGCGCGGCTGAAGGAAGTGGGCAGCCAGGCGCGGCGGCAGATCGAGGCCCTGCTCGGCACCCGGGTCTACCTCGACCTGCGGATCAAGATCGCCAAGAACTGGCAGCGGGACCCGAAGCAGCTGCGCCGCCTTGGCTTCTATGACTGAGCCGCGCCGCGGCCCTGGTGCCCGGGCCGGTAGCAGCCGGCCGGCCCGCCGCCGCGATCTGCGGAGTGGCCAGGTCCCTCGCGGTTCGCTGCGGTGCGGGACAATGGCCGGGTGAGCGTCTACCGCGACGACGGCATCGTGCTGCGCACCCACAAACTGGGCGAGGCCGACCGGATCGTCACCCTGCTGGCCCGGCGGACCGGGCGGGTCCGCGCGGTAGCCAAGGGTGTGCGGCGGACGAAGTCGAGGTTCGGCGCGCGGCTTGAACCCTTCACGCATGTCGATCTTCAGCTCTACACCGGCCGGTCGCTGGACGTGATCACCCAGGCCGAGACGCTGCGGCCGTACGGGGAGTCGCTGGCGACGGACTACCCGCGGTACACCACGGGCACCGCGATGCTGGAGACCGCCGAGCGGTTCACCCCGGTCGAGAAGGAACCGGCTCTGCGGCAGTTCCTGCTGCTCGTCGGGGGACTCCGGGCGCTCGGCGAGGGAGTTCATGACCCGCGGCTCGTGCTCGACGCCTACCTGCTGCGCTCACTCGCGGTCGCGGGATACGCTCCCGCGCTGGATGAGTGCGCGATCTGCGGCACGCGGGCCGCCGGGCCGGAAGCCGGGTCGGCCGCCGCGCCTGGCCTGACCGAAGCCAGCCGGCGTCCCAGGCCGCCGAGTAACTTCCGCGCGTTTGCGATACCGGCCGGGGGACTGGTCTGCCGGTCGTGCCGCGCGCCCGGCGCGGCGACGCCGTCAGCGCAGACGATCGCGCTGATGAGCGCGCTGATGAGCGGGGACTGGCCGCATGCCGACGCGAGCGAGCGGCGGCATCAGGTCGAGTGCAGCGGGCTGGTGGCCGCGTACCTGCAGTGGCACCTGGAGCACTCGATCCGCTCGCTCAAGCACGTGGAGCACGCATGACCCGGCAGTTCCGGCCGCCGTACCCGCATCCCGATGGTGCTCGCCCGCCCGCCATCCCGGCCACCTTCGTGCCCCGGCACGTGGCCCTGGTCATGGACGGCAACGGCCGCTGGGCCAGCCAGCGCGGCCTGCCGCGGACGGAAGGTCACAAGCGGGGCGAGTACTCGCTTTTCGACGTGATCATGGGCGCGATCGAGCTGGGCATCCCGTATCTGTCCGCCTATGCGTTCTCCACCGAGAACTGGCGGCGGTCGCCGGAGGAAGTCCGGTTCCTGATGGGCTTCAACCGCGACGTGATCCGCCGCCGCCGCGACCAGCTCAACGAGATGGGCGTCCGCGTTCGCTGGGCGGGCCGGCGGCCCAGGCTCTGGCGCAGCGTGATCAGCGAGCTTGAGGACGCGGAGCAGATGACCGCCGGGAACTCCGTGCTGACCCTGCAGTTCTGCGTCAACTACGGCGGCCGCGCCGAGATCGCCGACGCCGCCGCGGCGATCGCGGCCGACGTCGCGGCCGGGAAACTCCGCGTCGACCGGATCGACGAGAAGGTGTTCGCCCGCTACCTCGACGAGCCGGGCATCCCCGACGTTGACCTGTTCATCCGGTCCTCGGGCGAGCAGCGGACGTCGAACTTCCTCATCTGGCAGTCCGCGTACGCCGAATTCGTGTTCCTTGACACGCTCTTCCCCGACTTCGACCGCCGCCACCTGTGGCACGCCTGCGAGATCTTCGCGAGCAGGGATCGCCGGTACGGCGGCGCCGTGCCCAACCCGCCGCCAGCCGGCCCCGCCAGGACCTAGCCGGCCTGCTCAGGCCTGGCCGGCTCAGGTTCAGGTGCGCCCGCTCAGCGCGTGGCCTGGAGGATGGCGAGCCCCAGCAAGCAGGCGACCGCCGCCGCGCGGCCGGCCCGCCCCGCGCCGCTCAGCCCCGGCCAGGACAGGTAGCCGAGCCAGCCGGCGACCAGAGCGACCACGCAGAGCGCCGCCGCGCCAGCCCAGCCCCGGGCGGCGAAGCCCGCCACCAGGAACCCGGCCAGCATGAGCGGCACCAGCCAGGCCGGCAACTGGCGAAGGTACACCAGGGGCGCCGCGCTGGCCCGTTCCACCGCCAGGCGGATGCCGGCCGGCCGTGGCCTCGCCCCCGTTCCTGCGCCCGCCGGCGGGGCCGGCGGCGCCGGGGCCGGCGGCGGCGGAGCCGGGCGGCCCGGCCGCGGCGGGCCTGGCCGGCTTCTGGTCACGGTCGTCGGCCTCTCGCTCGTACTGGTGCCTGCGCGCATTCCCGAAGTGCCTCACTCTACAGCAGACATCGTGCATGCACCCGGTGAGCAGCGCGGACGACGTCCGGCCGTCCCGGCATCGGGCAACGGGAGAACATGGCGGCCGGTCGCGGTGCGGGTCAACTGTATTTCCCCGCTGTGACTGCTGCGCGGGTTGCATCCAGTGGGCCGGCCCGCCGCCCGCTGCCCAGGAATACAGGAACGTCGTCGGCCAAGAACCGATCGGCGCCAACGTCGGAATTGTCATGATTTCCGGGCGCTGACCTGGTTAGCCAATTGTAGCTGACCGGATAATTGCCAGAAACTCAAAAATCCCGATAATGTGTGGCACACCACCCGCCGGACCAGGCGCGCCCGGCGCTGCACTATTCATGCGAGACCGAGGCCGGACCCTGCTGTCGGCGCCGTTTTACCTGACTGTCTCGCGGTGCGCAGCTCGCGATGGAGAACACGGCGCGAGGGAAGGGGCCGGATTTCGGCGGCCCCTACATGTGCGGGGGCTCGTGTCTTCCTCCGGCCTCTGCGGCCCGCGGTCGCCCCGGCCGCTGTGTCCCAGATCGAAGGGGTTCCTCTTCATGATGACCAAGTACATCCATCGCATCGCGGCCGTCGGCGCGATCAGCGCGGGCCTGGCCCTCGCCGCCGCGCTGCCGGCGGGCGCGGTAACCGGCGCCACCGTGGCCAGCCCCGAGCAGGCCGGCTTCGCCGCCACCGGCGCGCAGTTCCGCTTCGTCCAGCAATCGTTCACGCTGCCGGACGCCACCCACTTCGCCAGCGAGATCGGCGGCTTCGGCCTCTCCGTGCAGCTGTGGTCGACCCACTCGGTGATCGTGCTCGGCGTCTCGAACACCACCGCGACGGCAAGCAACTACAGCGCGGCCGCCGCCGTCTTCAACCCGGCCACCAAGACCACCGTCTGCAGCACCGCGGGCAGCGGCACGGGATTGTGCGCGGGCGTCCCGCTGGCCTGGACCAACGGCACGGTCTCGTTCGCGCCCGGTGACTTCCTGACCGAGAGTATCTTCTACAACAGGGCGGCCGGCACGACCACGTTCACCGTGACCGACATCACGTCCGGTCAGGGCCTGATCTACACCCGGACCGCGGGCATGGGCATCTCCTGGAACCAGGCGCGGGTCGGCGCCGAGTTCGGCTGTACCCCGTGGGCGAGCTGCGGCATCGGGCCGGTGCCCTACACCGCCCCGCCGAACGCGGTGCCCCTGGCCAGCATCTCCGGGGTCCGGCTGACGACCTTCAGCGGCCACCGGTCCGGGCTCAGGTCGTGGTGGACGCACAGCAAGGTCGAGTGGACCCGCAACGGCCTGCTGACCGGCGCGGTCAACGCGAAGGCCGTCAACCTGTCCAGCGACGGAACCGCATTCGGCGTCGTCCTCGAGCCGTAAGCGCACGCGCTCCTACCCGACCGCCCTGGCCCGTTCGGTTGCCCTTCCGCAGACGAGCGGGCCAGGGCTTTGCCTGCGTGCGGAGGTCGCTCATGTTTTGACTTGGCCGCGGCAAAGATATGGCGCTGCGACCGGGCCGGGCACGTGCCGCGGGCCATCATGGCCAGGACCGCCCAGTGCGCGGGCACCGCTAAGCTTGACCACCGACCGCGCTCCCGACGATGCGCGCCGAGACTGAGCCGCCGACCGCCAGCCGGATGGAGATAGTGATGGCCCGACGCAGTGACCGCATGGACACGATTGTCAGCCTCTGCAAGCGCCGCGGGATCGTCTTCCCGTCCAGCGAGATCTACGGCGGTCTCCGGGCTTCCTGGGACTACGGCCCGCTCGGCGTGGAGATGAAGAACAACATCAAGCGCCAGTGGTGGCGGACGATGGTGCAGGAGCGCGAGGACATCGTCGGCCTCGACTCCTCGGTGATCCTGGCCCGCGAGGTGTGGGAGGCCAGCGGCCACGTCACCGAGTTCACCGATCCGCTGACCGAGTGCATGTCCTGCCACCGCCGGTTCCGGGCTGATGACCTCATCGAGGCGTACGAGGAGAAGCACGGGCACCCGCCGCAGGACGGCCTGTCCCAGCTGGCCTGCCCGAACTGCGGCACCAGGGGCGCGTTCACGGAGCCGCGCAACTTCAACGGCCTGCTGCGCACGTACCTCGGGCCAGTCGAGGACGAGTCGGGGCTGGCCTACCTGCGGCCGGAGACCGCCCAGGGCATCTTCATCAACTACCGCAACGTGCTGCAGGCGTCCCGCAAGAAGATCCCGTTCGGCATCGGCCAGATCGGCAAGTCCTTCCGCAACGAGATCACCCCCGGCAACTTCATCTTCCGCACCCGGGAGTTCGAGCAGATGGAGATGGAATTCTTCGTCAAGCCCGGCACCGACGAGGAATGGCACCAGCGCTGGATCGACGCGCGGCTTGACTGGCATCTCGGCCTGGGCATCAGCCAGGACAACCTGCGACTTTACGAGCACCCGAAGGAAAAGCTGTCGCACTACTCGAAGCGGACCGTCGACATCGAGTACAAATTTGACTTCCCTGGCAGCGAGTGGGGCGAGCTTGAGGGAATCGCGAACCGCACCGACTTCGACCTGACAACCCACGGGAAGGCGTCCGGCCAGGACATGTCCTACCTCGATCCGGAGTCCGGCGAGAGGTACGTGCCCTACGTGGTCGAGCCGGCCCTCGGCGTCGACCGCACGCTGCTCGTGCACCTGCTCGACGGCTACACCGAGGACGAGGCGCCGGACGCCAAGGGCAAGCTGGAGAAGCGCACCGTGCTGCGGCTCGATCCCAGGATTGCCCCGGTCAAGGTGGCCGTCCTGCCGCTGTCGCGCAACGCCGACCTCTCCCCGAAGGCCAGGGACGTGGCCGCCGAACTGCGCCGGCACTGGAATGCCGACTTCGACGACGCCAGTGCGATCGGCCGGCGTTACCGCCGCCAGGACGAGATCGGCACCCCGTACTGCGTAACTGTTGATTTTGAGACACTCGCCGACCAGGCGGTCACCGTTCGCGAGCGCGACTCGATGAAGCAGGAGCGGATCGGCATCGAAGGGCTGACTGCCTATCTTTCTGAACGGATGGCCGGCTGCTGATCGCCATGCCACAGCGCAAGCCGTCCGGCGGCGAGCGCAGGGCGCCGTGGGTCAGCCAGGACCTGCCTCGCTAGTGCGCTGGCCACATACCTTCGCCGGGTTGCCGACGTCGTCAGCCCAGACGTGACGCGGCGTCGGCCGGTGAACGTTAGTGGACATCGCACTGGCCGTGGTCAGGATCGGGGCGGCCATCCGATCGGTGGTTCCCGATGGCGGGCCGGCCGCCGCGCCGGGATGTCCCGCGAACCCCGGCCAGTCAGCCGCCGACCGAGTTCATGGCATTCTTCAGGTTCGTGCCTGACACCCCGGCACCGCAGGCCGCGCCGGCCTCTGGCGTGGTCGCCGTGTAGTGCCGGATGCCGACGCGATAGTGGATGGCCATGGCCTTTATCGTCCAGCACTTCCCGGGGCCCGGCGGCCCGGCCTGGACCACCAGCCCAAGGCTCGACACCGGCACAAGGCCGCCGGTCACCGCGTCACGCACCTTCCGGCTGGGCGGGAACGCCAGTCCGGCCAGGGACCGGTGCCCGGTGGCGCATCCGCTGGTGATCGCCTGGCCGGTCGTGACCAGCAGGCCGAGGCGCGAGCACCCCGCATCTCGTGCGCCGTAGACGCTGACCAGCCGCGGTACCGGGTAGCCATTGCCGCCGCCGACCAGCGTTATGCCGTTGATGACCGCTGGCGCCCGGCCGCGGTTGATGACGTCGACGACAAGCCCGACCGGCGCCTCCTGCGGGTCAAGGATGCCGGCCACGCTGAACGAGCCGAGGCTCAGCGGCCCGTTGCCCAGGCCGATCGGGCCCCTGGCGAAGAAGGCCCCGACGGCGAGCAATGCCACGACCACGCCGGCAAGAATGCGTGACACGCGGCGGCCGAAGCGCAGCCTCATTTCCCCTCCGGGCTGCTGACTGGTTTCGCCGATAATAATGCGCCCGGGTCCCCGGCGGAATGGTCTTGCCGCTAGCCGGCCGCTGCGGGCCGGATATCGGCCCGGGCAGGCGCGAGTGCAGCCAGGATGGCGTCAAGAGCCGCGCCGGTCAGGCACCGGCCGACTGAGGCGCCCATCTCGCCCGGGTGCAGGACGACGATGGCGCCGCGACTTTTCCGCGCGCAACTGGCATTGTCGCGCAGTTTCCGGCCTCCGCGCAGCGCGGTGCTCCCGGAGCCCGAGGACCTTCGGGAGCACCGCGCGGGACGCGCGTGCCGGGGAGCTACCAGGCGATTTCGCCGGTGCAGTGCGCGAAGGCCCTGGGCAGCGGGGTGACTGGTCGCCGGTCAGAACGCCGACCGCCCACGGAGGGGACTGCAGATACCGCTGCCCGACCGGGCGGCGGCAGCGCTACCAGGCGACATCGCAGCCGCTGCGTCGTCGGCCGGCGATCGGTCCGGGCCGATCCGGGCCGGCCGGCCGGCTGCGTCCCCGGGAGCTCGCCGGGCTCGGTAGAGTCCGGGTGAGGGGCCGTGAGGCCACAGTTACTTTGGCCGCCCATCGCCGGAATTCACCTGCCGGGCTGGCGGCGTCATGAGGAGTGCCATCAGTGCCGAAGCTCGTCTACGACTTCACCGAGGGAAATAAGGACCTGAAGGACCTGCTGGGCGGCAAGGGAGCCAACCTGGCCGAGATGACCAACCTGGGCCTGCCCGTTCCGCCCGGGTTTATCGTCAGCACCGAAGCGTGCCGCCACTACCTGCGGGAGGGCGACGTCCCGGCCGGGCTCGACGATGAGATCACGGCCCATCTGCGCGACCTGGAAGCGAAGATGGGCAGGCACCTGGGCGACCACGCAGACCCGCTGCTGGTCAGCGTGCGGTCCGGGGCCAAGTTCTCCATGCCGGGCATGATGGAGACCGTGCTGAACATCGGCCTGTCCGATGAGTCGGTGCACGGCCTGGCGAAGCAGGCGGGCAGCGAGCGGTTCGCCTGGGACTCCTACCGGCGGCTGATCCAGATGTTCGGCAAGACCGTGCTTGACATCGACGGGTCGGCCTTCGAGCACGCGATCGACACCGCCAAGAAGGCCAAGGGCACCAAGAACGACCTGGACCTGGACGCCGGGGACCTGCGCGGGATCGTCGACACCTTCAAGGGCATCGTCCGCGAGCAGACCGGCCGCGACTTCCCGCAGGAGCCGCGCGAGCAGCTGGACCTGGCGATCCGCGCCGTCTTCAATTCCTGGAACGCGGACCGGGCGATCCTGTACCGCCGCCAGGAGCGCATCCCGGCCGACCTGGGCACCGCGGTCAACGTGGTGGCCATGGTGTTCGGCAACCTCGGCATGTACTCCGGCACCGGGGTCGCTTTCACCCGTGACCCGGGCAGCGGCCAGCAGGGTGTCTACGGCGACTACCTGCAGAACGCCCAGGGCGAGGATGTCGTGGCCGGCATCCGCAACACGGTCCCGCTGCAGGACCTGGAGCAGATCGACCCGAAGTGCTACGCCGAGCTGATGCAGATCATGCAGACGCTGGAGAACCACTACCGGGACCTGTGCGACATCGAGTTCACGATCGAGCGCGGCAAGCTGTGGATGCTGCAGACCCGGGTGGGCAAGCGAACCGCGGGGGCCGCATTCCGGATCGCCGTCCAGCTCGTCGACCAGGGCCTCATCGACCTGGACGAGGCGCTGAACCGGGTTACCGGCGACCAGCTGGCACACCTGATGTTCCCCAGGTTCGACACCAGCTCGGACGTCAAGAAGATCGCCAAGGGGATCAGCGCCTCCCCGGGCGCCGCCGTCGGCAAGGTGGTCTTCGAATCCGCCCGCGCCGTCGAGCAGGCCGCGGCCGGGGCGGACGTCATCCTGGTCCGGCGCGAGACCAACCCCGACGACCTGCACGGCATGATCGCCGCCCGCGGCATCCTGACCAGCCGGGGCGGCAAGACCAGCCACGCGGCGGTGGTCGCCCGCGGCATGGGCAAGACCTGCGTCTGCGGCGCGGACGAGCTGGAAGTCGACGTCGCGGGCGGCAGCTTCACCGCGCCCGGCGGCGTGACCGTCCGCGAGGGCGACGTCATCTCGATCGACGGCACCTCCGGCGCGGTCTATCTCGGCGAAGTGCCGGTGGTGGCCTCCCCGGTCGTGGAGTACTTCGAGGGCAGCCTGGACCCGCGCTCCGATGAGCTGGTCAGCGCGGTACACCGGATCATGACCCGGGCCGACGAGCGCCGCCGTCTCGGCGTGCGCGCCAATTCCGACACCGGCGAGGACTCCGCCCGGGCGGTCAGGTTCGGCGCCCAGGGCATCGGCCTCACCAGGACCGAGCACATGTTCCTCGGCGAGCGGCGGCAGCTCGTCGAGCGGCTGATCCTGGCCGACGACGACGAGACCCGGCAGTCGGCGCTGGACGACCTGGAGCCGCTGCAGCGCGGCGACTTCGTGGAGATCCTGGCGGCGATGGACGGGCTGCCGGTGACCATCCGGCTGCTTGACCCGCCGCTGCACGAGTTCCTCCCGGACATCACCGACCTGACGGTGAAGATCGCGCTGGCCGGCGACGACGCGACCGACAAGGACAAGAAGCTCCTCGACGCGGTGCGCCGGCTGCACGAGCAGAACCCGATGCTCGGCCTGCGCGGCGTCCGCCTCGGCCTCGTCATTCCCGGCCTGTACGGGATGCAGGTCCGCGCGATCGCGCATGCCGCGGTGCAGCGCGTGCGTGACGGCGGCGACCCGCATCCGGAGATCATGATCCCGCTGGTCGGCGCGGTGCAGGAAATAGAAATAGCGCGGGCGGAAGCCGAGCGGGTGCTCGCCGAGGTGGCGGAGGAGACCGGCGTCAGCGTGCCGACCCTGATCGGGACGATGATCGAGGTGCCGCGCGCGGCGCTGACGGCCGGGCAGATCGCGCAGGCGGCCGAGTTCTTCTCGTTCGGGACCAACGACCTCACCCAGATGGGCTGGGGTTTCTCCCGCGACGACGTGGAGGGCTCGTTCTTCAGCCGCTACATCGACCTCGGCGTGTTCGGCGTCTCGCCGTTCGAGACGCTGGATGCCGACGGCATCGGCCGCCTGGTCCGGATCGCGGTCGACGAGGGCAGGGCGACCCGGCCTGACCTCAAGATCGGCGTGTGCGGCGAGCACGGCGGCGACCCCGAGTCCGTCCATTTCTTCCACCAGGCGGGCCTCGACTACGTGTCCTGCTCGCCGTTCCGCGTTCCCGTCGCCCGGCTGGAGGCCGGCCGCGCGGCTGTCGATGAAGCCGCCGGGGCCAGCGACAGCAGGTGACAGCAGGCTACGACGGCCACGCGACGGCGCGGCGGGCGGCCGAGCCGCCCAAGCGCGCGCGCAGCGCCGGGCGCGGTCCGTTCGAGCGGGACCGCGCCCGTGTGCTGCACAGCGCCGCGCTGCGCCGTCTTGCCGCGAAGACGCAGGTCGTCGAGGTGGGGTCGGGCGACTTTCCGCGGACCAGGCTTACCCACTCGCTGGAGTGCGCGCAGGTCGGGCGAGAGCTCGGCGCGGCACTCGGGTGTGATCCCGATCTGGTCGATGCGGCTTGCCTGGCACATGATCTGGGGCATCCTCCGTTCGGCCACAATGGCGAGTCAGCGCTGGCTGAGCTCGCCGCGGACTGCGGCGGCTTCGAGGGGAACGCGCAGAGTCTCCGGCTGCTGACCCGGCTGGAGGCGAAGGTCCCCGGCGCCGGGCTGAACCTGACCAGGGCCACCCTGGATGCGACCCTGAAGTACCCGTGGCTGGCCCGTCCCGGCGAGGTCAAGTACGGCGCCTACGCCGCGGACGAGGCGGCTTTTCGCTGGATCAGGGACGGGGCGCCGGATGGCCGGCCGTGCCTGGAGGCTCAGGTCATGGACTGGGCCGACGACGTCGCCTACTCGGTGCACGACCTTGAGGACGGGCTGCACGCCGGCATGGTCACGCTCGGCCAGCTCCGTGACGGCGGTGAGCGCCGCGCCGTGGCCGAGGTGACCGCGGCCGCCTACTGCGAACCGGGTTCGGTCAGCGTTGCCGAGCTGACCGAGGTGTTCGCCGCGCTGCTCAGGCTGCCCTGCTGGCCAGCCGCGTTCGACGGCGGGCCGGCCGCACTCGCCGGGCTCAAGAACCTGACCAGCGAGCTGATCGGCCGGTTCTGCGAGGCGGCACTGGACGCGACGCTGGCCGCGCTGGACGAGCCGCGGCTGGCCGCGCTGGACGAGCCGCGGCTGGGC
>WNFB01003861.1_pt1 | contig 17535 bp, 12 predicted proteins | sample 5400501 | NCBI WGS metagenome assembly WNFB01 (sample SAMN13153341, study PRJNA577476) | soil metagenome | isolation source: 200 cm saprolite under Douglas fir tree site 2 hole 1 | place: USA:California | collected 2015-04-18 | reverse complement strand
CTACTCTTCCTGCGGCGAACAGCCTTCGAGCGGCAAGGAGTCCAACGGACTCGCGGCCGCATGCAGGTGACGTTGGGAGAGATGCAGATAGCGGGCCGTCTCTTTCAGATCGTTATGACCTAACAGCATCTGAATGGTGCGCAGGTCAGCACCATCCTCGAGTAGATGGGTCGCAAAACAGTGACGAAGCGTGTGAGGATGAACAGCTTTCTGGAGGCCCGCTCGCTGGGCGGCTTCCTTGCAAGCATTCCAAACCACCTTGGTGGTAATCGGGGTATCACCGCTATGCCAGCGGTTGCCTGGAAACAGCCATACGCTTGACTTGTGCTGTAATCCGCGCCAGTGCTCCCTCAGCGCCTCGAGTAGTTTTGGGCTGAGCATCACATCCCGGTCTTTGCGTCCCTTGCCGCCCTGGACGTGAATCACCATGCGTTTGCTATCGATGTCGCGGACTTTCAGGTGAGTCAATTCAGCGCGTCGTACTCCAGTGGCGTAGAGCGTCATCAGCAGGGTGCGATGGAAGGGAGTGCTGGCCGCCTGAATGAGTTGAGCAACTTCTTCCTGGCTGAGGATCGCTGGAAGGCGATGGGCCCCTTTCGGGTAGGGAGTGTCGGCGATGCTCCAGGCTCTCTTGAGCGTCTTACAGTAAAAGAACCTTAAGGCTGCCAGACGGACTGCGACGCTACCCGCTGACAACTTGCGCTTCTCAAATAGCTCCGCTTGGTATTCGCGAATGTGTCGAGGGCCTAAGCGGTCCGGAGAGCAGTTAAAGTGTCGAGCAAAATCCTCGACTGTGCGGATGTAGGAACGTGTGGTATGTTGAGCGTAATTACGTCGCTGGAGTTCTTCCAGCATTATTTTTCTGAGATGGGTCACAGGGACCTCCTTGTGACCCAAAATTTATCTCAAGCCATCGAGCAACAAACACTCCACTACCTCACGCGAAGCGTCCGCCGCCGGGCGGCTACGTCCAAACGCGCATCTCGTCAGTGCTTGATTTCCTGACGAGATGCCGACTTCACAGGACTAATCCCGCCGTGGGAGCCGGATAGCTTCCGGGTGGCCGACCACCCGCTCACAACATCTTTCGCTTTCCTCAACACCCGTCTGTGGATCCGCAGTCGGTGAGGCACATGTTCGGGACGTCACTTACTTCGCGCAGCGGAAGCCGACAAAATCACGGGAGCCGTCCGGGGGATGACTGTCGCGATATTCAACCCACAAGTTTACTGGCACTCCGCCAAAACTGCCTCCTCGGATGACTCGCCTAGTCTTCACATTGAGAAATGCCGTCCCATCCAGGAACAGGTTTCCACCGGCAACCGGGTTTTTCTGCGGGGTGGAGGAGTAGGGTTTCCATTCGTCCGCGAGGAGTTGCCACACATTGCCGGCCATGTCGAACAGCCCATATCCGTTTGCAGGATATTTGCCGACGGGAGAGGTAGTGCTAAGACCGCTGCCGGAAAAATTCGCGCGGCTGCCATCCGCCGGCTGATTGCCCCAAGGGAAGAGCCCGTTGCGGCCACCACGGGCAGCGTGTTCCCACTCTGTCTCCGTGGGCAGCCGTTTTCCAGCCCAGCGGCAATAGGCCACCGCCGCATACCAGTTCACGTTCACTGCCGGATGGTCTGCCTGAGTAGTGAGCGCGCCCGGTTTCTTCCAGTGTTTGAGGTAATTGCCATTGTCAAGTTCACGAGGAATACGGTCCGGCTGCCACTCGGGATTGGCATCGGTAAAGCTCTTGAACTGCGCGTTGGTCACCGGGCACTCGTCAATATGAAACTCATCGAGCGTGACCCAGTGTTTCGGAACCTCGTCCTGAAACAGCTGCGGGCTGTCGATGTCGAAAATCTTCTGAAAGCTGGGGATTTGCGTAGCGTCGATCCCTATCTGCACGGTCCCGCCGCGTACAAGCACCATCGAACTGATTGTAGTACTGCTGCAATTTGTCTGTTTCGCCTCATCCGCAGGCGCGGATCGACTTTCGAGTTGCGCGAAGCCACCTTGGAAAAGCGAATAGAACAGCGCAAGGATAAGTATTGGGCCTAAAATGGCTCTGTTCATCGAATTTCGCTCTCTCACATGCCCCAAGCTTTAGACGGCGACTGTGGCGGAACGGGTAGGTGGGTCAGTCTTATTTCAGCAACAATCAAGGTGGTCGCATTGCCGGATTACGGGCAATCCTCAGAAGTATGGAGTTCAGTGAAAAAACGGCCCGCTTGTGGGAAGTTGTCGGTGAGTGATGCCGGGGACAGATTGGGGGCGGATGACGGGCTATGCGGAAGTTATTCTAATACTCGACCTCCCATTACTTCCGGCTTGCCGACAATTCGCCCAGAATCCTCGGATCCGCTGCGCACCGATGAACGGCGAATTGCGCTGTGAAACCGATCCCACTGGATTTTGCTAAGGCGAGGTCTGAATCAGAAGGCCGAAGGGAGCCAGTGCGTCGCGGATGACTTTCTCTTCTCCCACGGCTACGATTGCAGATCGCGAGGCTGGAAAATATTTTCTGGCAGCCGCGTCGACTTCCGCTGTACCAGTGGCGGCGATTCTCTGACTATAGATTCCGATCTCGTCCGGAGGCAGTCCGTCGACCCATATCTTGGCCAATTCTGCGGCAACGGCAGAACGAGCTTGCAGAGAGATCGCTTTGGTGCCAACAAGAAACCGCTTCGCCTTGTTGAGCTCTTCATCGCTGGGAGTCGTGGTTGCCAACCGGTTAAGTTCATAGGTGATTTCATTCAGGCTCGGCGCAGTCACTTCGTTGCGTACATCGGCACGCGTGATCAGCACGCCTGTCTGGCGATAGGTTCGCAAAGCCGCGCCAGGCGAGTAAGTGTAACCCTTGTCCTCGCGAATATTCGAGACCAGCCGCGAGCTGAAAGTGCCTCCGTAAATGGCGTTCGCGACTTCAGCGGCTTCGAAATCAGGATCGCTGCGCATCGGGCCAAACGTCCCCAGTAGCAGCGTAGTTTGAACTGAGTCTGGACGGCCCACTACAAACACGGCGTGCTGTGACGGCGCTGTGGGGCGAGGTGTTGATGCCAAAGCGGCCCCGCCGGGCGCCTTCCATCCACCGAATTGGGCCTTCGCCAGACCCAGCATTTTGTCATTGTCAAAATCGCCCACGGCGACAAGCACGGCTTGGTCGGGACGGACGCGCAGCGCATAAGTGTTGCGAAGATCGGCAGCGGTGGACGCAGCGATGGACTCCTGCGTGGGGGCGGTTACATGGTAGGGATGATCTCCAAACAATGCTTTGGCCATGGCTCGCGCCGCCAGGAAGGAAGGCTGTGATTCACGCTCCCGGAGCGAGTCAGCGAGGTTGCGTTTCGCGAGCGCAACCTCGGCGTCGGGGAACGTGGCATTTTGCAGAATGTCGGAAAGAATCGTCAGGCCTACATCTACTTTCGAGGAGAGAACGGCAGTTGAGACCTGGATGAAGTCTTTGCTGGATTCGGCGCTGAGGTCGCCGCCAGCTGCCTGAAGTTCCTGGGAAATCTGTTTGGCGGTGCGCGATTTCGTTCCTTGATCGATCGTCTTGGATAGCAACTCAGTGATGCCTGGACGGTCCGCGGGATCCGCCGCGAAACCGCCACGCACGGCCACGGCGAATGCGACTTTGGGAAGGCCGGGCTGGGAAACCAGCCACACCGTAAGCCCATTGTCGAGTTTCGAGGACCGGACGGCGGGAGCCCGGAGCGGCTGCTCAGCAGCGTAAGGAGGGAGGTCCTTGGGCAGAGGAACTTCTTTTTGCGCAGCACCCACGAGGGCAACAGAGATGACGAGGGCAAAAACTGTCAGCCTTTTCATAGGCCCACTCCTGGGTTCTTTCCCGCGCCCTTTTCGGTTGTCGTTGGAACCCGATTGATGATAGTACGGTTGGAATTCACAAGATACTTTGCGGCGAATGCGCGAATCTGGGCAGGTGAGACCTTAGCTAGATCTTCGGGAATTTGATAGACGGCATCGAAGGCGCCGTCAAAAAGGACGGCGTGTGAGAGTGCGGAGGCGCGGCTAATCGGAAGTTCAAGCTGACCGTACCAATCCGAGCAAATCTTCGCGACAATGCGATCGAGGTCCTGCTGGCTCGGCGCTTTGTCGATGAGCTCCTTTATGGTGGCATCGTAAGCAGCGAGCAAATGGTCTTGGGTGATGTTCGGTGGATACACAATAAAGGACGTCATCAGAGTAGGCCCGTTGTATTCAAAAGGTGCGCCGAGGGGCCAGTTCACGCCTCCATCCACGGAGAGTGCAACCTGCTTCTCCTTAACCAGCGCCTGATAGAGGCGCGATGCCTGTCCGTTGTGAAGCAGCTCCCCTGTGATAGCCGCGACCAGCGCCTCCGGCGAATGCCGTGGCGGCATACGATAGCCGATGGCAAGTGCGGGAACTTTTGCCAGCTTGTCAGTCTGAGATGAGCGTCGTTCTGCCTTCTGAGGCGACTCGTCCACGTTGGGGCGTGGCGGAGTGGATTGCGCGGGAATCGCGCCAAAATACTTTTCTACCCGGGCGAAGGTGGCGTCGGGATTGACGTCTCCGACCACGGCCAGGACCGCGTTGTTAGGCGAATAGTACTGTTCATAGAACTTCTGAACATCTTCGATCTTGGCTGCATCGAGGTCCTTGAAATCGCCGTAAAAATTATGCGCATTAGGATAGGTGTCGAAAGCTTTGCCAGGAAGATCGATGGCGAAGAAAAGCCCGTAAGGCCGGTTCAGAACATTCACTCGAACTTCTTCTTCGACCACTTTCCGCTGGTTCTCGAGGTTTTTGGGAGAGAAATCAAGAGTCTTCATCCGGTCGGCTTCGATCCAGAGAACCGGGTCGAGCGCTGAAATTGGCGCCGTTTCAATGTATTCGGTGAAGTCGTAACGAGTGTCACCGTTGTTCGATCCTCCGCCGCCCTCAATCACACGGTCGAGCACGCCCTTGGGCGCGTTGGGCGTGCCTTCAAACATCATGTGCTCGAAAAGGTGCGCAAAGCCGGTGCGGCCCTCCGCTTCCAGCCGGAAACCGATCCCATAGCTGACACACACTCCGAACGTGGGAGCAGAATGATCCTCGGAAACGACGACCGTGAGCCCATTGGCCAACTTCTTCATGCTGGTGGGCGCTTTCCACTGCTGCGCAGAGACGGGCAACGTTATTAATGCCGTGATACACAATGCCAACCAAACATGGTTGCGACCTACTGACTTCATGATTCCATCTCCCTTGTGGAAAGTACCGACATCCTCGGAGTCGAAAACACGGGAACTGCTTGCTCCAACAGTTCCCTAAACCTACTTTGAGGAAGCAGCTTTGATGTAGGCAGTCCAGGAAACTTCGTACTGTATTGGACCGGGATTTCCATTTTGAACCCCGCGGCGGAGAGGAGTATACACCCCGTTGCCTCTTTCGGACCGGTCGGGCGCGGTTGTTCGTCTCGGTTGCCCTCCCTAGTGCCGGCAGGGCCGGATTGGCCCAACCCTCAAGCCTCCCACTCGGAACCGCCTCGGCTCGAAGCCAATCTCGGATTATTTCCTGATTAATCCGTTTGAAGGTGGCCGCTGGCGGTTGCGGTGGATGCGGGCTAATGGCTGGACCCGGCCTAACGGCTATGGGAATTGAATCTTTTTTCGTTTGCAGCCTATTGATTTTGCTCGGCTTAAGAAAATCAGAGGAAAGCGAAAATCGCAGTTAAAAGCGCTACCTTGCGGCATGACGTGAGGAGCATAGCGCCCAAGTGAACGGGCAAACAGGAAGCAACCGAATTACTTCTTGTTTGCCGACAAACCGGGAACTGACTCGGCTGTCGGCCACAAGGGCGTTTGAAGGACGCGACGCCGCCAAAACCACGTTCGAAGTCGGATACGAGAGCATCAGTCAGTTCAACCGCCAGCAGTCCTGTCAACACATGTGGCTATTCTGGAGGCACAGAAGTCAGAATGAGGGGACGGGCTAAAACCTGCCGTTATGCGGCGACAAGTGAACACGGTTACTGCTGTGAGTACACATAGAGCGCAGAAAGACCGCGTGCTGCTGAGTAAGTGTAGGCACTGCCGGTTGGTGTCAAGAAGAAACTTCTGAGGGAAAGAATGCCTGCGGGATCGGCGGGGCGAATCTGCTTCCAAACTTCGCGCTTTCCAGTATTCAGGTCAACCCGGAAGATGGTAGCTTCCACGTCGCTCTTCTGAACGACAAAGGCATGCACCCCGTCTCGATCCCATTCCACAGGCTCATCACCGTGTTGCAGAGGTGCTGCGCGAGCTTTGCCGGTAGCCAGCTCGACGATGATGTCTTGCTCTGGCTCGTTCGCTACGGCCGAAGTCTCCAGGACAAATTTGCCATCCGGAGAGACGCGGTTCCAAAGATGAGCGCCCGACAGATTCGTCAGCGGGCGCGCCGGGCCGCCGCCAAAAGATACTCGGTACCCACGCGGTGGCGCTTCGCCCTCATGTCCAAGGAAAACGAACTCCTTCCCTCCCGGCATCCACGAGATCAAAGCGCGGTCAACGCTGACCGGTGCCACGTCCAAAGTTCCCGACTCCCCGGCTCTTGTCGCGAGAACGCGCAGCTTGGTGGGCTGGCTGGGCAGAAAGGCGATGGCGTACTTACCATCCGGAGTGACGCCTATTGCCTGGCCTTCACCGATCTCCACAGCTGCTGATCCATCCAGGCGCCGGAAGAAGACGAGGTAATCACGGCCTGCGGCCTTGCCTGACTCTCCAAAAACGATGCTCTTTCCGTCGGCAGACAGTGCTCCATAGGTCGCATAACCCAGCGCCGAAACGTCGCGCTCCGGAGCGTTCGCGGGTGAAGCGACTATTTGCGCGGCGTCGATGCTTTCGTCTGACATCAGCAGACGGCCATCGGCGGCGATATCCCAAACAACATCGTACCCGGGGAAATGAGACACAACTCGCGACTTCCCCGCCAGAGTCACCGCGAACACCGCTCTTTCCCCGACCGATTCCGGGGGAGCCGCCGCGTACCAGACCTCTCGTGCGTCCGGTGACCAAGTCACGCCTTCTTCGCCTTGCGACTCAACCGTCAGGCGTTTCACGTTCGCGCCCGCATCCACAAGGTCAAGATAGCCCCGGTCGTCTCCGTAAAGGGGATGTTCGAGAAAGGCTACCCGTTTTCCGTCCGGGGAAATCCGTGGATGGCTGATATAGCCATTCGTTTTGAACAGAACCTTGCCAATGGGATATTCGAGTTGCTGCGGTCCACCCGCGCTGCGTACAACGGCAAATTGCTTGCCGTCGCGGCTGATGTCTGCATCCCAGACGTCTTCCAAAATTTCGCGTGGCGCGCCACCACTCTCCGAAACGCGCGCCAGCGTCCCAGACTGCATCCAGTTCGACTCGGGGCTTCGCCGGACGTTCGTTAGCAACGCGATATCGCCTGCAGATGAAACGCCGACCACCATAGCGTTCTTCAGACCGAGTGACCTCGCATTGTGATCGCCGATGCGAGAGCTGAAGACCTCGTACGGTCGTCCCTCCCAGGCGGCGCTGTAAATAACGTTTTGCCCATCAAGGGCGAAACGCGCGCCCCGGATGATGCCACGCTGGAAGGTTAGTCGCTCAAACTTGGGCTGCGTGTTGCTGCCATTGCGCGTTCCCGCAAAATAGGCTCCGGCGAGGGCTGCGATTCCACAAAGTGTGGCCAGTGCAGCGGTTAATGGCTTGTGGCGCGAGGCGACGAGCTTCACTTGCGGCGCGGATGTATGCGAGGTTCCGCTCAGCGCCTCCAGGGCGAATGCTAAGTCCTTGGCCGACTGGAAACGCTGCTCGGGCGATTTCTCCAGACAACGACGCACTATTCGCTCCAACGCGGGAGAGATTGGATGCTGTGCGTCTGTCAACTCGGGCGGGTCATCCTTCAGCACAGCAGTCATCGTTTCGGCGGACGTATCACGACGAAAGGCACGATGCCCGGACAGCATTTCGTACAAAACTGCGCCGAAGGCGAAGATGTCTGTCCGCGAGTCGACGGACTCCCCGCGAACCTGTTCGGGAGCCATATAGCTGGCCGTTCCCATCACCACACCGGCAGCGGTTCGCGCGCCAGTGAGCGTAGCTCCGTCCGAATCAGGACCCAAGGCGCCAGTCTTCTGCATCGCCTTCGCCAGCCCGAAGTCGAGAATCTTTACGCGTCCGTCCCTGGTCAGGAAAAGATTCTCGGGCTTGAGGTCACGATGAACGATCTCTTTGGCATGAGCGATTGCGAGGCCTTGCGCGATCTGCACGCCGTAATCGATCGCTTTACGCTGCGGGAGTGCGCCACGGTCCAGCACGGCGCGCAGGCTCTCCCCTTCGAGCAGTTCCGAAACCAAATAAGGCGAACCATTGTGCTGGCCCACATCGTGAATGGCAAGAATGTTGGGATGATTGAATGCCGCGACGGCCCGCGATTCCTGCTCGAAGCGGTGCAGGCGCTCGTGGTCAAGGGCGAAAGATTCCGGAAGAATCTTCAGCGCCACATCTCGCCCCAGGCGGGTGTCGTGGGCGCGGTACACTTCTCCCATCCCGCCAGCGCCCAGCGGCCCCACAATCTCATATGGCCCCAATCTTGTACCTGAAACGAGAGGCATGATTGGGCGCGATTATACCGCTTGGAAACCCTTACGAGGCAACTCTCCAGTCGAGTTCACGAACGTATCACGGGAGATGCGGAAGTTATTCCAATAAACTCGATTGCACCATTACTTCCGGCTTGCCGACTACTCGCGTGCGCTGTGGAAAGGTGGTGGTCTTTAGCGGGTGCAAGTCCCGCCCGGGAACTGGTTCGCTCCACCCGGTAGCAATCGAAGCAGCAGTGGCGGAAACAAAGCTGCTGAAGCCTTCGATGTAGAGGGTCGCTATGGCGACTCGGCGAGCGGGCAGGCCGTAACCTAGTGAACGCTGAGCAGGCCCCGAAACCGGCAATGCAGGAGCCGACCTGTCACGAGTTAAGGGAAGGCCGACGACGGTGGAGAAGCACGAGCGAATAAGCTCCATCGATCCTGCCGGGGTAGTGGCGACGGCATGCACGCAAGGAGATCAGCCGCAACACAGGAAGCCCCAGCGGTGATCGCAGTACGAGATCAACTGGCAACTCGCGAGAGATAGGCCGGGCCGTATGGGGTGACGGAGAGGCTCGTAGTACCTATGAAGCCGGGTAATTCCGGTGGAGGGAAGGAGCTCCACAAGTAATCCCAGCAGACCCGATTCGCGCCATTACATTCCGGTTTGCCGACCAATCACCCATAACTCCCCCAAGTCTTCCTGCTCAGGGCTCAATGAGTGACTCGCCCTGTTATCGCCAACTGAGAAGTGCAGTTGCCGAGAAGCGGGCTTTCCTGGCACAAAGGGTTAGCTCTGGTTTGACCGTTCACTCGGGATCGATACGGATCACTTCCCATCACGTTACCGACCTAGGCTCAATGGGCGCATCGGCGAAAGCACCTATCCGATGCGATTCAGCCGTTCGGCCGCACCTTCCACCAGGGAGTGCAAAAGTTCCGGGATTCCCGGGCAATGTGCCAGATTGGCACTCTGTCCGGCCCAGAGTGTGAGCAGGTCAGACCTGCCAGTCTTTTGCGCGGAGACTGCCAAGCTACGCATAAGAATCCTCTGCAATGGATAAGGCAGTATCTCGGTGCCGGGCTTATTCAGCATTTGGAGTAGTTCATTGTCTATGCCTCGCGCGAGTCTGCCTGTAAATCCTCGAGTCAGTGCGGTCTGTCCGGCACTGCCGCTGAGGATGGCCTCGCGATGCAGTGGGTGCGCGCCAGATTCCTCGCAGGCGAGAAAGACCGTGCCCATCTGTACGCCCTCCGCTCCAAGCGCGAAGGATGCGGCAATGCCTCGAGCATCGGCTATTCCGCCAGCGGCCACGACCGGAACCTTTACCGCGTCTACCGTCTGCGGCACAAGTGAGAAGGTTCCTGTCAGCGAGTCTTGTGCCGATCTTAAAAAGGACCCGCGATGACCGCCCGCCTCAAAGCCCGAAGCAACAACCACTTCGACTCCAGCCCGATCCAGAGCGATGGCTTCGTCCGGCGTAGTAGCCGTTCCGAGCGTAACGATCCCTTTCTTCCTTGCCTCGTCTAATATCTCTTTCGGTGGAATACCGTAGATAAAAGAGAAGGCCGGAACGTTCGTATCGAGAAGCACGCGCGCCTGATCCTCAAACCGGATCGGCTTGTACGGTGCAAATACCGGTTGTGTGCCGCCGAGTGCCTTGATGTCTGGCGAGAGATGCGACAGAGCACGGTGGAATGCCGCAGCGTCCGATGTGCGGGCTCCCGCATCTTCCATCGAAACCCACAGGTTCATCGCAAATGGCTTCGCCGTCAGCGAACGAATCTCGGCGATCACATCTTCAATCGCGTTTGGTTCAAGACCGTGCCCGCCGAATGATCCGAGTCCTCCAAAATTCGATACAGCGGCAGTAAGTCTCTGCGATGAGAGACCGCCGAGCGGTCCCTGGATGATCGGGTACTCGATCCCCAGAACCTCTGAAACGCGGGTCTGATTCCATGCTTTCGCGGTCATGCAACCTCGCACAAAAAGGAAGAAGCTAGTGCTCTCGCGCCTTTAGGCTTCAACTTCGAAAAGGACCTCCAACACAACCGGCACTCCGAGTGGAAGGCTTGCAACGCCAAGAACCATTCGGACCGGCAACTTGTCTTCTCCAAAGACATCGCGCAACAGCTCCGAGGCAGCGTCAGCCACCTTCGGCTGCGCGAAGAAGTCCCCTTCCGTTGCCAGGTACACCGCCAGCCTGACGACCTTGGTCACCTTATCGAGTGAGCCCAGGTGATTTCTGGCGGCGGAGAGTACGTTCAGAGCCGCGATGCGTGCGGCTTCGCGTCCCTGTTCGACGTTGTATTCTCTGCCCAGCCGGCCTATGAATTTCGGTTCATGCCCGATGGCCGGGAGAACGCCGCTGAGATAAAGCAGGTTGCCCGTTTGGACGCTTTCAACATAGGCGCCGAACGGTCTGGGCGCGGGCGTCAGGTGAATGCCGAGCTCCGCAAGCCGGCGCTCCGCGCTTGCCGGCTTCGGGCCCTTCGAGCTCACCATTTGCCTGAGTGCGCACCACCGTCCACGTGCAGCACCTCCCCCGTCACTTGACGGGCCTCTGTGAGATAGACAACTGCGTCCACAATGTCGCTCACGTCTGAGATCGTACCCATCGGTGAGAGCGACTTCAGGAAGTCTTTGGGATTGTTCTTGTGAAGGGGAGTATCCACGACACCAGGAGCAACGGTGTTGAAACGGATGCCCTGCTTCGCGTACTCGCTCGCCAGACTCCGAGTAACTGCTTCAAGACCGCCCTTAGTGATCATCGGCACTGAAACGGAAACGCCGGCGATTGGGTTCACAACAAGCGAACTGGTGATGCTGACCACACTGCCACTCGATTTTTGCGCAAGCATTTGCTTCACGGCCCCCCGCGTCACGTAGAGGAAACCTTCGAGGTTTGTGGTTGAAAGCGCCTTGAAGTCCTCGGCCGTGTAGTCGGTGAACGCTTTGGTGAAGAAGATGCCTGCGTTGTTCACCAGCGCGTCAATCGATCCAAACTTGCTTATCGCTGTTTCTACCACCTTGGCGGCTACGGCGCTTTCACCGATATCGCCATCTACCAGAGTGAGCTGGCCGGACTCGGTAAATGCACCGGACTTCGTGATGTTACGTGAGTTGGCTACGATGTTGTAGCCGCGAGTGAGGAACGCCTGCACGACACCCGCCCCAATGCCTTGCGATGCCCCTGTTACGATGACTGTTTTCTGTTTGGTTCCCATTGTCAGCCTCCTTACGGCTGTGACTACGCCATAAGAGATTCGCGATGGGGTGATAGCGATTCGTCGTATATTCCAATCAGATGATAGGCCTTGCCTATCGCCATGGATTATTATGCGTAACGCGTCTTCTGTCGAATCGCGGGCAGTTCTTCGTCGAGCAGTTCGAGGAACGATTTGAGGGCGATCGAAGGTTCCTTCTTCTGCCAGGCAGCGACTAAGTCGATGCGAACGTCGTCAGGCTGCAGGCGGAAGAAGGAGATGTTGTTCGCGCGCAAGTTACGAGCCGATGCTGGAACAATGGCAACCCCTTCATCGGCTTCGACGGTAGAGAGTACCGAGTGCATATTGTTCAGCTCATTGTGCAAACGGGGCGAGAAGCCGTTGTCATTACAGACGCGGACGATCGTGTCGAAGACTTCCGGGGAACTGGCGCGCTGAAAGATAACGAAGCGCTCGCTTGCAAGATCTGCGATGCGGATGCGCTTCGCGGTTACTTTGCGGGCTCGGGGAAGAGCTACGACCAAGGGCTCGCGAAAGATCAGGCGCGACTCATAAGATGAGCCGCGGTCGGCTGAAGGCGGACGCGTAAATCCGATGTCGATTTCTCCCCTATCGAACGCGATGTCCTGTCCGCTTGGCACATTTTCTTCAAGTCGCAGCGCTACTCCTGGATGGCGAACCTTGTAAGCACGCAGCAGGTCGTGGAGAAACGGGCAGGTAGCAAATCCTATGAAACCGATTCCAAGCCTGCCTATTTCTCCCTTGGCAGCACGCTGGGCAGTGGCGACGGATCGCTCTGCCTGCGCGAGCGTCTTGATTGCTTCCTCATAGAAGACCTGCCCTTCAGGAGTAAGCCGAGCCACGCGGCCGTCCCGCGAAAAGAGTTTGATACCGAGCTCGCTTTCAAGATCAGATACGGCCTCGCTGATCGAAGGCTGGGCAATATATAGGTGTCGCGAAGCCTCCCGATACCCCTTCCACTGGACAACCGCTGTGAAATAACGAAGGTGTCTCAATTCCATATGATAGGCACTCCCTATCAATGGTTTAGACCATGCCCCCTAATCGGCGCAAGTGCTGACGCTGCGGGAGACGCGATTAACTCCAAATCCCGAGAGGGCGTATTGTCACGTTTCCAGTCGATACGTTCTAAACGGTGCTGGACGTTATCGAATTGACGTGAATTGAATGACCGTTCCTCGAGTTCACGGCGGCCATTTCTTCGCGGACTAGTCGTCGGAAACGCAATCCGCTGGCAGTCTTTTTTCTCAGTTGGCGATAAATCGCCAACTCACTCACCGAACAGTGCGGACACGAGACTTTCCAGATTTCTGGGTTCTGGGCGGATTACGGGCAATTCGGAAGTGATGCCCTTTACTTTACGGGCAATTCGGAAGTGATGCCCTTTACTTTCGGAGAGATGACAATTCGCCCAGAACGTGGGGCGAATTGAACTAATACTTAGCCCAGATTTGGGAGTGTTGCGACGAGACCTGCAAGACTGGTCAATGGGCCGCCGCGGCGCAGCAGAAATCTGACCTCAGAAGAGTGATTTTTGGGAAGCTTCAATGACCCAGTCTGTTCAGTCCCTTCAGAAGCGTTCCATCATTTTCTCTGCAAGCGGGCGGAGCTTGTCTATCGGAATCATGTCTTTCTGAATTTTGGCTGTGACCTCGATAGCAGCCACATCCGTTTTCTTCGCTATGGAGCATGTGGTGTTAAAGCCGTGCTCGGCGAGACTTGCTGGGGGGATCACGGTGGAACAGGTAACTGGTCCAAATGTTTTCACGTCAACCTGCGCGCCCATCTTTTTGGCGATCTCGATTCCCGCGGCTTCCGCTCCTGCACCCTGCTCGGGTCTCTTCGCTAAGCGCAGGGTCACTCTCGCTGTGGGCGTTTGCCCCATGCAAATCCCAGTCCCTCCCGGCATGTCCGTCCCCTTCAGCCCCGAGACTTTTGCGCCAAGCAGGGCCTGAAGCTCATTCGGAGTCACGAGAGCGCACGCTTTGTTCTGCGCGTGTGCGCCTTTGGCGAAGACGAGTATCAAAACAGCAAAGAACACGATACTGAAAACTAGTTTCATCCGAGATTTCCATTTTGACTTCGCAAAACGGAAAGAATTGTACACCCGTTTGCTCGCGCTGGCGTGGCATCGCTGGTCACCTTGGCGATTGCTCCGTAGTCACGGGCAACTGGGATGTTGACCGTCCACGAGGGCCTGCTTACCCGGATTACATTCCGGTTGGCCGACAAACCACGAAGTGCAGCCTAAGCAGGCGCCGGCGATGAGGCTGCGGCGGGCAGCGCTGGCGGCTTGGCGCCCTTGATGAGGATCCACAGCATGAACGCCACCTCCGCGAAGAAGGCGGGCTGAGAGTAGGTAAACACCTTGTCATAATATTGCGGCGACAGTACGCCTGTAAGGCTTAGGATCACGTAGGCGAAGCCGTCGATGGCGAGCCAGACGCCCAGGAAACGAGGCAGGAATCGCGACCGGTACACCAGCAGCGCGAGGGGCAAGAAGTCAAGACCCCAAAATAGTTCGGCGACACCAATTCCCTCACCGTGCAGATTCAGGAACAGCATAGCCAGAGCATCCCGCTGAGGCTTTTCGAATAGGGATAGGAAGTCAGCGCCGCGCACGAGGACGAGGGCAGCGATGGAGTTCAGCTCATTCAGAAACGCTATCGGGATCGCGACCACAGCCAATATCACCCAGAGCGAGGCGTGCCGCTGATTGACCCCCTTGAGCAGATCGTACAAAGCCAGGGCCACGAAGATAAAACCGGCCTGGCAGACGAGTTGGCCCGCGATGCCGAGGCGAAAAAGCGTCTCGTGGGACGCGATGTTGCTGGCCGTCGCCGTAGCGTTTCCGTGGACGATCAGCTTGCTGGGAACATACATCATGGCGAAGAAGCCAGATATTGAGAAGAGTAAATAGCAAGCCCGCGAATCGGCCTGGGTTGCGCGTGGAACTCATGTTCCCTCCGTTGTTTTAAGGGGCCTAGTGAAAGGGTCTATCTGAAGATACGGCGAAGGTGGTCAAAGTGTTTCGCCTCACGACGACAACAGGCGATTTCGCGCACAACCTCTGCAAGCGGGTCTGGGCCGGATTCTGGTCGCATGACGGGCAATCCTGAAGTAATCGACCATGAAAAGAAATGCGCCTCAATTTTCTCATTTGCGGCTTGTCGGTTTGGAAGGCGCGGATCACGGGAAGTGACCCTGTAGGAAATTCCAGCAGATCAGAGCGCACGCGAGCGATAGAAGCGCCTTGTGCATATCTGCTCTTTTTTCATACCGCAGGCGAAGACGACGGAACTGGTTCAACCACGCGAAGGTACGTTCTATGACCCAGCGCCAACGTCCTAAACCGCTGCCGTTTTCCGTATTGCGCATTGCGAGCAGCGGAGAGATGTGACGTGCACGCAGAGCACGGCCGCACGCGCGGTTTTCTGTCCGGATAGTTGTGTCTAGTTGACCGTCAAGTTCACCGTGGCCGTCTTGGTTATGGCACCCGATTTGCCCGTTATTGTAAGAGGGAACGTGCCCGTCGGTGTATGAGGTTTCTGCGTCCCCGAACAGCCTGCCAGCACGATGAAGAAAATCATCGCCGTCGCTATCGCCAGCCGCATCCGTAGTTGCCGTGTCCTGGGAAGCAGGAACAGCAGCAACAACGCCAGAAAGAGTGGAACGAATTGCCGTATCGAGACCGGCGGAATGCGGGTCGTGGGCCACGGCACCATCAGCGCCGTCGTTGTCACTGTCACCGTCGATGTAACCGCCGCACCGCTAGGCGTGACCGAAGCCGGTGCCGGCGTGCATGTCGCCAGCAAGGGTGCGCCGTCGCATGTCAGTGCTACGGGGGAACTAAACCCGCCTATCGGCGTGACGGTCACCGTGAACTGAGTCTGAGAGCCATCCTTCACCGTCGCGGTTCCGGGAGCCGTCAACGTGAAATCCGGCGCCGTGTTCGTGCCGCTCCCGGTCAGAGAGATAGTTTGCGGGCTGGTGCTGTCGCTGTCTGTCAGTTGCAAGGTGGCCGTTTCAGCCCCCACCACGGTGGGCTTGAACGTCACACTCACAGTGCAGGTATTGGTAGCACCAGCGGGGATGCTGCCGCTACACGAGTTGGTTGCCTTGTAGTCCGTATTGGCCGCCGCCGGACTCCCGTTCACCACAGCGGTAGTGAACGCGATCGCCGCATTCGTGTTATTCGTCAGCGTCACGGTTTTCGTCGGGGGCGTCGCTGTTCCGATGAGCACCGTTCCAAAGTCAAGGCTCGTCGGTGAAACCACCAGCGTCGGAATCAGCGTCAGCTTCGCGATGAACGCGTCCGATGTGCCCTTTCGAGTCGGCTGGAACACGGTAGGCGGAAAGATCGGGAAGTTCCCTCCGGGTGCGGGATCGGAGAAAGTCTCACCCGTAATAAAAACATTCGGGGGGTTTGCCGTATCGACCGCGACGGAGAACACTTGGTCGTGGCCCGCTCCGTTCCCGCCAAAAAACGTGGAATAAAGCAAGTCACTCGCGCCGCCACCGGCCGGATTCAGCTTGGATACAAAACCATCCGACTGGCCGCCAGGATAACTAGGCTGCAAAGCTCCTGCTGTAATCGGAAAACCAATGGAGCCGGTAGCACCAACCACGTATGCATTGCCCGCGCCATCTGCTCGAATGCCACCTCCAACATCGTTTGATGCGCCTCCCAGATAGGTAGAATATTTCAGGGAAGCGCCCCCGGCCACTCCCGTATCGATCAAGGTGACAAAGGCCGTGCCCCCGCTCGCCTTATTCGTAGTCTGAAAGGCCCCTGCCGGCATCGTGGGAAAATTTGTCGAGTTAGTCGTGCCCGTCATATACGCTACGTTGTTCGGCCCAAGTGCGATTCCGAACCCCAGGTCTTGAGTCTGACCGCCCAAATACGTCGAATAGGCCAGCGAAGCACCGCCGCTCTTCGTGGTATCGATTCTAGTCAAGAAGCCCGTCCCCTTAGTATTGCCTGGAGGAGAGTTGGGCTGGTTGGCAGCCAAAGTTCCATTCGTCGGGAAGTCCGTCGAAGAAGTAGCGCCCACGATATAAGCATTACTGGAAGAATCGACAGTGACCCCAAATCCCTGATCTGCAAATCCCAGCGTTGCAGCGTTTGCACCCGCACCGCCTAGATATGTAGAGTAAATCAAGGAAGCATTCCCGGACTTGGTCGTGTCAATCCGAGTGAGGAACGCGTTGCCATTGGCACTGCTGGTGGGGGCAGCCTGAAAGGCGTTCAGCACCGGAAAAGTCAATAGACTATTGAATGTCGCGCCCGATCCGGCTAGCGAGAATGTAATTCCGGTCACATATGCATTTCCGCTCGCGTCCACCGCGATTCCATTTCCAAAATCTCCGCTCGTTCCGCCAATGTAGGACGAATAGACAAGCGAGGCGAGACCGCTGAGCGTTGGATCTATCTTCGAGATGAAGCTTGTTCCAACGTTTGTGTTTGTGGGATTCGGGCTCTGCTTGAAGGCATTCGAGGTAGTCGGAAAATCGCTCGAGAATGATTGCCCCGTAACGTAGATCTTGCCCGAAGAATCCAAAGCCAGCGCCGTCCCCACATCTCCGGTGCTCCCAGTCAAATACGTGGAGTAAATCTCCGCAGTTCCCGTCGGATTCATTTCCGTGACAAAAATGGCTCCGTTAGGATTGCTTGCCAGGGGGCCCGCGTTGAATGCGTTGGCAGCCGTCGTCGGAAAATTCGTCGAAAACGT
>WNFB01002027.1_pt1 | contig 17540 bp, 17 predicted proteins | sample 5400501 | NCBI WGS metagenome assembly WNFB01 (sample SAMN13153341, study PRJNA577476) | soil metagenome | isolation source: 200 cm saprolite under Douglas fir tree site 2 hole 1 | place: USA:California | collected 2015-04-18 | reverse complement strand
GGCAGGGGCCACGGTGAGCAGCAGGATGTGCTGCATCATGTGCGCGCTCAGCTTGGTGTCCGCTGCCTCGTCCAGTGGAGAGGCGATCGCGATACACAGGCATGCAAGTCCGGCCAGGAAGGCGGTGAGTTGCCGTGCGGCGAAGCGCTCCGGCAACCTGCGACGATACCGACGCCACCCTCGAGCATAGAGTACCCCGGCAATCACGAGGCCAGCCGGCGCCGCGGCCGGCCCCGCCCACGCAAGCGGCAGATCGCCGTGCAGCAGCATCGGTTAGGGGCCCGAGGCCGATGACGCGGCCGACACCCGGGCCGCCGGCTGATGGAGCGGATGCAGGGTCTCGAGGTAGGACACCAGCGCCGCCACTTCTGCCGGGTGCAGGTGGTCACCGTACGCCGGCATCTCGCCGCTGCCCTGGAGCACCTGCCGGATCAGTTGATCCCTGGTCAAATGCACGGCGACGTTGTCGAGCGGGGGTCCTCGATCGCCTCCAGTCCCGCCGAGCGCATGGCAGTTCCGACACTGCTTGTTCTGAAACACCAGGGCGCCCTGGAGCTCGAGCGGCGTTCGCTCTTTCAGCAGCCGGGGCGGGAGTGGCGTTCCACTCCATGCGGTCATGGAAGGTGACCAGGGTGGCTGGAGGCCCAGCCAGGTGAGCGCGATGAAGCCGCTGGCGAGGAGAACTACCACCAGCACGGCGAACGGCCGCCGCTTCCAGCTCTTTTCTCCCGTGCCGGAAATGAACGGCAGGAGCAGCAGCACCGCGATCGCTACTACAGGGACGATCAGAATCAGCGCGGTCTCGAGCTCCGCGGGAAGAAGGGCCAGCGCGGCGTAGAGCCAGAGAAAGAAAACGTCGGGCTTGGGCGCGATGTCGATCACCCTTGGATCGGGCCGGCCCGACGGGCCGAACGGGCCGAATACGGCGGCGCAAACGAGGACCGCAAGGATGATGAGCGCGCCGAAGACCAGATCCCGCTGGAACGCATCGGGCACGAACGGGACCCCATCCTCGTGAACCAGTCGCCGATATCTGGTGAGATAGGTCTTCCGACTCACCAGGCGTCCCGGCATGGGCCACTCGTTGATACCGACCTTGATCACCAGGAGGACGTGCACCAGCGCCGCGCCGATCAGGAGTCCGGGCACCACGAACACATGGAGGGTGAAGAACCGGGACAGCGTCTGGCCCGCGATAGTCGGTCCTCCAAGAAGCAGGCCGACCAGCCACGATCCGACGAAGGGGACCCGAGCCGACACGGACGCTCCGATCCCGAGTCCCCAGTACGCGTCGGCGTCGAAGCGCATGATCTGCCCGGTGAATGCCATCCCGAGCGTGAGCAGGAGCAGCCCCACCCCAATCATCCAGGTGAGCTCCCGGGGGTACTTGAAGGCACCGAACAGAAAGACCTGGCTCATGTGGATCAGCAGCAAGGCCACCATGAAGTTCGAGCCCCACCCGTGTACTGCGCGAAGAAACCAGCCGAAGGCGATCTGGTGATTCAGCACCTGCAGGCTCTGCCACGCGTCGGCCGCGGAGGGTACATAGACCAACGCAAGCAGGATTCCGGTGACGAACTGCATCACCATTAGCACGAACGTGGCGCTCCCGAACACGTAGAACCAGCTCGCCGTGTCTCGGGGCACGGGGTGGGCCATGGTGTCACGGATCGTCCCCGCCACCTGGAGTCTCGCATCGAGCCAGGCGCCGACCTTGCCGACTTTGCTCAGCCAACGAGCCATTGCGTCCTCCTCAGGCAGGTGTGGCGAGCGTGGGCAGCGCGCCGCCCCGGACCCAGAGCTCGTCGCGCCGGATCTGCCACTGGTACTCGAACAGGCCGCGAGGCGGCGGCCCCGAAGCGCGCGACCCGTCGTCGTAGTAGACGCCACCGTGACAGGGGCACATGAAGAGCCCGGATTCCGGGAACCAGCGGACCGGGCATCCGAGATGAGCGCAGTTCACCGCGAACACCTGGAAGCGATCATTGGCCATCCGCCGCACGTAACAAGGCACCATCGCGGTCGGACCGTCCCATGCCTCGTGGCTCGGATTCGCGAACGTGGTCAGCCTGGTTTCGCCGATGGGAAACTCGCTCAACGCTCCGACCCGAACCCAGCCGCGCTGCCCGGCGCCCCGAAGGGGGGACAACAGATAGCCGACGATCGGCACGGAGGCGACAGCGCCCGCAAGCGCGCTGAGCCCGATGCCGACGCGAAGGAGGAAGTTCCGCCGGGGCACCGGAGGCTTCGGCGTCGGGTTCTCGGGGCGCGGAGCCGAGCGTACCAGTGCATCCTGCAGAACCGGGAGCCCGCTCGACGATTCGTCCTGACTCATTACTTTCTCCTGATCGTTACCGCCGAGATACGTAGGGCTGGCCGGCGAACGGCACCCGCTGCGCCGCGAGCCACGCGACCACGTCGGCGATCTCGGTGTTGGTCATGGGACGTCCGGGGACATAGCCGCGCCAGTCCGGCATGCCACGTTCCGGCCGTCCGACGATGGTGACGGTGCGAAGCCACTGGTCGCTGACCAGGGCGAGATACGATGGGTCGTGCACCGCTCCGCCGCGGGCCTCGCTGTTTCCGGGCATCCCGTGGCATTTGGCGCAGAAAGTTCCATAGGCATCTGCCCCAGCCTGGGGGTTGCCCGGCGCGGCTGCGTGCGCTGGTACGCTGGGAAGGGCCGCCATCGGACTGCCCCAGCGCCGGCGAATGCCTGCGACGATCACCGCGATCTCGGAGTCGGCGACCTCACCACCGGCGCTTCGGGCGAAGGCCGGCATCAGCGTTCCGGGAACGCCGGCGGCAACCGCGCGCCGAACGGCGGTGGAATCCATGATCGTGCGGTACACCGAATCGTTCAGCGAGAGCGCCGCGCCGTTCTGGCCGTTGGCGCCGTGGCAGCCGGCACAGTTCGCCCCGTACAGGCGGTCGAACCCGGACGTGCCCTGGGCGCTCGCAATTCCGTCCGCCGGCGGGTCGGCCGGTCGTCCGCACGCCACGATGAGCGCCAGCAACCACACTACCGGGAACCGGGTCATGGACGGTCCCCGTCGCCCGCCGCCCGAGGAAGCCCGGTGGCCTCGAGGCCCGCCCGCAGTGCCAGCGGCAGGGTCTGCGCGGTCGCGATACGCTCGGCGCGGGACACTACCCACCCGGCGACCACGCCGAACGCCACTTGCGAGGCGATGAACCAGGTCCACTCGATGCGTTCGTTCAGCAGCGGATTGACCACCCCGAGCAACGCCCAGGTGATGCCGGACATCAGCACGGGTATGGCCAGCCCGGCGGTGAGGATCGGGCGCCGGCTGAAGATCGGAAGCAGCGCGGCGTAGACAATCCCCACCAGAATCGAAAGGCTCAAGTGAGCGACCGACGCGAGGATCAGCCCGCCCGGACTGAACCTCGCGAGCTCGGCGTCGGTGGCTCCGGTGAGCGGCGCCGAGCCGGCGGCCGCCAGCAGGTTGATCGGATACCAGATGCTGCCGTGCGTCAGCACTCCGAAAAGGCAGCCCACGAGCGCCATCGCCGCGGCGCCGGCGAGCCCCGCCTTGAGTCCCACTGAGTAGGGGTAGACCTCGAGCGGCAGGCGCATGCGATGCACTGTCGCCCCCGCTCGGAGCGCCAGAACCGTACGGGGGGACCGCGCGCCCGGCAGCTCCTCGACGACGGGCACGACTTCCTCGCGCTCCACCGGGAGAACCTCGCGAAACCACCCGACGCAGCCCAGCAGCGCGGCGGCAAGGCCGGCGACCGCGAGCAGCGGGTGCATGAGGTAGCCGGCGCCGAGGAGCGTGATCCCAAACGCGAGGATCATAGGCCAGGCGGTCGGCGCCGGGAGCGTGATGCCGTCGTGCTCTGATTGGTTACTCATGCTCGACGCTCTCCCTATCCCTTAGCGGCCGATGACGTAGACGACCGTGACGACCACGATCCAGACCACGTCCACGAAGTGCCAGTACATGCTGATCACGTCGGTGCGCTCGACGTGCACGGGCCGCACCCGCCCCGTGAGTCCGAGTGCTGCTACGATCAAGAGCATCGTCATCCCCCCGATCACGTGCGACGCATGGAGACCCACCAGCGCGTAATAGGTCGAACCGAACAGGTTCGTGCTGATGGTCAGGTGGTGCTCCACGATCAGCTCATGCCACTCGCGGGCGGTGCCGGCGAGAAACCCGGCCCCTAGGAGGATGGTGGCCACCCAGTAGCGCAGGAACTTGCCCGTCGCGCCGCTCTTCAGCGCCCGGACCGCCAGGTGAATCGTGAGGCTGCTCGAGAGCAGGCAGAGGGTCATGGCAACCGGGAATTGCAGTACCTCCCGGGGCGTGGGCCCGCTCAGGCTGCGGCCGATGTAGAAGAGGTACGCAGCCACGAACACCGCGAAGATCGCGCTCTCGGCCAGAATGAAGAACAGCATGCCCACCGGTCCGCGGCGCGGCAGCGTCCACGGCGTGGTCGGTTGGAGCATCGGTATCGCGGTCATCAGGGTGTCTCCTCGCTCACTCGTAGTGCCAGTCGGGGTCCTCGGGATGCTTGAGGTCCCAGAGCGGACGGGCGCTCCGGACTACCGGCAGCTGGGCGAAGTTGTAGGCCGGCGGCGGCGAGCTGGTGGCCCATTCGAGGGTCCAGGCGTCCCACGGATCATTGGCAGCGACCGCGCCCCGCCGGTATGAGCGGATCAGGGTCCACGCGAAGCACGCGACGCCGGCCAACTGGAACGCGACGCCCAGCGAAGACACCAGATTCCAGATCTCGAGCCCGCGCTCAGGGAGAAAGGTGTACACCCGGCGCGGCATACCAAGCATGCCGGCGAAGTGCTGGGGGATGAACGTGAGGTTGAACCCGATCAGGAACAGCCAGAAGTGCCACTTCCCGAGCCGCTCGCTCAGCATCCGGCCGGTGGCCTTGGGATACCAGTAGTAGACCGCCGCGAAGATGGCGAACAGGAGGCTGCCGACCAGCACGAAGTGGAAGTGGGCGACCACGAAGTAGGTATCGGTCAGCTGCCAGTCGAAGGGGGCGACGGACAGCATCACGCCGGTGATCCCCGCGATCAGGAACTGTACCAGGACGGCGATCGCGAACAGCATCGGCGTCTTGAGCTGGATCCGGCCGCCCCACATGGTCCCGATCCAGTTGAAGAGCTTGATGCCGGTGGGCACGGCCACGAGACCGGTCGAGACCGCGAAGAACGTGTTGGCCGCCGGCGACATTCCGACCGAGAACATGTGGTGGGCCCACACACCCAGACTGATGAAGCCGATCGCGATGGTCGCCGCCACCATCACGGGGTAGCCGAAGATCACCTTCCGCGAGAACACCGGGATGATCTCGGACAGGAACCCGAAGCCCGGGAGGATCAGCACGTAGACCTCAGGATGTCCGAACACCCAGAAGAAGTGCTGCCATAGAACGGCGGAGCCGCCGGCCTGGGTGTCGAAAAAGTGGGCGCCCAGGCTCCGGTCGAGGAGGAGCAGGATGAGTGATGCGGTGAGCGGAGAGACCGCCACCAGGATCATGCTCTGCACCACCAGCGTGATCCAGGTGAACAAGGGCATCCGTCCGAGCGTCATGCCCTTCGTGCGCATGGTGAGAATCGTCGTGGCGATGTTCACCGCACCGGCGATGCTGCCGAAGCCGGTGATGATCAGCCCGATGATCCAGTAATCGGTCGCGTTACCGCGGGAGTAGGTCGGCTCGGTGAGGGGGGCGTAGCCGAACCAGCCGACGTCGGGCGCGGGCGCACCCCCGAAGAGCGCCGGCGCGGTCAGAAAACTCGAGTAGAGCAGCAGACCGCCGAAGCAGGTGATCCAGAACGCGAAAGCGTTAAGCCGCGGAAACGCGAGGTCCCGCGTCCCGATTTGCAGCGGGATCAGGTAATTGGCGAACCCGGCCAGGATGGGCATGCCCACCAGGAACACCATGGTCGTCCCGTGCATGGTGAACAGGGTATTGAACGCCTGGGCCGAGACGACGTGGTTGTCGGGCAGGGCGAGCTGCAGCCGGATCATGGTCGCCTCAATCCCGCCGATTACCAGGAACACGAGCGAGAACACGATGTACATGATGCCCAGCTGCTTGTGGTCCACCGTCACCACCCACTCGTGGAGCCGGTCAAAGACGGACGGCGCGCTCTCGTCGGTGTCGGCAGCGATCGGAAACCGGGTCGTCGTCACGCGTCCCTCGATCAGCGCAGGGTCAGGAGGTAGTTGACGAGCTGATCGAGCTGCTCGTCGTCGAGTTGCATGGCCGGCATCAGCGCGCCGCGCTTCAGGTCGTCCGGGTTCCGGACCCAGGCTCGGAGGCGGTCCCGGGTGTTGGGCGCAACGCCCGCTCCGATTGTTGCGCGGGACATGAGATGAGTGAGGTCCGGCCCATACCGGCCGGTTGCGACGGTGCCGGCCACGGTGTGGCAGCTGATGCAGGCCGTCCTGAGAAACGTGCGAGCGCCGGCCGCGGCAGTGGAGTCAGCCGGCGCGGTGTCCGCCTTCTGGCGCTGCTGCTCGACCCAACGGGCAAACTGCTCAGGGGGCTCGGCGACGACACGCAGCAGCATGTGGGCGTGCTGGGTGCCGCAGTATTCGGCACACTGGCCGAGAAAGGTGCCCGCTTCGTGCGGCTCTACCCACATGCGATTGGTCTTGTTGGGGATCAGGTCCGTCTTGCCGGCGAGCCGGGGCACCCAGAAGCTGTGGGCGACATCGGCCGACTCGAGCGTCAGGAACGTCGGCCGGCGAACGGAGGAATCGCTGACCGGCACGTGCAGCTCGTTGGCCGTCACGACGCCAAGCTTGGGATACCGGATTTCCCACCACCATTGGCGTCCCACGACGGTGACCTCGACCGCGTTCGGCGGCTGGGCCGCCGCCTGGACCTCGTGAATCACCCGAGCGGTGGCCAGCACCAGAACGATGACGATGATGACCGGCACCGCGGTCCACGCGGCCTCTACCTGGGCGCTCCCGTAGACCTGCGGCGGCTCGGTGCCCTGCTCTCCGGCGCTCGCGCGGAATCGCACCACGCTGTAGGCGATGAGCCCGGCGACGACCACGAACACCGCGGCGCTCAGGACGAGCACCATCTTGGCTAGGTCCGCTTCCTTCGCCGCCGGCGTAGATACGGGCGCGAAGATACTCGAGACTGTATCAGCAGCCTGCAGTGTCATGGTGAGCACGCGCTCGCCTCCGACCAGGAACGTGGTACGCCGCCCCGGAGTGCGCTGCTCCGAGTATGCGCTGCAGGGAGGGCAAGCCGAGTGCCGCTCGTAAGTCCTTGATTCAGCGAGGGCGCGACAGAAGCTCGTGAAACCCTCACGAAGCTTCGCGGAAACGTCGCGAGTCTTCGTAAGCAATTCACGACCGCTCAGTCATCGCCCAGTGTAATCAATCGATTACGCGTGGCACTCGCCTTGCCTTGCCTGGCCTCCGGAGATGCCGAGTGACATTCAAAATCGGTCGGTGGGCGAGCGGGAAGCGCGTCACGTTCACGTTCAGCGGCGAGTTGACCCGGGAGGAGCTTGGCGAGGTTGTCGCCATCATCGAGCGCGAACGGTCTGGTTGGATCACGTTCGACCTGGCCGATCTCACTCTGGTCACTCGGGAAGGCGTGCAATACCTCCAACGCGCGGCCGCCGCCGGCGCCGAGTTGGTGAACTGTCCACAGTACATCCGCCGGTGGATCGAGGCGGAAGAGCGGGATGAACCGCCGGCCACGCCGGCACCTTGATGAACCGCGAGGCTTAAGAGAGGAAAGCGATGACGACAGCCACGAGACCAGCGACAGAGGCCAGGCAACCCAAGCAACTGCCGCCTCCGAACAGTGACTTCTACGACGTGTACGAGACCCTGAGCGCCGAGGAGCTGGCGATCGTCAAGCAGGTGCGCGGGTTCTTGGAGAGCAAGGTCGCGCCCATCATCACGAAGTATTGGGCCGACGACGCCTTTCCCTTTGAGCTGCTGCCGGCGTTCAAGGAGCTCAACATCGGGGGGCTCGGGATGCAGGGCTACGGGTGCCGCGGTGGCAGCCTGGCGCTCCTCGGGTTTGTCACGATGGAGATGGCACGCATCGATCCGTCGATCGCGACCTTCTTTGGGGTTCACGACGGACTCTCGATGGGGTCCATCTACATCGACGGATCGGAAGAGCAGAAACAGAAGTGGCTCCCGCCGATGGCCCGCATGGAGAAGATCGGCTGCTTTGGGCTCACCGAGCCTCTGGTCGGCTCTGGTACCGCCGGTGGACTCACGACCACGGCGAAGCGCGAGGGTGACACCTGGATCCTGAACGGGCAGAAGAAGTGGATCGGCAACTCGACGTGGTGCGACGTGTCCATCATCTGGGCCCGCGACCTCGCCGATAACCAGGTCAAAGGCTTCATCGTCGAGAACAAGACCACGCCCGGCTTCAGCGTCGAGAAGATCCAGCACAAGATCGCCCTCAAGGTCGTGCAGAACGGCCTGATCACGCTGGACAACGTCCGGGTGCCCGAGGAGAACCGGCTCCAGGGTGGCAACTCGTTCAAGGACACGGCGCGGGTGCTCAAGATGACGCGCTACGCAGTCGCGTGGATGGCGACGGGATGCGCGATGGGTGCCTACGAGGCCGCCCTGCAGTACGCCCAGACCCGCCTGCAGTTCGGCAAGCCGATCGGCTCGTTCCAGATGGTCCAGGATCTCCTGGCCAAGATGATCCAAAACATCACTGCCTCGCAGTGCCTGGTCACCCGCATGGCGCAGCTCCACGTCGAGGGCAAGCTGTCGGACGCCCACGCGGCCCTGGCCAAGGCCTTTGCCACCGCCAAGTGCAGGGAGACTGTCGCCTGGGCCCGGGAGCTGCTGGGCGGCAACGGCATCAGCAGCGACTACAAGGTCGCACGCTTCTTCGCCGATGCCGAAGCGCTCTACTCCTACGAAGGCACCTACCAGATGCAGAACCTCATCATCGGCAAGGCCGTCACCGGCCTCAGTGCCTTCGTCTGAGCTCCAACGTTGCCATCAGGAGATGATCGAATGAGTGCGCCGGCAGCTGTACCACTGCTTACGAATGTGTTGTACGAGACGAAGGGCCCCATCGCCTACGTGACGGTCAATCGGCCCGAGGTGCTGAACGCCTTGGACAGTGACACGTGGGGGGATCTGGAAAGGGCGTTCGAGGAGGCCCTGGAGGACCCGGGAGTGCGGGGTGTCATCCTGACCGGGGCGGGGGAGAAGGCATTTATCGCGGGCGCGGACATCAGCGAGCTCGCCCAGATCACGCCGGTCGAGGCCCAGAAGTCGAGTCGCTTCGGGCAATCAGTCCTCGACCTGATCGAGAACCTGGGCAAGCCCGTGGTCGCGGCAGTCAACGGGTTCGCGCTGGGCGGCGGCTGCGAGACCGCCATGGCGTGCACGATTCGGATCGCCTCGGAGAAGGCCAAGTTTGGTCAGCCGGAAGTCACCCTGGGTCTTCTCCCCGGCGGCGGTGGGACGCAGCGCCTGCCCCGGCTGGTTGGGAAGGGCCGGGCGCTCCAGCTCATCCTCTCGGGCGAGATCATCAGTGCCCAGGAAGCCTACCGCATCGGCCTGGTCAACGAAGTCGTTCCCCCCGCGGAGCTGATCCCCCGCGCCGAGGCAATCCTCAAGCGCATTCTGGCCAACGCCCCGATCGCCATCCGCCTTTCGCTCGAGGCAGTGAACAAGGGCGTGGAAACCAGCCAGGATGAGGGATTGGCGCTCGAAGCGTCGTTCTTTGGCCTGTGCGCTGGCACCGAAGACAAGAAGGAAGGCACCACCGCGTTCCTCGCCAAGCGGGCGCCGCAGTTCCAGGGGCGGTGACGGGCATGACCGTCCGCGAGGCGACGCTCGGTCGGTCGCCTGAGAGCTCACACCGATTCAGGAGATGGTAATGGCAAGCGACAACGACATTTTCTCGGGACTGAAGGTGGTGGATCTGGCGAGCTTCATCGCCGGGCCCGGGGCCGCCGTGATGCTGTCCGACTTCGGCGCCGACGTGATCAAGGTCGAGCCCCCGACAGGCGACACCTGGCGAATCGGCTACAAGATCCCGCCCCAACCCCGCGCCAAGGACAACTATCCCTGGCATTTGAACAACCGCAACAAGCGGGGCTTGGCGCTCGATCTGAAGTCGCCTCAGGCAGGGGAGATCCTCGAGCGGCTGGTCAAGTGGGCTGACGTGCTGATCGTCAACACGCCTCACCCGGCACGCAAGAAGCTCAAGCTGGAATACGAGGACGTGGTGCAGTGGAATCCGCGACTGATCTATGCGGACGTCACCGGCTACGGCGACAAGGGCCCGGATGCCGCCCTGCCGGGATTCGATATCACGTCCTACTGGGCCCGGAGCGGCTTGCTGTCGATGACGCGGGACGCAGGCGCGCCGCCGACCCTGCCGGTGGCAGGCAGCGGCGATCATGCGACCGCGGTGGCTCTCTTTTCCGCGATCGTGACGGGCCTGTACCGGCGGGAGCGGACGGGGAAGGGGTCCTATGTCACCACGTCGCTCCTCGCCGCCGGCGTGTGGGCCGGTGGGGTCGCGGTTCAGGCCGCGCTCGTCGACGCGACGTTCTATCCGCTACACGATCGGCTGAACCCGCCGAATGCCACTTTCAACGTGTATCGGACCTCAGACGACAACTGGTTTCTGATCGTGGTGACGCCCGATCATTGGCCGGCTTTGGCCAACGCGATCGGTCGTCCGGATCTGCTGACCGATCCGCGCTTTGCCGACCCGGCGAAGCAGTTGGCCAACGCGACGCAGCTCACCGCGATTCTGGACGAGCTCTTTGCCTCCCAGCCGATGGCGCACTGGCACGATGCCCTCGACCAGGCCCACATCACCTTCGGCGTGGTCCAGGCGCCGGGCGCCGTCGTAAACGATCCGCAGCTCCGGGCGAACGACATCGTGGTTCCCCTCCAGGGCGCGGGCGGCAACCTGAGCTCCACGATCAGCAGTCCGATTCAGGTGCACGATGTGGCCAAAGTCCCGGCCAAGCGTGCCCCGGAGCTCGGCGAACATAACGAAGAGATCCTCAAGCAACTCGGCTTCGACGCGCAGGAGATCGATGGCCTGCGTGCGAGCGGAACCGTCACCAGCCCCAAGCGGCTCGCCGCCGCCAGCTAGTCTCGCGGCGACCGATAGAAAGGAAGCATGACATGACTGTATCCCAGGCTGCCACACCTGCGCGAGCCTCCGCCGATAAAACGGTCGGTCGGTTGTTCCTGCTCGATATCGCCGCGGGCCAGGTCCTCTCGATAAATCCGGATGGCTCCGGCAAGAAGGTGCTCGCTTCAGACGTCCCCTTGCCGGACGGGATCGTGGTGGACGTCGAGGCCGGGCATATCTACTGGACCAACATGGTCGTGCCGAGCAAGAACAACGGCTACATCGAACGGGCCGACCTCGATGGCGCCAATCGCAAGACGATCGTGCCCCCGGGTGTCACGTTCACTCCCAAGCAGCTCCACCTCGAGAAGGCGAGTGGAAAGCTCTACTGGTCGGATCGGGAGGGGATGCGGGTGATGCGGGCAAACCTCGACGGTTCAGGGGTCGAGACCCTGGTGCAGACTGGCGAGGGAGACGCCGATCGCCGGGACCTGACGAAGTGGTGCGTGGGAATCGCGGTTGATCCCGACCGGGGCCACCTCTACTGGACCCAGAAGGGGCCGGACAATGCGGGCCTGGGGCGGCTGCTTCGCGCGGGGATCGACATCCCCAAGGGGCAGAGCGCCACCACCCGCAAGGACATCGAGGTGCTCTACGAGGGCCTCCCCGAGCCGATCGACATCGAGCTCGACCGCGAGAACCGTCTCATCTACTGGACCGACCGCGGTGATCCGCCACGGGGCAACACCGTGAACCGCGCTCCCATGGATGCGGGTCGTAAAGGGCGTCCCGCGCCGGAGATTCTGTTCACCCACCTGATGGAAGGCATCGGCATCGCACTCGACCTGAAAGGCGGTCGGATGTTCATGACCGACTTGGGCGGTTCGGTCTATACGGCGAGGCTCGACGGCTCGAGGCCGACCGTGCTGCTCATGGCTCAGGGCAACCTGACTGGCATCGCATACGCCGACATCCCTGCAACGGAGGTCTGACATGTCTTTCGAGAAGCCAATCCGCCGGGTCGCCATCGTCGGCACCGGAGTCATCGGCGCCAGCTGGGCGGCCCAGTATCTGGCGCGCGGGCTCGATGTGGTCGCGACCGACCCCGCCCCGAATGCCGAAGCCAACCTGCGGAAGTACGTAGACGAGGCGTGGGGAATACTCACGAGCATCGGCCTGTCGGCCGGCGCCTCGCGGGACCGGCTCAGCTTCACCACCAACATGAAGGAGGCCCTGTCCCAGGCCGACTTCGTCCAGGAGAACGGGCCCGAGCGGCCTGACTTCAAGATCAAGCTGTTCGCCGATATGGACGACGCCACGCCGCCGGATTCGATCATCGCCTCCAGCTCGTCCAGCCTCACGATGAGCGTGATCCAGTCCAAGTGCAAGCGCCCCGAGCGGTGTCTCATCGGCCATCCCTTCAATCCGCCGCACATCATTCCTCTGGTTGAAGTGGTGGCGGGCGCCAAGACCTCGCCCGACGCCATCCAGCGGGCGCTGGCGTTTTACGCGGAGATCGGCAAGAAACCCATTCTGCTGCGGAAGGAGCTCCCGGGCCATGTGGCGAATCGGCTCCAGATCGCTCTCTACAAGGAGGTTCTCTACCTCCTCGAGCAGGACGTGCTGAGCGTCGCGGACGCCGACGCCGCGGTGAGCTGGGGACCGGGACTGCGCTGGGGCATCATGGGACCCAACCTTCAGTTCCACCTCGCTGGCGGCGCGGGTGGGATGAAGCACTTCTTCGAGGGCGTCTTCGAGGGACTGCTCCCGATGTTCAAGACCCTGGGCAATCCAAACATCACACCGGAGCTCAAGGCCAAGGTCACCGAAGGGGTTCTGGAGGAGGCCGGGAATCGCTCGGTGGAGCAGCTTGCCCAGGACGAAAACCAAAAGCTGGTCGCGTTGCTTCGGTTACGGGCCGATGGATCCGCTGCAGCCCGGGCCGAAGAGAAGCGCGCGACCGTCGGCGCATCCTAGAACCGACGCGCGGACTTGCTGATATGATGCACACCCACTCGCTCGAACGGGCTGCTCGATACTATCCCGAGCGGACGGCGCTCGTGTCGTCCGGGAAGCGCTCGACCTTTCGCGCGCTTCGCGATCGGGTGGGTGGCATCGCCGCGGCGCTCCATCGCCAGGGCTTTCGAGCCGGTGACCGACTGGCCCTGCTCCTGCCCAATGAGCCCGAGTACATCGAGATGGTGTATGCCTGCAGCTGGCTCGGCGTGATCGCGGTGCCGTTGAACACCCGGCTCTCACCCCGTGAGATCGATCGCGTGCTCGCCGACGCGGATCCGCGTGGCCTGATCCGGCACTCGTCGCTACAGCAACCCAGTACTCAGGTTCCCTGGCAGGTGGTGCTCGATGAGCAGGAGCTCCAGGTCGGGAGCGACGAGCCTCCCGAGCCGGTCTACGACCCGGACGCGATCCTGACGCTCATCTATACCAGCGGGACGACCGGACGACCCAAGGGTGTGATGCTGACCCACGCCGCCGTCCTCGCCACCGTGGAGCACCTCGGCGCCTGGATGGAGTATCGGGAGGGAGGCGTCTGGCTGCACGCGGCGCCGATGTTCCACATCGCGGACTTCCCGGTGATGTTCGCGGCCCCGGGGTTCGGCGCCTGCCAGGTCGCCATCGTGAAGTTCAGCCCGCAGGCCTTCTGCGACGCGGTCGCGCGCGAGCGCGTCAGCCATGCTGTGCTAGTCCCCACGATGATCAACCTGCTGGCGCAGTTCCCGGGGATTACGGAGTACGACCTCACGAGTCTCGAGGTCCTGGGATACGGCGGCTCGCCCATGGCCCCCGAGCTGATCCACCGGACCAGGACGCTGTTCCCCGGCATCAAGCTGATCCAGGTCTACGGCCTGAGCGAGACTGGGTTCCTCACCGGCTTGATGGACCACGAGCACACGGAGCAACGCCTCAAGTCCTGTGGCCGGCCCTGTATCGGTATCGACGTGCGGGTTGCGGACGAGACGGGGAAGGAGCTCGGGCCCGGTCAGACCGGCGAGCTGGTCGCCCGGGGCGCCAACGTCATGCGCGGCTATTGGAACAACCCGGCGGAGAGCGGCCTGGCGTTCCGAGGCGGGATGTTTCGCACCGGCGACGTCGGCTATCAGGATGCCGACGGGTACTTCTACATCCTCGATCGACTGAAGGACATGATCGTGACCGGCGGCGAGAACGTCTACTCCGGCGAAGTCGAAGCCGTGATCTACGAGCACCCCGCAGTCCGCGAGGCGGCGGTGTTCGGTATCCCCGATCCCAAATGGGGCGAGCTGGTCATGGCGTGCGTGGTGCTGAAGCCGGGACACACCCTCAGCGCGGATGAGCTGCTGGCGCACTGCCGCCGGTCTTTAGCCAGTTACAAGATCCCCCGCCGAGTCGAGTTCTTCGACACCGATCTACCGAAGAGCAGCTCCGGGAAGATCCTCAAGCGAGTGCTGCGAGAGCGGTTTTGGGCACATCAAGAACGGGCCGTAAGCTAGGAGGCAACATGCCAGAGAGCGTCTACAAGTTCATCGAGCTGGTGGGCACGAGCTCGGAGTCGTGGGAAAAGGCCGCTGCGGCGGCCGTCAATCAGGCGTCGAAGAGCGTTCGCGACCTGAGGGTCGGCGAGATTGTGCAGCTCGACGTGACCATCGAAAACGGCAAGATCAAGAGCTATCGCGCCAAAGTGAAGCTCTCCTTCAAGTACGAGAGTAAAGGGTAGATATGCCTGAACAACTACCACGCGTTGTCATTGTCGGCGGAGGCTTCGGCGGCCTGGCGGCGGCCAAGGCACTCCGCCGCGCGCCGGTCGAGGTGATCCTGATCGACCGCAACAATCACCACGTGTTTATGCCGCTGCTCTACCAGGTGGCGACTGCCGTTCTCGCGCCGGGGCAAGTCGGCTATCCGATCCGCGGGATCGTCGGCAGGCAGAAGAATACGACGGTGGTCCTCGGCGAGGTGACCGGCGTCAACAAGGAGGAGCACTACGTCATCGCCAGCTCCGCCGATCGGCGGGACGTGCCGATCCGCTACGACTACCTGATCCTGGCGACGGGCGTGAGCCACAGCTACTTCGGGCACGACGAGTTCGCGCCATTCGCGCCCGGCTTGAAGACGCTGGCGGACGCCGTGACGGTCCGGAACCGAGTGCTTCAGGCATTCGAGCAGGCGGAGGCCGAGGAAGATCCCAGCCGGCACCGTGACCTGCTGACTTTCGTCCTGGTTGGAGCCGGACCCACCGGCGTCGAGATGGCCGGCGCGATCGCAGTGATGGTGCGGACCACTCTCCGGTCGGAGTTCAGGCGGATCGATCCGCGCTCGGCTCGAGTCATTCTGGTCGACATGGCGCCGCGCGTGCTGGGCACGTTCGCGGAGAGCCTCTCGGTCGCCGCGCGAGCGCGACTCGAGCGGTTGGGCGTCGAGCTGAAGTTGGGACACGCCGTTGATCAGATTGATGAGAACGGCGTCGTCGTCGCGGGCGAACGGATCGCGAGCAAGGCCGTGATCTGGACCGCCGGTGTGACGCCATCTCCGGCAGGGAAGTGGCTGGCGGTCGAGACCGACCGCGCGGGGCGGGTCAAGGTGCAGCCTGATCTCACCGTTCCCGGCCACCCGGAGATCTTCGTGGTCGGCGACACCGCTTCGCTCCAGCAGAACGGCAAGCCCCTGCCGGGCGTCGCCCAGGTGGCCATGCAGGGGGGACGCTATGCCGGCAAGCTGATTCGCCGCCGGGTCTCCAGCAAAGCCGCCCCGCGTCCCTTCAGCTATTTCAATAAGGGGAACATGGCGGTGGTCGGGAAGGGATTCGCCGTCTTGGACAGCGCTGCTGTGCGGATGAGCGGTTTCGTCATCTGGCTCGTCTGGGCCGCGATCCATCTCATGTATCTCGCTGCCTCCAGTATCCGCGCCAGCGTCCTCGTGCAGTGGTTATGGACCTTTCTGACGGCCCAGCGGGGGTCTCGCCTGATCGTGAACCACCATGCCGCAAGCAGCGAGTCCGTATCGCCACCCGCTGCTGCCGCAGCGCCGGCGCCGCGGGCTGCACTGGCCGGTTAGCACGCGTGTCATTGCGGAGCGAGCGAAATGAGCGGCCGGGCCGCGGGGTTCGGCGTGGTGGTGGGCGTCGTGGCTGTTCTCCTCGGCGGCCTCACCTCGGCTCACCCTGCGTGGGCCCAGGCCGAGGCCCGTGGCGATTCGGGGCACGCTGCTCGCTCGAGCGACTCGTTGCCACCGTCCGGTGCGGCGGCGCCGCAACGGACGGCTTGGTATTTCTACCCAGTGCCCACCGGCGAACAGCTGACCGGCTTCAAGCTCACGCTCGTCGGTGCCTATCTCTGGCGGACCGCCTTGGACGGAACCACGCGCCCGAGCACGATTTTCCATCATTCGGCCTTCACTACCAAGCATCAGGTGCTGATCGGCTTCGGGGGCGACCTGTGGTCTCCCCAGAACACGCGGCACCTCAATTTTGGGATCGAGTACTCTCGGTTTCCCGCCCCGTTCTTCGGCATTGGCCCGCGCACCTCACAGGCGGCGCAAGAGCTGTTCACCCCGCGGACGTTCGCCCTGGGGTTTACGGCGCAACGAGAGATCCGGGCCCACACGTTCGTCCAGCTGGGACTGCACTTTCTACACGCGTCGGTGGTGGACCAGGTCCCGGGTGGGCTCCTGATCGCGGACACCATCCCGGGAAGCACCGGCTACACCGAGGTCGCGCCGGAAGTCGGTCTGGTGTTCGACAGCCGCGATCGACTGTTCGATCCCTGGAGCGGGGCGTTCATCGAAGCTCACGTGCGGCTCAATCTGCCGCCGCTCGGGGGCTCCACCGGCTACCAGCTCTATCTGGTCGACGCTCGGGTCTATCGGCCCGTGCGACCCGGCTCGGTTCTCGCCATGCAGCTCGCGTTCGCGGGAGCGTCCGGCACCGTGCCGTTCGAGGAGTTGCCCCAGCTGGGCGGCAGCGAGCTGCGCGCGTACGTGTTCGGGCGCTGGCGCGACCGCGCCGCGCTGCGGGGCCAAGTGGAGTGGCGCCAGCACGTAATCTGGCGCTGCGGCGTCGTTGGCTTCGCGGCGGCGGGGGTCATCGGGCCCGGTGTCTTCTCGTTCGGACCGGTGCGCCCGACCTACGGGGCCGGCTTCCGGTTCAACTTGTCGAAAAAGGAGAATGCCAACTTCAGCGTGGATTACGCTCGGGGACAGGAAGGGGCCAGTGCGCTCAGTTTTGGGTTCGCCGAGGCCTTCTAGCGATGAAGCAAGTGTGGGGAGCCTGGGTGTTGGGCCTGGGGCTGTCGTCGCCGCTCTATGCGCAGACGCCCCTCAGTTTCCGCGATGCGCTGGCCCTGACCGACCAGCACAACGAGCAGCTGCGTGCCGCCGAGGCGCAGGTCGAGCGGTCCCGCGCGACGCGATCGGCGGCGCGGGGTCTCTACTTCCCGACCATC